>Ga0208823_1000892_pt1 | contig 24265 bp, 26 predicted proteins | sample AD_UKC075_MetaG_FD_184440 | JGI IMG/M metagenome (GOLD analysis project Ga0208823, IMG submission 184440) | Active sludge microbial communities of municipal wastewater-treating anaerobic digesters from USA - AD_UKC075_MetaG (SPAdes) (version 2) | ecosystem: Engineered > Bioreactor > Anaerobic >... | reverse complement strand
TTCCGCACGAACACCACGAACCCGACCCTACCGACCCCGGGGTGTGTCATCCCGACCTCGACCGAGGCCCTGACCAGCACCTTTGCCGTCAGCGCCGAGCTCTATCCGTCAAGTGGCACGAGTCGGGTGGCAATCTCGCGTGGCCTCCAGCACGCGGTCCTCGCCGACTGGCGTTCACGTGGCGAATTGACGCACAGCCACCGGTGAGACACCCGCGGAGCTTCACGTCAAGTGATACACCAGTCTCATGAAGAGAATCGCAATCGAGTTCGATGGCAAGGCCACCGACGCGAGGGCCCTTGCGAGGGCAGTCGCGTACGTTTTCGAGGCAAGCCGCGTCAGTGGCGGATTCACGTACATCGATGGCTTCGTGATGAACCCCAGCGACAAGTGGAAAGTCGGGGATCCTCGAATCACAATTTCAGAGAAGTAGTCACACGTCCCGTGGGAGCGCCGCCGGCGCCAGCGCCTGTCGCGCCCATAGGGCCAGTGGCCGTGGTCTGCGACCTCAGGGTGGGGTCGACTCCTGGGGCCGCCCCTCACAGGTCTCATGAACTCGTGCCAGAGCAGGACCGTTGCACGCCTGGTACCGCTATACCGCGCACCACAGGCGGCGACTCCATTAGGCCCCATGCTGGAGACGGTGAAACGGGGACCGCACAGGGCGCGCGAGTCCATACTGAGGCGATGGGACAGATCGACACGACGTTTGACTTCCGTAGCGACACGCCCGGTTACCCAAAGGCTGACCCGGATTCTGACAGTCCGACGCTGCGGCGATACCACCAACTGCTCTGGTGCAAGCCGTTGCCCGGTGGTGCACTCTTCGACCTGGACGACCACACGCCCCGTGCGTACCTGCACCACCGGTCAGACCTCGGCGAGTTCTGGCTCGGGAGCGACGCGGTGATGCAGACGTTTCTTCGCTGGCCCGAGATGCACCCCATTACGGGGCAACTGTCCGAAGCGGAGAACGACGAGTTCTTTGCCCTTGGCTACACCATCGGCGGGATGATGGTGTTCCCTGGCAACAAGATCGACGGCAAGTGGACGATCAACCAGGCGCGCGGCATGAACAAGTGGACGATCGCGGATCGCATGGACCTCACCCTGGAGTGCATCCGCAGGTTCTATGAAGGTGGTGCCAGCCCACTGCGCGAAACGATCGAGCGACATGCGGACTTCTTTGCACTCTTCGACGACTTCCGTGGGTACATCGAGTTCTTCCTCCTCCAAGACTTGGTAGACGATGACTACGCCAACGTCCGCTTCTTCACACCCTTCGTGGACTTCGGTAGCACCGCTCGCCCCCGCGACGTTGAGGAGTACCGGGTCTTCCGGCAGAGTTCGATGGAGTTCATCTTGGCGCGGAATCTACGGATAGCAGCCCTCGGCCTGTAGGGGTTGTCGCCGTTCCCCTGTGCGTCAGGCTGAGGTGAGACACCACTTCTGAGTTCCTTCCCTCTGCACGGGGCGGAGAAGCGAGACACCTGATGACCATGACGTTGGCCGACGCGACCGCGTTCGATGATGGGGTTGTGACCCCAAGAGCTGACCGTCCCAAGCGGCGCACCTTCACCGCGGAGTACAAGGCGCAGATTGTGGCCGAGTACGACGCCGCGGACCACGGCGAGCGTGGTGCGATCCTGCGGCGGGAGGGCTTGTACTCCTCCCACATCACCGAGTGGCGCAAGGCCGCCCAAGCCGGCGCGGTGAGCGCGCTCGGACCGAAGAAGAAGGATCGTCGCGACCGGGAGATCGAGCAGTTACTGGCTCGTGCGGAGAACGCCGAGGCCGAGCTCGCCCGGACCAGGGCGGTGTTGGACATCGTGGGAAAAACGCACGCGCTCTTGGAGACGCTCTCCGAGAGCAAGGGCATCCAGAAGCCGCCGCAGCGGTGATCAACCCCGCGATCGAGGAGATCGCCGAGCACACGAGCGTGAAGCACGCCTGTGAGTTGATGGGTCGTGCCCGTGGGAGCCACTACCGCGCCAAGCAGCCGAGGATGCACGGGCCGTCACCGAGGCGACCCACGCCACCCAACGCGCTGAACAAGGCCGAGCAGGCCGAGGTGCTCGGGGTGCTGGACAGCGATCGGTTCTGCGACAAATCCGTCATGCAGACGTGGGCCACGTTGCTCGACGAGGGCACGTACTTGTGCTCGATGTCGACCATGCACCGACTGCTGCGTGCCTGTGGCGCCGCCGGTGAACGCCGTCGCCAGGCCACCCATCCGCCGCGGAAGAAGCCCGAACTCCTGGCCACCGGCCCCGGGCAGATCTGGTCCTGGGACATCACCAAGCTTCGTGGCCCGGGCCGTGGTGTCTGGTTCCAGCTCTACGTCGTGCTCGACATCTTCTCCCGCTACGTCGTGGCCTGGACCGTCCAGAACAGCGAGGACTCCGAGATCGCCAAGTCCATGCTCGAAGAGGCGATGGGCGTCCACGGCATCCCCACCGCGGTCCATGCCGACCGGGGCACCTCGATGACCTCCAAACCCGTCGCCCAACTCCTGCTTGACCTCGGAGTCGACCGGTCCCACTCCCGGCCGCGGGTCAGCAACGACAACCCCTTCAGCGAGTCGGCGTTCAAGACCCTGAAGTACGCACCCGTCTTCCCGCAGAACTTCGGGTCCCTGGCCGACGCCAGGGCGTTCTGCGAGGCGTTCTTCACCTACTACAACCACGAGCACCGCCACTCCGGCATCGGGCTGCACACCCCAGCGTCAGTCCACCATGGCACCGCCACCGAGATCCGCGCCCAACGCCAGGCGACCCTCGACGCCGCCCACGCTGCTCACCCCGGACGGTTCGGCAACCGCCGACCCCAAGCACCCAAACTGCCCGAAGCCGCCTGGATCAACCAGCCCTCACCGGAGGCCCTCATACAGACCGCGTAACGAGACCTGTGCGGCCTGTAGGGGTTGTCGCCGTTCGGGCGATCCCGTGGATCGAAAGACAGCCCCGCGCGCACTGGGCCCGTTTGGCGGCGCAGTGACGCTGGTTCGTCGGGCCGGCTTTCTGGGACCGTGCTCGTAGGCTGATCCTCGTGGCGCTGCAGTTCGAGCCGGAGGTGGGGCACGCGCGCTGGTTCGTGGATGGCGACTCGGACTGGCAGCGGTTGTGCTCGATCGGGCCGAGCGGTTTCTCCCGCTACGTGCGTGTGCCGCATCCGGTCGATGACGGTGGGGTGGGCGAGGAGCACCCCGACGGGATCGCGTTGGCCAATCTGCTGCGGGTGCTGGGGCGGCACACGAGCACTTCGCAGGACTGCTTCTTCGGACTGTGGGACGGCTACGGGCACGTGCATGGCGGGTCCGCAGTTGCTGTGCTGTACACGACGCGGCGCCCGCGCTGGCGGGATCTGTGGCGGCAGGGTCCGCAGTTGAGCGTGCCGGCCGCGTTCCCCGCTGAGGTGGTGCAGGGGCCGCGTGTGCGGATCCCGAACAGGGACTACCTGCTGTTCCGTGGGCCGCTACTGGAGGCCGGGCAGTGGGGAGCACGAGGCCCGGCATGGCAGGACGCGCCGCCCAGAATTCCGAACCTGATGTGGCCGGCCGATCACGCGTGGTTCGCCGCCACTGACGTCGACAACGACTGGACCGGGATCGGCGGCAGCCCGGATCTGCTGGTCGAGCTACTCCAACACCCCGACATAGACACGCAGCGGCTGGACCCCCGCCACTGGACGCGATAAGCAATCACTCAGGCCGCGCCCCAGCCACAGCGCGACGCTGACATGGTCAGCCAGACGAGGCTGCCTACCGTCCGGCTGATCAGCGCTATGGGCCCGCACGTGCGTCCCCGCGGGCACCGCCGCGTTGCTGGTCTGGGACCAAGCCCACTCTCTTTGTGATGCGTGCACGCGGCGGAATGACGCAGCAACTTGTCCATGGCTTGCCGCGGCGTCAGCGAGGTGATAAGCCTCAGTCCACTCGCCTCGAATCGAATGGAGGAGCCGTGGCAGACCCCGTGGCAACCAATCCCGAGCTCTACTCCGTGGTTTTCGAGAATGACCGCGTCAGGGTCCTGCGCTACAGCGATCACCCAGGCGACCGGACCCAGCCGCACGAGCACCCGGACAGCGTGATGATCACCGCCGCATCCTTTGAGCGCAGACTCCACCACGACGGCAAGAGTGTCGACGTGACGATCCCGGCGGGCACGGTGCGCTGGCTCGACGCGCAGGAGCATTCGGGGGAGAACATCGGCACAACCGACAGCGTCGCGTTCTTCATCGAACTCAAAGAACCGGGACCACCACGAAACTCTCCGCCAAAGGCCCTGGGGCCGCGCTCCTGAAGCGGCGCAATGACGCTCCCGTCAGGCGGGAGCGGCTGTCTGTTGTTGGCCGTGCGCACAGGGTTCTGCTGGTCGCGGGTCAGCCGCCGCTGCTGTCGCCGAGGTCGCGGTACTGGAACGCGTCGGCCGGTACTGGCGCACCGCCCGGGATGGTTCCGGGCATGATGGCGTAGGTCGGGTCGAATTCGGTCAGCATCCCCGCCAGCGCGGTGAGCACCGACGGGTCGCCCTGCACGGTGGCGGTGCCTTGGGCGACCTGCTGTTGCAGGGGGGCGATGCCGATCATCGCGTTCTCCAGGTCGGTGCGGTCGAGGGTGAGGGTGAGGTCCGGCGCTGAGGACTGGAATCCCCGCAGGCTCGTGAGGGTCGCGTTGCTCAGCTCGACGACGAAGGTCTCGCCGGTGTCCGGGGTGATCAGGTTGACGACGAAGGCGGCGTCACCCGCGCGTGAGGAGTCCAATCGGATGCCGAGGTAGTCCAGGAACTGCAGCGTGCTCAACGCTCGGACGAGGTCGGGGCCGGTGCTCTTGGGCGTGGCACCGGTCGGGATGCCGGAGCGCAGTTCGAGGGCGGCGGCGAGGAAGCTGTTGCGCACACTCGGGCTCTCCTGCTGGTATCCCACCTGCTCGAAGGCGTCCGCGAGTAGGCGTCGGCCCGTGACGTGCTCGGGTTCGCCGTAGACCAGCTTGTTGAGGATCTCGATGGCCAACAGGTAGTCGCCGACGTCCATGAGCTGCTCGGCGCGAGCGGTGATCGCCTGCGCGCCGCCCATCATCTCGACGAAAAGCGGCGCTGACTCCCTGGGGGCGAGCGGGACCAGCGTGGCGGGGTTGCCGTCCCAGTAGCCGAGGTAGCGGTTGATCACGGCGCGCGAGTTGTGTTCCACCGAGCCGTGGTAGCTGCGGGCGGCCCAGTTGCGTTGGAGCGACTCGGGCACCTGGTAGACGCGGTGGATCTCGTTGATGGTCACGCCCTGGTTGGCCAGGTGCATGACGCCGTTGTTGAGGTGTGCGTAGGCGTCGCGTTGGGTGCGCATGACCTCCCGGATCCGTTCGTTGCCCCACCGCGGCCACGAGTGGGACGCGAACATGACCTCGGCCTCGTGCCCGAACAGGTACAGCGCCTTGTTGATCTGGCGCGACCACTCCAGGGCGTCGCGCACCAACGCCCCGCGAAGCGTGTAGATGTTGTGCACCGTGGCGACGATGTTCTCCGCGGCCCAGAACGCCTTGAGGTCAGGAAACCAGGTGTTCATCTCCGCCGGTGCCTCGGTGCCCGGGGTGTTCTGGAACACCATCCGCACCCCGTCGACCGTGTGCTCCTCGATGTCGGCGACGATCTCGATGGTCGGTGGGATCAGGCCCGATGACCCCGCTGCCACTCCCTTGCCGATCGCCTGGTCCACGTGACCGAACGGGCTCCGGTCGAGTAGGGCTCCGTACTGGTAGAACATCCGGCGGTTCATCGCGTTGCCGGCGTACACGTTCTCGGCCACCGCGTGCTCCAGGAACCCCACCGGCGCGATCACGGGAACCCTGCCGCTAGCCACATCCGCTATTCCGACAACACCGTGCGCCCCACCGAAGTGGTCCCCGTGCGAATGGGAGTAGACCACGGCGACCACCGGGCGGGCACCGAGCTTCTCGTTCACCAGGGCGAGCGCGGCTGCCGCGGTCTCCTTGCACGTCAGCGGGTCGAACACGATCCACCCGGTATCGGAGCGGACAAAGGAGATGTTGGCCAGGTCGAAACCACGGACCTGGTAGATGCGATCAGGGACGACCTCGAACAGGCCGTACTCCATGTTCAGGATCGCCTGCCGCTGCAGCGACGGGTGGATCGACGCCAGGTCCTCACCCTCGAGCAGGAAGTCGTAGCTGCCGATGTTCCACGCGACGTGCCCAGCCTCGGCCATGATGCGGCGGTAGTCCGGCGCCGCGATGAAACCGCGCCGAGCCTCAGCAAAGTCGCGCTCGTCGTCGAACGGCAGCCGCGACCGCGCCGCCGCGCGCGCCTGTCGAGTGGACGGCGAGGGCTCCTTGCCCAGTTCGTGGAAATGCTGCTGAGCCATCGATCCGCTCCTCGCCTTGCCGCCATTGGGTCGCGTACGGTGCGCCATCCCGCGACGACCGGGTCCATCGCGAGGTGGTGCCACGGTCAGTGTCCTTGTCCCTACCACTCCGCGCCACAGCTTCATCAAGGCGGCGCCACTCACAGCGCCGCAGTGCCACGCGGCTGCCGTCAAAGGCGGCGGAGTGGGGCAGGTGCCTCATGATCAATCCCGGCCCCCTGTGCATCTCTGGGGTGGGCACTGGCTCGTGCCGTGCTCCGCCGCTACATTGATTTGCATGTTCGGGATCAACGCTGCGGAAGTGGCCGTACTGCTCGGCATCCTCGTCGCATCGGCCCTGGGTCTGTTCCTCATCGTCAAGCTGGCAGTTCGGCAGGGGTCAAAGTAGCCCGAGCTGCGCCAATCAGTCGCTCGATTGGCCACGGCGAACGACATCGGGCCGATCGATACGCGGCGCTAGGACGCGAACGATGGGGAGCTCGATCGCTCTGACCCTGGTCGGGCGTCGGCTCAGGCTCTGGTCTACCGTTCGTCTGCGATTGCGGCGTAGGCGTTGCTCAGTGCCAGGGCGGCCATGACCAGGGACCTGATGATGTCGTGCCGCTGCTCGAGCGTCGAGGTCGGCCCGTCGCCCAGCTCAGGCTCGAGCGGGGCATCACCGAAGGCCTGGTGGATCCGTCGCTTCTCGACCGCGGAAACGTCGAAGAAAGCCCCTTGCAGGACGAATCCGTGAACCACCGACGCCACCTGGGCACGACCCGTCTGGTCCAGGTTTGGATGCACATCGATGGCAACGTCAAGCCAGGACATGTCATCGACCTCGCAGGCCTCGAACTGGTCGCTGATGAGGGAGTAGATCAGCAAGGTCGCGGCCCGCACGCCCGGGGACCCCGCTTCACGCGTGTCGTAGGCCATCTGTGCGGCACGCTGGATCAACTGCTCCGCGCGGTCGGCATCCCCAAAGGCGAGCGCTCGCATCGCCTTGGTGAGCAGGTTCTCCGCCCCGGAGATCTGGGCAAAGCTCAGCTCGTTGAGCATGCGGCCCGACTGGCGGGCCAGCTCGCCGAACTCAGCGCGCTGGCCGGGGACAGAGTCGAACCCCGACGAGAAAGGACCGGTCACCGACGCGACACTAGCGACCACGCCCGGCTCGCTCCAGTCAGCTCCCCGCACGTCGACAGGCCACCAGACGCTCTCGCGCGTCTCGCGGCGATAGGACGCAGTCCGGGGCCGGTTGGCTGAGTGGGTCGCAGAGCCTGACGTCCTGGCGGCTGACCGCAGGCGCAAGGCGGCTGGAGATGAGGAACGTAGGGTGCCATGGCCACGACGGCGCCCGGTTCGGGGTGCACAACCATGAGCCAACAGAAGGACGTGATTCGCGAGCGAAAGACTCCATCGTTGGCCGTCGAACGAGGGCCTTCCCGTAGCCTGATCCAGCCGGATCCGGCGCAATGTCAAGTCGATTTTGGAGCGAGACGTGGGGATCGCGCGAGCGTCACCTGGCAAGCCTCGCTGGAGGTCGGCGCAGGCGGTCGTCGTCGCCACACTCGTGGTGAGCGCCCTGGTGTTCACCGCTGGGGGCCTCGGAGACTCTGGAGTTCGGGACACAGACGCCGACGGGCTCTTCGACCTGGTCGAGACGTCGGGTTGGACGACCCAAAATGGCAGAGTCTTCGTGACCGACCCGAACAACCCCGACACCGACGGTGACGGCCTCTCCGACGGCGCGGAGGCCGGTGCAGTCACCACACACGCGGGTTTTGCAACTGGCTACCTCGGACTGTCTAACCCGCGGGTGCCCGATACCGACGGGGACCAGGTCGGGGACGCTGATGAGTACTTCCTTGATATGGATCCGCAGTCCCGGGACTCCGACTCCGACGGCCTATTGGACAACCTCGAGCTCGATTTCGGGTCCGACCCCACGCGCGCGAACCCTGACGGCGACAGCTACACCGACAAGGAGGAGCGGGACCGGGGCTCGGACCCACTGGCCTACACCCTCACGCGCGGCGAGTTTGTCGCAGCGACCGTGGCGGGAGGGACATTCGGCGACTGTGTGGAATGCGCCCGGAGGGCCGGGATACGAGACGAACAAATCCAGTCGGTTGCCTACCTAGCAGGACATCTGGCTAGCGGTGCTGCTGTCTATGGTGACCTTCGGGACTTGGGCGCTGATCTATGGAAGGGCGACTTCCCCGCTGCGGGGCTGAGCGCCTTCGGTCTGGTGCCGGGTTACGGCGACTCCGCGAAGACGGTCAGGACGCTGGAGAGGTTCGCCAAGCTGGGGGGACCCGCCTCTCACGCAGTCAGGGAGTTTGTCGAAACGCGCCTCTCGTTGCCGCCGGAGGCCAAATCGAAAGTCCTATATAGGATCTTCGGTGCCAAGAAGTGGGCGCCCCTGGCGCTCAAGGGTGAGTTGAAAGACCACGTCGTGTACGTCGGGCGATCGCCAACCGGATCGGTCATCTACGCCGGGATTACCAAGGACTTCGCCAGACGGCAGGTTAACCACGGCGACCGCTTCATGATGGAACCGATCAACGGGGCAAGCGGGCTGTCGTCCGCCGAAGCGCATGCGATCGAAGAGGCCCTGATCAAGCGAGGCGGGTTCGTCGTCAATGGCGGCAAACTCGTGAACAAGGTCCACAGCATCAGCACAAACAGGGTCGACTACGAGCAGGCCGTCGCCTGGGGCGAACAGTGGTTGGTCAGCCACGCTTTCACTGGCCTCTGACGGGCTGGCGCGGCGCGAGCATCACCCTCGATGAGGCATCGCGCTGAGGATTTGGAGATGTTCAAGCCGAAGCTGACGCGTCCTTTACGGCCAAGTCGGCCGCCTACCTGTGCAAGAGGCAGCGGCAGCAACACGGCCGGTGGACCGAGAGTTGACCGCAACCGCGCTCAACAACCTTGCTAAAGCAGGGATGTTGCAGGAGTGGGGCCTCGACGACGACGACGACTACGTAATCGTGCAGCGTGACGGACAGCGAAGGGCGATGTGGGCTGACCAGACATCCGCCTGGGCAACCGGAGTCGCGCATGGCGTAAATCTCGCAAGGGCTGACGGCGCCCACGCCTCGCCTCGAGCGGATCCCGAAGAGCTTGGGCCGCTGCTAGACCTTCTCGTACACCACGACGTCCTATCCGGATGGATAGTCGACGAAGACGGGGACTACCGGCTGGACTCGAGGACCTCAGGGTCTGAATGGGTCTACAACAGCGACATCGCATCTTGGCTCAAGGGCGCCCTGCACACCTTCAGGGCCGCGCGCACGCTCAGCGACGACCAACGAACCACCCTTCGGGAATGGTTCCGCTACCTGCGGCAAGTCGGTCCCCTCGACGGGTGGGAAGCAGACGAGATCGGTGAGTACCGGATCTGGTCAAGAGGCGACACGGACTCCCTGGACGTTCCGGGGAACCTCGCCCTCGCATGGGCAATGGGTGCAGTGGAGGCCACACAGTGGCTCGGGCGACAAAAGGGAGACGAGCCGACCTAGGGGGACGTGGTCAACGCCGGTAATCGAGGAAGAGGGGTCAAGCGTTTAGGGAACGCCGCCGCAGCCACCGGTTATGCAGGGCAACGCCGATCCCGATGCCGGCTATGGGACCGATGGGTTGGGTGATTCTCGGCTTCCTCGTGGCGCTGGTGGTTTTGGGTAACGTGCTGGTACTGGCCAACTGGCGGAACACGGTCGTCTTTAGTGACGAGGGGATCTTCATCCGATTCATGAATGACACGACCGTGCCTTGGGCGGACTACCTGGGGCACTACATCGCCTCGAACGGGATCGTCGAGATCGTCGTGCAGGACCCCGACTCCTACCGCGCTGACTGGCCCACGTGGCGTCGAGCACTGGGTCGGTTCGACCCGACAACCGCCGTCACGGTTTCGCCCAACACACTGACGGTGAGCACCCCCGAGTTCCTGCGAGTCCTGGACGCATACGCTGCTGCCGCCGCCCAGAGCCGCAGCGAGGACGACTCTGAGGCCGACACGCGATCCCCTTGACCCAGCTCGCCGCCCCTTGGCTAGGGTCTGCCGCCCACAGGTCGACCTTTCGCGGCATGAGCGTGCTGTCAGCGATAGCGTCCGAACCATGGCGGAGGGGTGGAGCGTTGTCGACGAGGATCCGGTTCTCAGCGGGAGCGAGGTGCGGGCGCTCCTGTCGACAAATGTCGAGCGGGGCCATCTAGCGACCTACCTGCACAGCGACGCCGGCCGGCTTCTGTCCTTCGTGTCCAACGGCAAGCGAGCAATGCTTGTGCTCATGGAACGTGCCGGCGACCCCGGCGAGCATGCTGTCTCCCCCGAAGCAGTGGGATCCAGCAGCGGCTTCGTCCTGGAGAACGGACAGGAGGACACGTACGACGACGCCGACACCGTCCCTCTGCCGGACGCTCTCGCAGCCGTCTGTTCAATCCTCGATACCGGCCGACCTCCCCGCGGTATGCCCTGGACGGTCGACCGTTGAAGAGGACTGCGGCAGGAGCCCCTGATTCCCTTGGGCGCCGCGCTCCGGTTGGATGTTGCTCATGAGCACTCGGCTGGAGCAGGTGTATCCCGATGTTGCAGCCGGACTGCAGGCGCTCCCCCTCGACCGGCAGTCACGCTTGGTCCAGCAAGTGGCGCTCGATGCGGCCCGGAGCACGGGCCTGCCGGCACCTCATCCTGGGCGCGACCTCGCCGAGTGGTCCGACGCATTGGACTCGCAAGGGTGGTCTCGAGACGCCGAAGGTGAGTGGCGTCAAGCCGAGGACGACTTCGCCCGTGCCCGTGCCGCGGCCGCCCTGTGCCATGCTGCTCAGGCCCGCTCGCGAGCAGGTGCAGCCGAGGACTCCCTCTATGAAAGCATCGCGGCATTGGGGCTCGACGCTATGGCGGAACAACTAGGCCCAGCGATGTAGGAGCAGCTCGCGAATGGCACTGGTAGCGGCATTTCCGGATGACCGGGGGCGCAACTTCGCGTGAGGTGTGAAACATTCTCGGCCTGAGCGACATGGGGGTGGTGTGAGCGGTTACGAGCGGCATTTCGTCGATGTCTTCGAAGCGACGTACGTCGATCTCATGCGATTCGTGGCCAGACGCGTGGACCGGGCCGAGGCCGAGGACGTCGTCGCTGAGGCCTTCACGATCGCGTGGCGGCGCGTGAGCGACCTGCCGACTGACGCCAGCCAAGCCCGCGCATGGGTGTTCGGCATCGCACGGCGACTCGTGCTGGCCCACCACCGGCGAACACACGCCACGGCCGTGGCGTCGCTCGACATCAACCAGCTCCCGACCCCCGGACACGAAGACACCGTCGTCGCGCTTGCAGACTTGGCGCGAGCATGGAACCGGCTGACCGCAGCACACCAGGAGGCCCTGAGCCTGACCTGCTGGGACGGGCTCACCGGCGCCGAAGCCGCCATCGTCCTGGGTATCTCGCCGGTGGCCTACCGGATCCGCCTCAGCCGTGCGCGCCGTGCCTTACACGCGCACCTACGAGCGGTCGAGCAGGCACCGCAACACACGGCCACTGACAACGAGGAAGTGAGCACCCGATGACCCCCGACACACAGCTGAAGCAGATCGACCCTGCGCAGGACATCCCGGACGCTCTCGTCCACGAGCCCGCAGCCCGCGACCTCCTGGCCAACTTGACGTCCCAGCCTTCCCCCTTGGAGCCGGCACGAGCGCGCCCGACCAGCCGACGACGCGTGATGCTCGCCGCAGGCGCCACAGCGGCCACAGTCGCCGGCGTGTTGGGAGTCACTCAAACTCTCGCTCCACCCGACGCCTATGCGTCGTGGACCGCGACGGCACGCGTGGCCACGCCGGCCGAGCAGACCCGCTGGGGACAGGACTGCCTTGACCGTATGTGGCAGGACCAGCCCCACGACTTCGCTGTCCGCCTCGTCGAGATGCGCGGCGACTTCGCGTACACCGTGCTCACCGCCACCGACGGCTTCGAGGCCACCTGTCTGATGAGCGACCCGGGCCCGGGCCGCGAAGTCACCGGCGGTGGGTACACCGGGCCCCTCACTCAGGAGCCGCCCCCCGACGGCCTGGTCACCAACAGCGTTCGCGCGCAATCCGACGACGACGGAAACGCCCAGTTCGAAGTGACCGGCAAAGCCGGCTCGAACGTCACGGCCGTCACGTTCGCCGTCAACGGCACGCAAGTCCACGCCACCCTCCACGACGGCTATTTCGCCGCATGGTGGCCCGGAAGCACCTCCCTCATCCCACGGTTCGGCCCGCCCAACCCTGACGTCACCATCACGCTCGGAGACGGAAGCCAGGTCACTCGGCAAATCCAGGACTACGACGTGTCACCCCTGTAACGCCGCCCAGGTCGCCAGGTACGAACGGCGCGTGGAGTGGCTCAAGTCGCAGCCCGTCGCGCGTTCCGCTCATCGGCATGTCCGCGAGACAGGCCGACGCCGACGTAGCCCTCAGTGGGCGATATGACGCACGTGGATCCGACGGGTGGGCGACGACGTTCGCTTCCCGCTGGCGGCGGCGATCCCTCGGTCAGGGGGTCGACGTGGAGCAGGGCAGCAGGCCCATCCGCTCCTTGAGGGTGAGCACCCGCGCGACCGACGCGTCGACCTGTGCGGCGAAGCCGGCATCCGCCGCCGACTTCGCGGCCAGCGCCTCGAGCATCTCGTCGGCATCGGACGCCGCACCCGTCAGCACGATGTCGCCGCCGGCGCCGATGTGACGCACCGCCCGGTCACCGACCGGCACCGCGTCCAGCGCCTGCGCGTTGACGTCGTCGGTGATGACGACACCCTCGTACCCCATCTGCTCGCGCAGCAGTCCGGTGACGATCTTCTCCGAGAACATCGCGGGGTTGGCCTTGTCGAGCTTGGGGTAGCGGGCCGAGGCCATCATCACCAAGCCCGCGCCGGCCTCGATGCCGTCGGCGAACGGCTGGAGGAACGGGTCATCCGTCGTGGCCACCGAGTCGGTGATGCCGGTCGCCGAGAAGTCGGTGTTGTTGCGCACCCGCCCGAGCCCCGGGAAGTGCTTGACCGTGCCCTCGACGCCGCCCTCGAGCATCCCCTCCAGGAACGCCGTCGCCGACCGCGACACCGCCTTCGGGGTCGAGCCGTACTGCCGCCCCCAGCGCCCGATCGGCTCGTTGTCCTTGCCGATCTCCTTCGGCACCGTGTCGGTCACCGGGGCGAGGTTGACGTTGACCCCGGCGGCCTTGATCTCCTTGGCCCAGCCGGTCGCCTCACGCGTCAGCTCGGCGGGTGACATCTGCGCCTGCTTGGACGCCGTCGGTGGGCGGGTGAAGCCCTCGCCGCGCAGCTGGTGCACGACGCCGCCCTCCTGGTCGGCCGCGATGAGCAGCCCCACCCCGCCGGTGGCCTCTGGCGAGACCAGCGCCTGCAGGTGCGTCGACGTGCGGGTCACCTTCGGCGCGCCCTCCCACCCGCCGAGGTAGATGACGTTACCCACGTGCTCCTTGGCGACCAGGTCATCGAGCGAGTTCAGCGGGGCGTTGGTGTCGAAGCCGACCATGAGCAGCTGCCCGAGCCGCTGCTGCGCCGACAACGACTCGAAGGTCGTCGCCACGCACCCGGCAGGCGATGCGGATGCCGTCGCGCTCACCGTCGGCGTCGCGCTCACGGTCGCGCTCGCCGTCGCCGACGGAGTGGCCGGTGGCGACGACACGACCGAGGCCGCCCCGGGGTCCGGGCTGCCCGAGCACCCGGCGACCCCGACGACGATCATGGTGGCCAGGGAGCCCACCACTGCACGCGTGCCCACTCGGGCACGCTCGCGGGATGGCCGGGACGTCGCAAAGGTCACCGCACGACGGTACGCGACGGCACGGCATCCGCCATGATCGAGCCCATGCCGACCCTGCCCGTGATCCTCGACGTCGACACCGGCGTCGACGACGCCTGCGCGCTGCTCCTCGCCGCGCTCCATCCCGCCCTGGACCTGCGCGCCGTCACCTGCGTCGGGGGCAACGCGCCGCTCGCCGACGTCGTGCGCAACACCCTCACGGTGCTCGAGACCGCCGGCCGCGGGGACGTGCCCGTCGGGGTCGGCGCCGCTCGCCCGCTGCTCGAGGACCCGGTCGACGCCCGGCACGTCCACGGCGCCGACGGCATGGCCGACCTCGGGATGCCGGCCCCGACCCTCGCGCCGGACCCGCGCCCCGCGCTGGACCTCCTGCGCGACACCATCACCGCCGCGGCCGATGCCGGTACACCGGCCACGGTCGTGCCGCTCGCCCCGATGACCAACCTGGCCCTGCTCGCCCGCGTGTACCCCGAAGCCTTCGCGAGCATCGGCCGGATCGTGTTCATGGGCGGCGGGGTCGACATCAGCAACGCGACCGCGGCGGCGGAGTTCAACGTCTTCCACGACCCCGAGGCCACCGCCATCGTCCTCGACGCCTGCGCGAGCGCTGACGTGCCGGTGACGATGTACGGCCTCGACGTCTTCTACGACCCGCTCGTCACCGACACCGACGTCGACGGGCTGCGCGCGCTCGGCACCGCGGTCGCCGACCTCGCCGCCGGGCTGATCTCCTTCCACCACCGTCGGTTCGCCAACGTGGGCGCGACGATCGGCGACGCGGGTGCGGTCGGCATCCTCATCGACCCCGACGCGGTGGTGACCCAGCGGCTGCCGGTTCGCGTCGAGCTCACCGGCACCTGGACCCGCGGGCGCACCGTCGTCGACCGACGGGACTGGGACGGTCACCTGGCGCACGACCCGCACGGCCTGGCCCCCGCGCAGGTCGACGTCTGCCTGTCGATCGACGGCCCGCGGATCGCTGAGTTGTGGGTGCGCACCGTGCGGGGGGAGGCGTCATGAGCGGGCGGGTGCTCGTGCTCGGCTCGCTCAACGTCGACCTCGTGACGCGGGTGGAACGGCATCCGCGACCGGGGGAGACGGTGGCCGGCGAGGGCCTGCAGCGGTTGGCCGGTGGCAAGGGGGCGAACCAAGCGGTGGCTGCTGCGGCGGCGGGTGCACCGGTGGCGATGGTGGGCTGCGTCGGCGACGACGCCGGCGGTGCGGCGTACCGGCGCCGGCTCGAGGCCCTGGGGGTGGACGTCGCCGGGCTGCGCGTCTGCCCGGGGGTGCCCACCGGCACGGCGATCGTCACGGTGGCCGACGACGGCGAGAACTCGATCGTCGTCATCCCCGGTGCCAACGACCTGCTCGACGAGCGTGAGGTCGCGGCGGTCGATGCGCTCGGCCCCGGCGACGTGCTGCTCGTGCAGCTCGAGGTGCCGCGAGCCGTGGTCTGCACGGCGGTGCGGCGGGCCGAAGGTCGCGGGACGCGGGTGGTGCTCAACACCGCACCGTATGCCGCCCTCCCGCCCGACGTCGTCGCCCTCGCCGATCCGGTGGTCGCCAACGAGCACGAGATGGCGGCCCTGGCCGAAGCGGGCGCCGAGCCTCGATCGCTGCTCGTGACCTTCGGCGCGAACGGGGCTGCGTGGGACGGGGCCACGGCACCGGCGCACCCCGTCGCCCCCGGCGAAGTCGTCGACACGACGGGGGCCGGTGACGCGTTCTGCGGAGCGCTCGCCGCAGCCCTGGCCCGCGGCGCCGATCGGGCCGAGGCGCTCGACGCGGCGCTCGCAGCGGGAGCCGCGGCAGTCCGGCATCCGGGCGCGCAACGCGACCCCGAACTCACCTGACGCGGCCCCGGCCCGCACAGAACTTTCTCGCCCGCCGCGCCGCCACCCCGCGCAGAACTTTCTCGCCCGATGCCAGAACCTTCAGCATCGCCCCACAAATGATGTCTTGCGATGGTGAACCCTGTAGCACCGGGCGAGAAAGTTCCGAGGGGGGAGAAGGTCAGGTGGGGTCGACGACGAGCACTGTCGGCTGCCCGGCCAGCCGGGTCAGGATCACCGTGGCCTGGGCGCCGTCGCCGGCCTTGCGTCCGATCCGCAGCTGGCGGCGCAACTCGTCGTCGTCGAGGCGGATGCCGCGTTTCTTGATCGTCAGCCCCGTGACCCCCCGCTCGCGCAGCCAGGCCCGCAGGGACTTCACCGTGAACGGCATCGCCTCGAGCACGGCGTACCGGCGGGCGAAGTCGACCTCGACCTGCGCCTCGGACACGACGTAGCCGAGACCCCGGTCGACCTCACTGCCCAGCGTCGCGGCGGTCAGGGCCCCGAGCAGCCCGGCCTGGGTCACCGCCCGGTCGGGTTCGTAGAGCCACGGCCCGACCGAGGCCAGTGACTCCACCGTGGGCGGGTCGGGCTCGGCCGCCGCCTCGTCGACCTCGACCGGCGCCCGGCCGGCCCGCAGGATCCGGGCGCTGCGCCCCGGACGCTGGGCCAGCGGCCCCCACCAGACGGCGCACTCGAGCACCTCACCGGCGAACGACGTCCACTGCGCCTCGGTGCCGAGGGGGATGGCGTCCTGCGGCATCGACGGGGAGAGCTTGGCGCCGGTGGCGGGCACGGCGGTCGCGACCTGGAGCACGAACTCCCACGTCGGGCGGATCTCGTCGAGGCGGAAGACGCGCTTGATCCGCCCGTGGCGGCCGGTGTGTCCCGGCACCCGCCGGGCGGGGTCGAGCCACACCCCGACCCGGGCTCGCAGGGGGTCGCGGGGGGCCTCGAACTCCTCGGCCAGCCCGACCCGGGCCCGCGAATCCGGCCATGGACGCAGGTTGTGGTCGGCGATCGCGGCGGTGACCGGGTCGATGTCGATCCCCTGCACGGTGACGCCGAGCGCCGACATCGCCACGGCATCCGCCCCGATGCCACAGCCGAGGTCGTGCACGGTGGCCAGGCTGGCGTTGTAGAAGCGCCCGGCGTGGGTGGCCGCGACCTCGAGCCGCGAGGCCTGCTCGAGCCCGTCGGGGGTGAAGAGCATCTCGGCGGCGAACTCGCCGAACTTCGCCACGGCGCGCGCCTGGAGGCGCTGCTGGGTCAGCAGGGCGGCGACGAGGTCCGGGGAGTGGCCCTCGCGCCGCAGCCGGTCCCCGAGGCGCATCACCTCGCGCTCGTCGTACGGCGGCAGCGAGCGCAGGAGCGCCCGACCCTCGGGCGACCCGAGGGTTCTCACCGTGCCGACGTCCACGGGGCCTGATCCTGCCATCCCGCCCACCGGATGCCGTGTCGCTTGCGTCGCGCCCTCGTCGCGCACGCCCTCCCTGCCCGCCGGTTGGCACTCAAGTTGACCGAGTGCTAATCGGCGACCTAGATTTGCCTCATTGGCACTCGCCCCCGGTGAGTGCCAGCGCACCCCGGGTCCACCTCGACCCCCGCGACGGCGAAGCGGCCCCGGAACGCGCAGTCCCGTCCACTTTCGACTCACCCCACAGGGGAGGAGCACACCGTGTCGGTTTCCATCAAGCCGCTCGAGGACCGCATCGTCATCAAGAGCCTCGAGGCCGAGCAGACGACCGCGTCCGGTCTTGTCATCCCGGACACCGCGAAGGAGAAGCCCCAGGAGGGCGAGGTCCTCGCAGTTGGCCCCGGCCGCATCGACGACAAGGGCAACCGCGTCCCGCTCGACGTCAACGTCGGCGACCGCGTCATCTACAGCAAGTACGGCGGCACCGAGATCAAGCACGGCGGCGAGGAGTTCCTGATCCTCTCCGCCCGCGACGTTCTCGCCATCGTCGGCTGACGCAGCACTCGCATGCCGTGACCGCGCCCCGGTGCGCACCCGCTCACCGGGTGCCACCGGGGCGCGTCCGGTAACGGTGACCACCAGACCAACCGCCGCAGGCAGCGCGACGAGCGCGCCCGGCATCCCGATCACGAAGGACAGCAATGGCCAAGGAACTGGAGTTCAACGACTCCGCCCGCAAGTCGCTCGAGCGCGGCGTCGACGCCCTCGCGAACGCCGTGAAGGTGACGCTCGGCCCCAAGGGCCGCAACGTCGTCATCGACAAGAAGTGGGGTGCGCCGACCATCACGAACGACGGCGTGACCATCGCTCGCGAGATCGAGCTCGAGGACTCCTACGAGAACCTCGGCGCCCAGCTCGCCAAGGAGGTCGCCACCAAGACCAACGACGTCGCCGGTGACGGCACGACGACCGCGACCGTCCTCGCCCAGGCGATGGTGCACGAGGGCCTGCGCAACGTCGCGGCCGGTGCGTCCCCGTCGGGTCTGAAGCGCGGGATGGACAAGGCCGTCGAGGCCGTCTCCACCGAGCTGCTCGACACCGCCCGCGAGATCGAGTCCAAGGACGAGATCGCCCAGGTCGCCTCGCTCTCCGCGCAGGACAAGGAGATCGGCGCCACGATCGCCGACGCGTTCGACAAGGTCGGCAAGGACGGTGTCATCACCGTCGAGGAGTCCTCGACCGCGAGCACCGAGCTCGAGTTCACCGAGGGCATGCAGTTCGACAAGGGCTACATCAGCCCCTACTTCGTCTCCGACCCCGAGCGCATGGAAGCCGTCCTCGAGGACGCCTACGTGCTCATCAACCAGGGCAAGATCTCGGCCATCGCCGACATCCTCCCGGTGCTCGAGAAGGTCGTGAAGTCCGGCAAGCCGCTGCTCATCATCGCCGAGGACATCGACGGTGAGGCCCTGTCCACGCTCGTCGTGAACAAGATGCGTGGCACCTTCACCGTCGCCGCCGTCAAGGCGCCCGGCTTCGGTGACCGCCGCAAGGCCATGCTCCAGGACATCGCCGTGCTGACCGGTGGCCAGGTCGTCGCCGAGGAGGTCGGCCTCAAGCTCGACCAGGTCGGTCTCGAGACGCTGGGCCAGGCCCGCCGCGTCGTCGTCACCAAGGACACCACGGTCATCATCGACGGTGCCGGCGCCCACGAGGACGTCGAGGGCCGGGTCAACCAGATCAAGCAGGAGATCGAGCGCACCGACTCCGACTGGGACCGCGAGAAGCTCCAGGAGCGCCTCGCCAAGCTCGCCGGTGGCGTCTGCGTCATCAAGGTCGGTGCTCACACCGAGGTCGAGCTCAAGGAGAAGAAGCACCGCATCGAGGACGCCATCTCGGCGACCCGCGCGGCCATCGAGGAGGGCATCGTCGCCGGTGGCGGCTCCGCCCTCATCCAGGTCGTCAAGGTCATCGACGGGCTGGGTCTCGAGGGTGACGAGGCCGTCGGTGCCGCCATCGTGCGCAAGGCCGCGGCCGAGCCGCTGCGCTGGATCGCCGAGAACGCGGGCATGCAGGGCTACGTCGCCGTCGCGAAGGTCCAGGACCTCGCGCCCGGCATGGGCCTGAACGCCGCCACCGGCGAGTACGAGGACCTCGTCAAGGCCGGCGTCATCGACCCGGTCAAGGTCACCCGCTCGGCGCTGCGCAACGCGGCCTCGATCGCGTCGATGGTGCTCACCACCGACACCCTCGTCGTGGACAAGAAGGAAGAGGAGCCGGCTGCTGCTGGTGGCCAGGGCCACGGGCACGGCCACTGAGGCTGATCCTCCCCGCGCCGCCTGACGGCGCACCACGCACGAACCGGATGCCGTCCGCTCACCCGAGCGGGCGGCATCCGTCTGTTCCGGCGTCGGGCTTGACGAAACTATTCACACAGTGAATAGTCGAGCCCATGACAACGAGGCACGTGGTTCTGGGGCTGCTGTCGAGGGGGCAGCAGCACGGGTACGACCTCAAGCGCCAGCACGACGAGCTCTTCCCGGCCGTGAAGGAGATCGCCTTCGGCCAGGTCTATGCAGCGCTCGGGCGCCTGCGCGACAAGGGGTTCGTCGAGGAGGCAGCGCGCGAGCGCATGGACGGCCCTGAGCGCACGGCCTACCGGATCACCGATGCCGGTCGTGCCGAGCTGGCGTCCTGGCTGGCTCGGGTCGAGCCACTGCCCGAGCACGCCGCCAACCCGGTGGCCACCAAGGTCACGCTGCTGCTCCTGGCCGAAGGGGCCGGACGCACCGTCGAGCACCTCGTGCGTGAGCGCGCCGTCCGGGTCGCCCGGATGCGCGAGCTCACTGCGGCCAAGCACGAACCCGGCATCGCACTCCAGGAGGTCCTCGCGGCCGACCACACCCTGGCGCACCTGGACGCCGACCTGCGCTGGATCGAGTCGGCTCGCCGGCGGATCCGCGACCTCGAGGGGGAAATCGCATGACGTCGCCAGTGCTCAGCTGCCGAGGTGTCACCCACCACTACGACGGGCCGCTCGTCCTCCAGGGGGTTGACCTCGACGTCCTCGAGGGCGAGGTCGTCGCCGTCACCGGCCCGTCGGGGTCGGGCAAGTCCACGCTGCTGCTGGCGCTGGCCGGCATCCTCGTCCCGACATCGGGGTCGGTCCAGCTGGACGGGATCGACCTGCGCGCGCTGGGGGAGCAGGGCCGCGCAGCGCTGCGCCGCCAGAAGGTGGGGGTGGTGTTCCAGTACGGCACCCTGGTGCCCGAGCTGACCGCCGAGGAGAACGTCGCCATGCCGCTGCTGTTGTCCGGGCGCCCTCGTCGTGACGCCATCGCGCAGGCCAGGACGTCGCTGGCGCAGCTCGGTGTCGACCACGTCGGGGCGAGCACGGCAGCGCAGATGAGCGGGGGGGAGCGCCAGCGCGTGGCGCTCGCCCGGGCCCTGGTGACCCGCCCGCGCGCGGTCCTCGCTGACGAGCCCACCGGAGCGCTCGACTCGGTGGCGTCGGACCTGGTGGCGACCGAGCTCGTCGCCGCCGCCCGGGATGCCGGGGCAGCGGTCGTCCTCGTCACCCATGACGCACGCGTCGCGGCGCACGCCGACCGTGAGGTGCACCTGTGGGACGGGCGGGTCGATGGGGCGGTCGGGGCAGACGCCGTGGACGCGCCGACTCACGATGGCGTGGTGACGGCATGAGTGGCACCGTCGCCTGGGCCGAAGCCCTCTGGCTGTCGCGCCAGCGCACACCGAACGATCGCCTCCGCTACTGGGGTAGTGCGGTGTCGTCGGCCTTGACGGCCGCTCTGGTGTGCACCGTGTTCGGCCTGCTGATGGTCGGCGTGAACAGCATGATTCCCGTGAGCGTCGGGGTGATCGCGGACGCCGGCACTCGTGGCGGCGTCCTCTTTGCGCTGGCTCTCATGGTCCTGCCGGCACTCCACCTCACCGGGCAGGCGTGGAGGCTGGGTTCGATCGAGCAGCGTCAGCGCTTCGATCAGCTTCGGGATGCCGGTGCAGGTCCACGAGAGCTGCGAAGGGTCGCCGTCGCGGATGCCGTGGTCCCTGTCTTCCTGGGGTCCGTCGTCGGCGTGTTGACCTGGGGTGCTGCACTGGTCGCCGTCAACGACGGCGTGGTCCGCGGGCTCGAGGCTGACGGCTCCGGTGTGTTCGTCATCAACGAGGTCTACTTCCCTGCACCGCAGGTGCCCAACGTCGTCACGGACACCCCGTGGGCGCCTGTGCTGGCCGTCATCGCGGTCACGTTGGCGGCGGCTGCCTCGGCGGTGCTGTCGGTGCGTACCGTCAGAGCACGGCGTTCGCGGCGTTCGGCCCTTGCGTCCGTGGCGGCCGCTGCTGCCTCGAGGGCGTCACACCCGGCACTCCTGCTCGCACTCCGGCGCCTCGCTCAGGAGCCGCACGCAACGGCGCGCCCGGCGCTCCTCCTCGGGCTCGCCGCAGCCATCGCAGGGTCCTCGGCATGGCTGAATGAGGAGTTCGAACTCTCCTTGGGCTCGCGGTGGGCTCAGGAGCCCTATTGGGAGCAGTCCTTCGGGTTGGTTCGACTCGCCACCGTCATCGGCATCGCGTTGTGCGCGTTCGGGCTGTTGGTCGTCCTTGCCGAGTCGACGTTCAGGCGCCGGCGCGAGGACGCGGCAGCGGTGGCCAGCGGTGTTCCGCTGTCGGTGCTGCGCCGAGCCCTCGTGCTCCAGTCGGTGATTCCCGCGGTGCCGGCGATCCTCATCGGGCTCGTGGGGAGTGCTGCGTTGGCGATGTGGCGAACAGGACTGTCGGCGGTGCCTCATTCCGACGACCCTGCTCTGTCGCTGGGTTGGGTTGCCATCCCGTGGCCGTGGATGGAGTGGCTGGTGTGGGGGTTCGTCCTGGTCGTCGTCGCTGGCGTGGCCGCGCTCGCTGCGTCAACGGCTCTCACCCGCACTACGAAGATTGCCCAGTTGCGCGTTCCGGCCTGACTGGCCCCACGGCATCCGACATCGCGCGGGGCTCAGTGGTGAGGCGGTCGCTCAGGGGGCGGCGGTGATGTGCAGGGTCTCGCCCTCGAACGTCACGACGTCACCGGGGCGCACCTGCCGGCCGCGCCTGGTGTCGATCTCGCCGTTGACGGCCACGACTCCCCGTTCGATGACCTCGCGCGCCATGGCGCCGTCATCGACGACGCCCGCCAGCTTGAGCAGCTGCCCGAGGCGGATGGTCTCGTCACGGATGGGGACGTCGATGGGAGCACTCACGCATCAAGGCTACGGCGACGTGCCGTGCGACGTTGTCCGGGCCGCAGGTGGGTTCTCGTCTCGACAGGTGTGATCTGTCGTTGCGGCCCCCGCGGCCCCTGCGGCCCGGACTGCTTCTCGCCCCCGGTCTGGTGGAGTCCTGGCCACGAAGGTGACGTCAGGACGCGATGTGACGGCCCCGTGCATAGAAGGACTCGCGCTCGTCTTCCGTGAGGCCGCCCCACACCCCGTACGGCTCGCGCACGGCGAGGGCGTGGCTGCGGCAGGCTTCGATCACCGGACAGCCGAAGCACACCTCTTTGGCTGCGCCCGCCCGAATGCGGCGCTTGGTGCCGCGCTCGCCCTCCGGGTGGAAGAACACGTCGGGCCCGACTCGCCGACAGGACCCCTCGAGCTGCCAGTCCCACAGGTCGGCAACGGGCCCCGGAAGCCTGGTGGTCTCCGACATGCCTACCTCCTCACGTGGTGTCGACCACTTCCCTGAGTGGCCGGTGCACCACGCTAGGAGTGGTTTGGAAAAGGTCGGGTATGTCAAAGGTAAGGAGTTGGTCAAAAACTGCAGCTATGTGATTCAGACGTCAACTAGCCTGCGACGGAACGTTTTTCAGCTCTCAACCAGGTCGGTGCCCCTCGAGGTACCGCAGCACCGCGAGCACCCGGCGATGGTCCTGCGTGGTCGCCTCCGCCAGGCCCAGCTTGCCGAGGATCCGAGCGACGTGGGTCTCGACGGTGCGCTCGGCGATGACCACCCGGGCGGCGATCCCCGCGTTCGTCAACCCCTCGGCCATCAGGGCCAGCACCTCGTGCTCGCGCGGGGTGAGCGAGGCCAGCCCAGGGCTGCCGCCGACCATGAGCCGAGCCACCACCTCCGGGTCGAGCGCCGAACCGCCGTCGGCGACCCGGTCGAGGGCGTCGAGGAACTGCGTGACATCGAGAACCCGGTCCTTGAGCAGGTAGCCGAAGTGGCCACCGGCCACGAGGTCGACCGACAGTCGTGACTCCACGTGCTGGGAGAGCAGCAGCACCCCGATCTCCGGTCGCTCCAACCGAACCCGTGCCGCGACCCGGGCGCCGTCGTCGGCGTGGTCGGGCGGCATCCGGACGTCGAGGATCGCGACGTCGGGGCCGTGCTCGAGCACGGCGGCCAGCGCACTCGGGGCGTCGGGGGCGTCGGCGACGACGTCGTGGCCGACCTCGGTGAGCAGCGACCTCAGCCCGGCACGAAAGAGCGCCGAGTCCTCGCCGATCACGATGCGCACGGGATGACCGCCTCGAGCGAGGTGCCGCCACGCGGCTCGGAGGACACGGTCAGCCGGCCGCCCACGGCGTTCACCCGATCGCTGAGCATCGACAGCCCCGAGCCAGGCGTGAGGCGTGCGCCGCCACGGCCGTCGTCGCGCACGGCGACGTGGACGACGGACGCCTCCTGGCGCACGTCGACGGCGACGCGGGATGCCGCGGCGTGCTTGACGGCGTTGGCGACGCCTTCGCTCGCGACGTAGTAGGCGGTGAGGCTCACGTGGTCGGGCAGGTCGTCGGCCGAGTAGGTGACCTCGAGGGGCAGGGCGCTGGAGCGGGTCAG
>Ga0208823_1000882_pt1 | contig 24387 bp, 19 predicted proteins | sample AD_UKC075_MetaG_FD_184440 | JGI IMG/M metagenome (GOLD analysis project Ga0208823, IMG submission 184440) | Active sludge microbial communities of municipal wastewater-treating anaerobic digesters from USA - AD_UKC075_MetaG (SPAdes) (version 2) | ecosystem: Engineered > Bioreactor > Anaerobic >... | reverse complement strand
CTGAAATGTGGGACACATCCACAACCATGCCCAGCCTATCCATTTCTTCGACTACCTCGACGCCGAACCTGGTGAGACCGCCGCCTGTCCTTTCTTCGAAGGCCCCGTCTGCCAGCTCGTTCCTGCGACTCCAAGTGAGGGTCATAAGCCTTACGCCAAGCCGGTAAAAGATACGCAGTAGCTCAATCCTGCCCTCCAGCACCTCGCCGCCTTCTATTGACAGAAGAGCTGCGATCTTCCCCTCCTCGCGCGCTTTGTCTACGTCTTTACCGGTTGTGGCGAACACAAGTTTATCGCTGTTGTCTTCTATTTCACGATAAAACGCATCAATGAACTGAAGCGTTCGCCTGGCTCCTGCACCGGGAAAATACTCCGGCGATACATACATCGCGAATATCTGGGCTCCAACCCCTCCCTCAATCATGCGCGGGAGGTCAAGTTGTCCCCCTTTATCCCTATCCGCCAACCTGCGGCGTCCGTCCACTACGTCCATAAGGGTGTCACAGTGCGCATCCATTATGAACATCCAGGTACACCTCCATGTGCCTCAAGTCATCTCAAAGTGCTTTTCAAATAACTCAAAATACAATCCGACTACTTAAGAATACCTCCAAATACTTTACAATGCCTCTGGATACCGTACAATGCCTCCGAATACTTAGGAGCGCCTTCAAATACTCCCAATGCTCCAAGCCACCTTTAGATACCTTACAGATCGCCAAGTGCTCCAACACTTACCACATGAATGAGTATATCACCGAATCCTTCAAGATCGTCATCCGAAAAAACGATTGTCGGCAAGCCCCTTTCCAACCAATGCCTAGATCGCGGCAAAAAAGGATATAATGATTACAATATAATGAAATAATGGATATGATAAATTCAATATATTGAAAATCAATGCTACAATACCGGCTCATATATAGGTTGTACGAAGATCGCATTTTCCTGAAGAACCTCATTCGCCTGTGAGACTAAGGCAACCGAGAGGAGCATTGCTATGTCCTTGACTCAGCTTCCTGCTTGGCAAACCCTGGCTGCTCATGCAAAGAAGATGCAAACCGTGCATATGCGCGACCTATTCGCATCTAACCCGCATCGGTTCGAAGAGTTTTCTATCCGGTTTGAAGATCTGCTGTTTGACTACTCAAAAAACCGCATCACAGATGAGACCGTAAAGCTCCTCGAAGACCTCGCCGAACAAGCCGGGTTACCCCGGGCCATCCGGGCAATGTTTGAAGGAGAGAAAATCAATACTACCGAAAGCCGGGCTGCATTGCATATTGCGCTACGAAACCGATCCAACCGCCCCATTTTTGTAGACGGTAAAGACGTGATGCCGGAAGTGAACTCAGTCCTCGTCAAGATGCGAACCTTCTCAGAGGCTGTCAGGAGCGGCAGATGGAAGGGTTATACGGGGTCTCCCATAACTGATGTCGTTAATATCGGAATCGGCGGATCAGATCTTGGACCACGCATGGTCACACATGCACTTAGGCCTTACGGACATGACCGCTTGCGCGTGTATTTTGTATCTAATGTTGATCCTACTGACATTACCGAGGCTTTGAAAGAGCTTCATCCGGAGACGACCCTGTTCCTGATTTCTTCTAAAACCTTTACTACTCAAGAGACCATGATGAACTCTCACACAGCCCGCCGGTGGTTTCTCGACCAGGCAGGCGATGAAAAAGCGATAGCCAGGCATTTTGTAGCTTGCTCCACTAACCGCAAGGCAGTTGAAGCCTTCGGGATTGACAAAGATAACATGTTCATTTTTTGGGATTGGGTTGGTGGACGTTATTCTCTCTGGTCATCTATCGGGCTTTCAATCGCGCTCTACGTAGGAATGGACAACTTCGAAGCCCTTTTGACAGGCGCACACAAGGTAGATGAACATTTCAGAACCGAACCCTTCCACCGAAACATCCCTGTAATCATGGGGCTCCTGGGGATCTGGTACAACAATTTCCTGGGAGCGGAAAGCCATGCGATCCTGCCTTATGACGAGTATCTGACTTATTTCCCTGCTTACCTGCAGCAAGCTGATATGGAAAGCTGCGGCAAGCAGATCTCGAGAGAAGGCAATGCGGTAGACTACAAGACAGGTGCAATAATATGGGGACAACCTGGTACCAGAGGCCAGCACGCATTCTATCAGTTAATCCACCAGGGCACAAGATTGGTTCCCTGTGACTTCCTGGTTGCTGCGCAAAGCCACAATCCTATCGGAGACCACCACACTGTCTTAGTCGCAAACTGCCTTGCACAGACAGAGGCACTTATGAAAGGTAGGACTTCTGACGAAACACATGCAGAACTGATAGCCCAGGGCTATTCAGGAGAGACACTGGAACTGCTTACAGCTGCCAAGACTTTTGAAGGAAACAGACCCACAAACACGTTCTTATATAAGAAGCTGACCCCCGAGACATTGGGCATGCTTATCGCACTCTACGAACACAAGATCTTCACACAATGCGCGATCTGGAGTATTAATGGCTTCGACCAAATGGGCGTTGAGCTCGGCAAGCAACTTGCCAACGCCATCCTGCCTGAGTTGAGCGACGATGAACCTGTAACCGGTCATGATAGCAGCACTAATGGGTTGATCAACGCATACAAGCGAATGCGAAGTGAGGGATAGTGAGCCAGTAAGCTGACACAACAGCAGCAATGGCGGATTAATCAATGGATACAAGCGTACGCATAAGGGCGCAAGTCAGTTAGACGTATTTGTCAGCGCTATCCACCAAAAGCCTTCCTGCCAACACTTACTTTCATGGCAGACCATCGCTCAGGGTTGATCACCAACTTTTTTATGGCTGGAATCGTCCCGGTGGCTGATAATCGTCCCCCTAACGCTTGTCCGTAATCCAATTCCTGCAACCACTCCGGGAAGCGGCAGTCCTAGTGGTAGAAATCCTACCACCGCGAGGCTCTGTGATGGCAGCTTTTCTACCACAGTTTTGAGCACATGCTCGTAAATGGTAGATTTTTGCCCACCGAAAGGTTTAATGGTGGAAGGTTTTCTACCATGATCAGGCGTTAAGGTGGTAGGATATCGACCACCACGACTCCCATAATCTTACAAATCATGGTTTGGTGGTTGAAATCGATCCACCTTTTTCAAAAAGGTGGGCGAAAAACTGCCACATTTTCCAAAAAAGTGGTAGAGAATCTACCACCTGAGCCCCAAAAAGGTCCCAACATCCGCTTAGAGCCTGAAAATGTGGTCGATTCTCTACCACCTGAGGCAGTTTTGGTGGTTCAAAATCTCCCATTTATGAGCGTTTGCTCGAAAAAATCCAAAAGGGTGGGCGAAATTGTGCCACCTCTTCAAGGAAAGGTGGTTGAAAACCGCTCATTTATGAACGTTTGCTCAAAAAAACCGAAGATGTGTTCTAATAGGAAGGTGTGCTCGAAACAATCGGAAATGGTGGCCGAGATCGAACCATCGTTTCATAAAAGGGTGGTTTGATCTCGCCCACCTCACCCTAATTAAACCCGATTGAAGCTAGGAATAACCCAAGCACAATGCAAGTGACATGCGCCCGACATGATAGAAACCTGCAAAGGGAAGGAATTCCAGAAGCTGTGAACGAATACCTGGATACACAAGACCCATTAAGGAGGATCACTATGGCAGACGTCCTTACGGAACTCTCGCAGCTGATTGCTGGCGGCCTTCCTGTCCCTGAGGATACAGCAAGATCCCTTTTGGAGGCCCTGTTCGGCAACCGCTACCACCAACGATTCTCTAGCCAGGCATCTATCCGTGACACTCTACAAGCTAAGCTTGATGTCCCATTCGCTGGTTTTATCCATCCCGATAATCCAACCTCTGGTGCGTATGGCGGTGCAAGCTTAATATGGTTTCCTACTGAAGAGAGTGGATCTATCATTACCTTTGTTGTAGGCACGGCTGGCCTATCACCAGATGAAGGCCTTCTCAGCCGACCAGGTCACCGCAGAAGAATACACGCTCTACGCCGTTACCTGGCTAAGCACGGGGTGTGGGCCTGGACAAAACCAGACCCAACTGCTTTGGGGGTTCCAGTCCCCCATTTCGTACGTCGTCGGCTCCCGAATTTTAAGAAAGCATTGGAGAGATATGGCAACGAGCTCTATGCTGTTGCAGAAGTCCCCAGGGATGATTTTGATGTAGCTCGTTTTGTGGTCCAGGCTTTCTTCGATTTATACGCCTTTGAACGCGGCTGGCCACTACTTAAAGCCTTTGAAATGGAATACCATAAGCTCATTGATGCTCTCCGAGCAGACCTTTTCGCTCGCATTAAAGAAGATGAGGTATACCAGCTGCTACAGGACCGCCGATTTGTCATCCTTCAAGGTCCTCCTGGCACCGGCAAAACTCGTATGGCTGATCGGATTAAGCGGTACTTTTTCAATGACCATGGCATGACTGTTCAGTTTCACCCGGCAGTCACGTATGAAGACTTCATTATTGGCCTTTCACCAGACACCAGTGAAAGGTCTCTATACTTTAACGTGCGTCGGGGTTGGCTGCTAGAATCCGCAAAGGCAGCTCAAGACAAACCATTTCTCCTTGTTATTGATGAGATCAACCGGGCAGACTTAGGCAAGGTCCTCGGTGAAGCGATTTACCTGTTTGAGCCTGGTGAAGAAATACCCCGCACAGTGGAGCTACCTCACGTAGCAAATGGAGAAACTTCCTTTTCGCTTCCCCGAAACCTTTATGTTTTGGGCACTATGAATACCGCAGACAGATCCATTGCCCCTATTGATCTGGCAATTCGACGCCGCTTTGCATTCGTCACTCTCTTCCCAGATTCAGATGTAATCGCCAAAAACAGTCCCCGAACTGCAGCAAAGATCTTTGGGGCCCTGCAAGATATATTCACCGAGCATGCTCCTGATGAAGTACTCAATCTCCTGCCTGGCCAAAGCTTCTTCTTGGCAGACACCGAAGATGAACTGAGACAAAGATTCCGCTTTGAGCTTCTTCCGTTACTCGACGAATACTTGCGAGAAGGGCTTGTAGCCTCTTTCGGCGCAGAACTACAGGCAGTCCGAGATCAGATCGAAGGGTTTGTTAATCATGGCGTCTGGGTTGAGTAGACGGTCTATACGTCAACAGCTGCCGCTGTATATAACAGAAGATAACAGTCGCCCTATCACGCTTTCTCCTCAGCCTTTTGCTCCCCGGCAACGCGGTGGAGGCTGGGGAACTTTTGCTCACTCCTTTTTGCGCTTCAATGAAGAAGCCTTCCGCGCTCTAGATGTAAAAGCCGAAGCAGTATTTGATTCTTCAGGCTTTACCATCCAAATCCAAGCCGGAGGCCGCACCGGAGCCATTCCTCTTTGCTCCGGTCAAACCAACCACGTTGTAGGAGGCCTAATAGTCAAACCTCGCTTTGGTTGGTCAGGTGTAGGCCAAGTTCTTGCAGAGACAGGCTGGCCAGCATTGCCTGAGTTTCACGAATTGCCGATGGTTCCTGGAAGTGGTCGCGAGATCCCGCCTTGGGTTCTTGCAGGCCCTGTCCTGGTACGTTTGGAGGCGCTGCTCAGTCAGATGTATCGCGGTTACAACGAGCATGAGGAGATGCTATCGCGTCCAAGGGGGCGTATTCTTTGGCAACGTTACATCTCTCAATCACTAACACGCGGTTATTGGGAAAGGCTGCCTTGTCGCTTTCCCGATCTCGGATATGATCCTCTATTGCGTGGCTATATTCGATGGGCATTGGAGAGACTCTACGCAGACTTAACACGTGTTGGACAAAGAGATGTAATCGCCTCAAGCCTTGCCGAGCTAGCCCGACGACTGCTCGCTATCTTAACTGAAGTTGCCCCTTTACGTCCCAGCAGCTCACATCTGAAACGCTGGATTCACACAAGCCTCATAAACGATACCGTGTTTCGGGGGTTAGAGGCGTTAGCCTGGGTCGAAGAGGAGCGAGGGCTCGGAGGCGGCCGCGAGCTTGATGGCATCGCCTGGTCGCTATCACTCAGCGATCTTTGGGAGGCGTATGTTGAAGGGGTTATCCGGCGCGAAGCTGCATCAAAAGGTGGCGAAGTAAGGGTTGCCCGTCTGGGGGAGACTACTATCCCGCTCGCTTGGTCGGATCCGGTACGTCGCTCCCTAACTCATTTAGCTCCAGACATCATCGTACGCCGCGGGCGTTCTATTCACATCATTGATGCTAAGTACAAAGCCCATCTAGCTGAACTGGATCAGGTAGGTTGGCGGCGCTTCACGGAAGAAGCACGTGAAGCCCATCGAGCAGATCTTCACCAGGTATTGGCCTACTCAGCCATCTATGAAGCGGAAGAGATTACAGCGACCCTGGTGTATCCTTTGCAGCATGACACCTGGAATGCGCTTGCAGCTCAACAGCGTGACAGGATCAAGTCTGAGCTAGTGCATGGAGGAAGACGAGTGCTCCTTGAGCTCAGGGGGTTGCCGTTTGGAGTAAAACGATAAGCCGTCATCGAATCGAGGTTATTGATACCAAGAAAATGACTGCATTAAGAGAGGATGGACATGAATAAGGAGATACACATGAGTCAAGCCCAACTGTTCCAACTCACCGTTAACATCTTCTCAGCCAATGCTGATCCCGATCTCAGCAAGCCCATGGCAGCATACATGAGAGATCAATTCCCTTTTCTCGGAATCAAGACTCAGAAGCGAAGGCAGCTGCAGAGGGAAATCGACAAGAAGACGGGGTGCATGAAGGAACCGTTCAGTGAGGAATTTGTCCGGTTCCTCTGGGGGCTTCCCGAAAGAGAATACCAGTATTTTGCCGTAGACTATCTGACGAGAAAAAGCAAGACCCTGTCACAGAACCATATAGCACTCGTAGAGGAGCTTATCGCAGAGAAATCCTGGTGGGATACTGTGGATGCGCTTGCAACGAAGGTAGTAGGCACACTGTGTATGAAGTATCCGGAGATACGTCATAAAGAGATACAGCACTTCTCAGAGAGCGGCAATATCTGGCTGATACGCACCGCAATCTTATTCCAGTTAAAGTATAAGGACAAAACCGACACAAAGTTGCTTTCAGAGTTGATACAAAGACACTCCGAAACCGGAGAATTCTTTATTGATAAGGCACTCGGATGGGCGCTAAGGGAATATGCAAAAACAGATGCAAAATGGGTGCTGGATTATTTGAATACCCACACACTGGCTCCGCTTACCGTCAGAGAGGCAGCGAAGCATTTGAAATATGGATAAGGACAATCCTATAGGCTATCCGTGCTCCCACTGCAAAAAACACCAAGAACGCCTTAGAAAAGAAGCTTATCACAGGCATCAGGCTGATTGGGCCTATTGAACGGACCAATTAGTCTCGGAACGTTACAAAACCGTCGCCAAAATCTGACTTGCTATAACGACTAATACCAGAGCAAATGGATAAATGGCTGCATACGAAGACGCCACATCTTCACTGCCTGCGGCACTTATCAGCGCACCCAATGCAGGTGTGCTAGTCATTCCGCCGCATATAGACCCAAGGGTATCAGGAAGGCTTAGCTTGAACACATAGGTAGCCAATACAAACGCTATGCACATAGGAACAAGAGTTACCGCGGCTCCGCCCAGGAACAAGAGCCATCCGTACCTCGATACAGTCTCTACAAACCCTTGACCTGCAGCAATCCCTGCACCTGCAAGGAAAAGCATAAGGCCTGCTTCCCTCATCACAGTAAGCAGCCTGCCTGAAGGCCTCAGGGACCAGCGCCCGATCCCGCCAAAGTGCCCGACAATCAGTCCGACCATAAGAGGGCCTCCTGCAAGGCCAAGGCTCACTCCGTTTGTCCCGGGGATCATGAACCGAACCCGGGCAAGCAGTGTTCCGAGGGCCAGCACCGCCATGAGAGAAACCATGCCCAGCTCATCTAAGGCCTGCCTTTGTTTTCCCACAAGAGCCTCGAGCTTATCCAGCCCAAACGAGGGGCCGACCGCACGTATTACATCCTTGTGTTGAAATGCAGTCTGAGCCGTGGGAACGAACTCTATCCCCGCTCTCCTTATCCGCGTAAGCATGACTCCGTACTTCTGATGGAGGGATAAGCTCATTGGCGTCTCTCCCACCAGTGCAGGAGACTCTAAAACGAGGTCTCTTACCTCCAAACCGGGTTGAGTCATTGGCGCTGAAGTTTCAGGCCCTACCATTTCTTCAAGTTTCTTAAGCGCTTCTTCAGTACCGACGGCTCGCACCACATCTCCTTCCAGCAGCACGATATTGTTAAACCCGGGAAAGACCTGGTTTCCCTTGCGAACCCGGGAAATAACGGCTCCGGTAACTGAAGCAATACTAAGCTCTGCCAGAGTCTTGCGGCATACAGCTCCCTGAGATATGACGAAATCCTTTACCATAAGGTCCGTTTGTTCCGGCAAATGCACTGAATCAGCCAGTTTTTGCATCTCAACACGAATATCTCTGCCAAGAAGACGGGGAAGAACCTGAACAAAGAGGACAACACCGACTACGCCGAAGGGATATGCTATTCCATATCCTATGGATACCGCATTATCTTTTGCCACCTCAAGCGCAGCGGCAAGTCCCGGCGTCGTAGTTAGTGCCCCTGTATAGATTCCTGCTGCCAGAGCTCCCGGTAACGAGAACGTTTTCGACAACAAAGCCACAGTAATAGCGCTGGAACCTATAATAACCAGGGCGAGGGCGCCGTAGGACATTGCGTTTTGCTTGAGATTTCTAAAGAACCTGGGCCCTGCAGTAAGTCCCACTGCTCCAACAAAAAGCGCAAGACCCAAATCGCGAACGACAGACGGGATCTGATAACCAAGATGTCCGAAGTAAAGCGCTGCCAGAAGAACCCCTGATGTCCCTAGGTGGACACCTTTTATCTTGATACTACCCAGAACGTACCCTACCATTGCCAGGAGGAATAAGGCCTCAAGCGTGCCAAGCATATACCTAAATCCACCCTTCTGAAGAATCCTTGATTATTTCCAGGTAGACTAAAACTCTCTTTCAGCGTTTTTCACGGAGTGGTTATTCTATCAGGTCCAGAATCAAGGTGATTCCTATGAGTCAGCATCAGCGGGTTAAGGTGTGCCTCTTGCCGCTCTTAAACTGTTGATAAACTCCATAGCGTCTGCAACTTCCTGGTCGGAACCCTCAATTACGATACTCACCGCTCCTTCAGATCCAAATATCCCACCTGAACCCACATGAGTGGCAGTCACGTTAAACAGCACGCGTAGAGCTTGAATCTCAGTTATTACTTTTCCGTTGACAAGTGGCATAATGCCGATGGGATGTCCCATAGCATAATCCAGCCTCTTCTGACCGCACTTTCTGACAGCTTCCATAACATCCGGAATCAGTTTTTCCAGGCCCACAGGGACAATGAGATGTGCACCTACAGCAACTAGCCTGGGAAGCGCTTCTCCGATCGTTCCCGAGAATTCATGTGCAACGAAAACCCCGGCATTCCCCAGATGGTCTACGGCGTTTGCACCTTTGATGAAGACATCATCGCTTTCGAAGTCCTTCAGCACAGCACCGGGGGATATGTCTACTACCTGTCCGTCTATCAGTACAACAGGATTCATTCGCTCGTCTCTAGGCATTGACCTAAGTTTCCCATCTGAAACATACCCTGCAAGGAACTTCTCGCGTGGGATCTCGCGGCCAAGCAACTCCTCAGCCACAAAGGCGTTAGTGCTGCCCACTCCAACAACTATCTTCCCTTTCTCGAGAGCCTTCTTCACCTCAGGAAGCTTTGCCACTGCCTTAGATATCAATCTCTTTGATTCTACAGGCGTCAAGACCAAAATACCTCTTGCTTCACACATCGGTGTCAGCATACCTCCCTGTGCATGTGATGGCATCGTTCATCAAACGATGGGAGCCGGATCGTTACCTGGATGGACAAGTCTGGCTGATTGTCACTTAAACGGATACGTCCGCCACTCCCCTTACCCTGATGCTCAATACTTATATTATCAGATCAAACACTACAAGCACCAGCATAATAAGATCTGTCCGGGTTCCCGTGTCAACCGAGGCAAGCCCTGCTGTAGGGTGACATTATCACAGACCGATCACACAGCCTGATTAGATGATTGCTTGACGTAGTAAAGTAATTTAGAATTAGTGACAGTAGGTAGATGGAGATAGATAAGAAAGGAGGCAAATAGATTATGAAAGCAGAGATTCGTCTTGTAGAAGGCGCAACCATGATGGCTAAAGGCTCATCAGGCCAATGGATACTAATGGATCCAGGGGTGCCTTCCGGAGGGCAAGGCGGGGCACCCAGTCCGATGGAACTCGTCCTTATAGCTTACGGAGGCTGTATAGCCATGACCGCAACAGCACTGCTTCGCAAGAAGGCCCCCGGCCTTGAAGATTTACGAGTTGAGCTGGAAGCTGACTTGTCTGAGTCCAGACCGCACGTATTCACACACATCACAGCTAAGTTCATCGTGCATGGTAAAGACCTTAAAGAGGAAGATGTTGAGTGGGCTATCAGTCGTGCACATGAAAAGTACTGTCCTGTCGGTGCTATGCTGGGCAAAGTTATAGAGCTAGACTATAAGTGGGAAATCAATTGAGTATTACTGAGCCAACAAACAACCGTGACCCGGAGCGAGCAAAAATACGATCGTAAACACGATCGTGAATACAGTCGTACGGGTTTTGATTGTACGGCTCATTTCCTAACCGGTCGGGATCGAGGAGACATGGGTTATGATAGAAAACTCCAACACAGATTACTTCGGCTCAATCGGAGCGGTGCCTGATGCCATCTTGGGGCTGACCAGCCCAGCCCAAAGCATGCAGCAGATAGCAGATGCGGTAGCTGCAGCCATGGGCGTAGATGTGACAATCGCAAATGATAAATTGCTTCGTGTAGCAGGCACCGGACCTTTTGAAACAGACCTCGGCGAAAAAACACCGGAAGGCTGTGTCTTTGAACGTGCACTGAGCCTCGCTGAAACCATTGTAGTTGAAAACCCGCGTGAAGAGGAGCTTTGTATCGATTGTCAGGGTCGCGACAGGTGCCGGGAAACTCTGAGTATATGTACACCTATTACTGTCGAAGGTAAGGCCGTTGGGGTCCTTGCAATAGTCGCCTTCACTCCGGAGCAGCGCGACAAAATAGGCTCGTCCCTTTCTTCGTATATTGCCTTCTTAGAAAAAATGGCCGAGCTGATAGCTACGAAAATCACAGAGCACAGCCTAATGCTTACCCTCGAAAGCAGAACCCGTGAACTTGAAGCAGTTGTTAACCATATCCACCAGGGCGTAATCTGTGTTGACAGCTCATACAGGATTAGACAATTCAACGCTCGCGCAGTAGAACTGCTCAAGCTTCAAGTGAACGCACCGAAGCCAGGAGATGATCTTAGAGCCATCTGGCCTGATTGCTTGCTGATTAAGTGCATGGAAAACAGGGAATCGTGCACTAACATGAGTGAAACATATCGTACCCCCCGGGGCAGACAGGTTCGCTTTCTGTCATCAGCCAGTGTTCTTATGTTTGCAGGCAACGTCATCGGCGGTGTTCTGACGTTCAGCGACCTTGAGAGCACGCACAAGTATACCTTTCGCGCCATTGAACATGGAACAGCCTTTACTTTTGACGACATCATCGGAGTAAGCCCTGCCATTACCCATGTAAAGCAGCAATCCCTCACTGCAGCCCAGTACGATTCTAATATACTTCTCACAGGTGAGACCGGCACAGGCAAAGAGCTATTTGCAAGGGCTATTCACAATGCAAGCCGAAGAAGAGATTATCCCTTCGTTGTTGTAAACTGTGCAGCAATACCAGAGTCGCTCCTTGAAAGTGAGCTCTTCGGTTATGAACCCGGAGCATTCACCGGCGCCAGCAAGAGCGGCAAGCCGGGCAAGTTTGAGCTTGCTAACCACGGCACGCTGTTCCTTGACGAGATTGGAGACATGCCCCTCTTTCTCCAGGCTAAGCTGCTTCGCGCCATCCAAAGCATGGAGATCACACGAGTCGGAGGAATCTACCCAAAGCGCATTAACGCGCGAATCATATCCGCAACCAACCAGAACCTAGAGGGCCTCATTAGAACCGGCAGATTCAGGGATGACCTCTACTACAGGCTCTGTGTGGTACCTATCAACTTACCTCCACTACGTGAGAGGCCTGAAGATATAACTGTTCTGGCAGACTATTTCATCAACAGGTACGCCGGCAGATTTGGTAAAGCGGTAAGCGGTCTCACCGATGATGCTCTTGAACTGCTTATGGCGTATGACTGGCCGGGAAACATACGAGAGCTTGAAAACGTCATGGAATACGCTGTCAACTTCGCTAAAGGCGAACTGATCACCTCAAAGAGGCTGAGAGACCGTATACCTATAAGCCCCGAAAGAGAATCAAGGACATCACCTGCGAAAGACCTCAAAACTGCGGTTCGCGATTTCCAGAAGCAATTAGTAAAAGAGGCTATTGCCAAGCACGGCGGAGATCTAACTGCGAAGAAGCTTGCCGCTAAAGAGCTGGGCATCAGCCGGGCGACCCTCTACCGTATTCTGTCTCAAAACTGATGCTCAAGTCTCAAAAATGAGATTCAATAATCCCCCCAGTGAACCGTTTCTGATCTTGCTTTAAGCTGTATAACCCCGATTTTAAGCATGTTTATATGGTTATCCATGCGATAATCCTTATTGGCATGTAAATTGCATTGATGTATTGTCAAACTGAGGAGAGCGAGGATAAGTGAAATGAGGATCTCAGATTTGCTTTCTATACTTGACCGGGAAATGGTGCCGGCGGTAGGTTGTACTGAACCGGCAGCGATAGCCCTGACTTGCTCGGCCGCTATGAAACCGGTCAAAGGCAAGCTCCTTACCCTTGAACTTACAATGAGCATCAATATTTTCAAAAACGCACGAGCAGCAGGCATCCCGGGCTGCCCCGACACAGGCATAGAGCTTGCCGCAGCCCTCGGTGCAACAATAGCCCGCCCTGAAGCAAATCTGGAGATCCTCTCATTCGTAACGGATGACACGATTAAAACTGCCAAATCGTTGTTAGAAACTGCAGAGTTTAAGATCAACGTTGATCTGAACCGCAATGATATGTATGTTCGGTGTCGAGTAGTTACTAACGTTGGAGAGGCTGTAGCGGAGACAAGCGGGAGACACCAAAACGTCCAACTCATCTCTCTCAACGGAAAAGAAGTCCCGCGCTCTTCGGAACACAGCGGAAACGGCCATCCCCTGCTTAGAGAGAAGACATCCTTCCATGAACTTGTCCGAACAGTTATGGATGCTCCTTACGGCACTTTTGATTTCCTAATCCCCAGAGCAGGTATGAATCTGGACATAGCTGACTCAGGCATCAAGATGATGCAAGGCCTTGGAATAGGCCGCGCTCATAGAAATACTGCCTATGAAAGCTACGCTATTTATACAGCTGCAGCCTGCGATGCCCGCATGTCCGGCATCCAGAAACCTGTATGCACATGCGCAGGATCCGGCAACTTAGGGATTTCTGCCACTGTTCCGGTACTTGCGGCCGGTAGGGCAGAGAGCGCATCTCAGGATGTGATAGCGCGCAGCTTAGCCTTAAGCCTTGCAGTGACAATCTACGTAAAAGAATATTTTGGGCTCCTATCGCCTGTATGCGGATGTGCAGTAGCGGCAGGAGCAGGCTCTGCAGCAGGCCTGACGATCCTTCGGGAAGGCGATATTTCAGCTGTTGAAAACGCGGCTTCGGCAGTGCTCGCGACTCTTACAGGCATGTTATGTGATGGCGGGAAAGTGGGCTGCGCATTGAAAGTCTGGACAGCAGTGAGCACAGCTGAGGAATCAGCGTATCTGGCCCTTAAGGGCGTCTCGATTCCATCCGGCAATGGCATTGTCGGGCCAACTATCGACGATACCCTCGCAGCTTTGGAGCGTGTGGCAAAAGAAGGGCTTTCCCATCTGGACCGTGTGCTCGTTGACGCAATCGGTTAACCTTAACGGTGTTACCCCAAAATAGAGATACGCCTGGCCTTAGGGGGGAAGATTAGGCATCTACTATCCTATGATTACCTAACTTGGCTTTCAAAGAGCCAGGCGCGATCAAGCTTCCTGACGATGATCCTGAGGAGCACGTAGTCGAGAATCGAGAGGATTATGCCTACAGCAAGCAAGACCCTCGTGTCAAGCAGCATGAATCCTGTAAACTGTCCGATCATGATCGCCACCAGCGGCAACACAAGAAGCGCACCTAGCTGATACCCTGCCTGGAACGTCGTTACACGTGCACTGATGAATACGTTTATCAGTATGGCAAAAACACTGATAGCAGGCATCACTAGGAGCACAAGAGGCGCCCAGTTGATGTGCGGGAAAGAGATCCTTCCCAATATCGGCCAGGTGAACACGTTTGCGCAGATCGCAAATAGAACAAAGGAGACTAATGATACCACTATAGCCGGCAGAAAGGCTGCCAGGACCTTCGCGGTGAAAATGCTTCTCATACTAACAGGTGTTAACAGCAAGCCTTCAAAGGTGCCCCTCTCTTTTTCTCCCACGAAGCTATCGATGCTAACCGTACTTGCTGCCATCAAAGGAATCATCAAGAAGAACGGAGACAGAAAATAGTTCAGCATCATGTAAGCGACCTTCTGTTGATCTGTTTCAAAAGAACTGATAATTCTCGTCAGCGAAGACTCAGGCAATCTCTCAAGCATACCGGAGATCACCTGCATGAATTGGGCAGTATCACCTTGGCTTGCCCTCGCAGATAAGACAACAACCGCAGGAAGCAACACCGAGAAAACTATAGGCAGTATCAACATTGGGAGCCATACCTGGATATTGGCGGTAATGCTCTTAATGTCTTTGCGGGCGATGGCCACAACCGCTCGTCTATTCATTATTCGCTCCCTCCGTTAATCTAAAGTATACAGACTGCAAATCCTCACCTTTCAGGGTGACAGAATAGACTCTGGCCGTCTGAGAAAGCTTGCGAACGAGTTTCGGAACTTCATCCCTGCTTGGCAAGGTGAATTGGATGAGGGCGTTAGGCAGCCGCTTTGCCTGAAAGCCAATGCCACCCCCGGCATCTCCTTCAAAAACAGAGTCCTTTTCAATCTCTAAAGGATAGTCAGTCTCAACCTCAACTACACACGGCCCGGGATGGCTCTTAGCCAGTTCGGAAAGGGTGCCCTGAGCCAAAGCTTGCCCTCTCTTGATAACTACATAGCGCCGGCACACCGTTTCCAGCTGGTGCAAGACATGGGAGCACAGCACTACCGTCACGCCTTTCTCCCTGCTCAAACGCGCAATCTCTTTGAGCACCATGTCTATTCCTGCAGGATCCAGTCCGGACGTAGGTTCATCCAAAAGGAGGATTGACGGCCTATGCAGCAAGGCTTTGGCAAGTCCAAGCCTTTTCTTCATCCCGGTACTGTACTTGCCGACTTTCTTGTTCTTGTGCTCTGCCAGCCCGAACTCGTCTATTAGCTGATCCGGCCTGTGAGGATCATCGACTCCGTATAAGTCAGCAAAGAAGCGCAGGTTTTCGATGCCCGAAAGGTTAGGGTAAAGGGCTGCCGTCTCAGTCAGTACACCGATTGCTGAACGCACTTTGTCCCCTTGCTCTTCGGGATCATATCCTCCGACCATGATTCTGCCTGCGTCAGGCCTGACGACACCGCACAGCATCCTTATGGTAGTGGTCTTCCCGGCACCGTTAGGCCCGATAAGTCCCAGGATCTCCCCGTCTGCAACTTGAAAGCTCAGGCCGTCAACAGCTTTTTGCTCTCCATACCGTTTTGTCACAGCCTCAACCCGGATCACTGCAACACCCCCTTGCAATAAGGGCAAACGCGAGATTCCGGGGGAATTGACTTGCCGCACTTGATGCATCGAATATTCCCCCGCCTGGTTACAAGGATATAGACGATAAGAGAGGACGGGACGTTAACAAGTCCAAACAGACCCCAAAGCCATGCGTAACTCTCCCCGCGCAGGCGAGCATCGCGAAATATCCATGTAGCTTGTATGATCATTAGAATACCTAAGACAAACCACGCAATCAGAGGAAGTCCACTCACAGGTTTTCACCTCGTCGTTCACGTAGCAAATGTATGGGCCAATAGAATAAAGCTATGCCCGAGAATCCCACTGCTTGAAGACCTAGAAGCACTTTAGGGCTCCATGCCAGAATAGGAATCCAAACAGCCGCTAAAATGCCTGCAGCTGTCAGTGCAAATAACGCAACCGATCTCCTCTCCCTGGCAATCCGTATTTCCAGCCCTCGTTGGATAGTCGCACTCAGCCTTGCCCGATCAGGCCTGATATCTCCTGAGCCTGTGACCTGTGCAACCCGAGCGCTCTCTCTTTCGCAAGCATCAGGCTTTCTAATGCCAGGCAGCAGCCGGGATATATCATCGAGTGCAGCAGCATAATCAGCACACTCCCGACAACCCCTAAGGTGGCCTGAGACTTCCGCTTCGCTCAAAACTGCTCCTTTCAAGATTGAGCGTCCCAAACCAGCCTCGTTATCTTTGCCATCTTGTGGAGCCGGGTATTCTATGTCAGCCTCTCCTTCCAACGCATCCCCGATCCCATATGCCTTATCAAGCAGTAGATCCCTGACCGTCTCGCACTCTTTCTTCATGCAAGGCCCCTCCTGGCAATCTCCTGTCTGAGTATCTTTATGGAATCATGGAGTCTAGATCGTACTGTCCCTACAGGGCACCCGACAGCCTCAGCTATCTCTTTGTATTTGAACCCGTAGTAGTGTTTCAACACAAAAACCTGCCTTTTCTCTGGGCTGAGACATTCTAAGATGTCTCTCGCTTCTGCCGCAGCCAACCGTTGAAGAGCCGGATCCTCTACGCTTTCCGTTCCGGAGTGAGCCTTATCGATACTGTCCACTGACACCTCTCGTGTTTTAACTCTCAGCTTGTTTCTGTACTTATTGAGTGCAATAGAAATCAGCCACGTTGAGAACTTTGCCCTCGGCTGATATCTTTCCAGGTTGACAATAGCACTCAGGACCGCCTCCTGAGCAATATCCTCGGCAAAATCGGCATCTCCGATAATGCGGACAAGCGCTCCCAGGAGCACCGGATAATTGATACGGAACAGCTCTTCCATGGCATCTTTATCGTTTTGTTTGGCACGTTTCACAAGAGCTCTCTCATCCGGCGTCTTCAATCCTAAGTCTCCACTCCGTTCCCTTCACTAATTAAACACACGAGGCTTACTATTAGTTCGGTCTATAAGCTTCCACTAGGCAATAAAGGAATAATGGATTGGCAAAAGCGCCCTCCTCAGCAATGCGCCCCCCGAGCAGTTCAGTTTTTGAGTTCAGTGACACAATACAGGTATTATCTCCGGATGAGTATTTCCTCATGCATAGCCCTATTCGTTGATATGTCTATCCGATCCTTTTCACAGTTTATAAACCAAAAGGCTGCGGGCTTCAGAAATTTCGCGCCCATAACCTATAAGACGAAGGAATAATCGCATCGCTCACGAAGAAGCATGTTGTAATCCCCGATGCTCATTAGTAAACCAGCCTCAGACAACGATTATTAGGAGCGCATTGCATGGGTAAAGCAATTAGAGTCTCTCAGGCCCAAGTTAATTCTTTTAGGCTTAGCAGGCATTGTCTCTTAAGCCCGGCCACAGTTGAAAGCCGCAAAACCGGGATCTCGCGTAGTGTACCTGCTTCCAAGCTTCGATTCATAAAGGTGATGGCATAGAAGTAAGACTGGCACCTTTTGAGCCTCTCGCACCCGAGGTGCTAGACACGGCAAAGATAAAAGCAAAAGACTTGGGACGGTTTTTGGACAAGGAGAACTTCAAGAATCAGTCGAATGTTACTAAGTGATCGAGTTTACACTTACATTGAGTGATGGGAAGAACAGATTGTATTGAGGAAAGAATCGTTTGAGACAGGAGGTTATTGCTTGTGAGAAACCTCATGGAATCAGCTTTGAAGGGCCACGATGCTGATTATGTTGAAATCCGCATTGAAGACCACGAACGGACAAGGATTTCTCTACGCGGCCGGCAAGTAGATGAACTTTCCACTTCGCACTCTGTAGGAGGATGTGTCCGTGCGTTGGTAAACGGCGGGTGGGGATTTGTATCTTTCAATAATATTGAGAATCTCCGAGATCATGTGAGACTCGCCGTAAGCCAGGCAAGACTCGTAGGAAACAGCGGAGGTGTCCTTGCTCCCGTAGAACCGGTGGTAGACCTCGTTATGCCGGAGCTTATCAAGGACCCAAGGGAAATCAGTCTAGCGGACAAAAAAGCCCTCCTCGAGGAATACAACAACATCATGCTTGGCTACAGCCCAAAGGTGCAGACGACCGGCGTAGCCTATGTAGACAGGTACACTAAGAAGTATTTTGCCACCTCAGAAGGCACTTTCATAGAACAGCAGCACTGCGATGTCGGCGCATCTTTTACTACATACGCAAAAGACGGTGACAATGTACAGCAGATGTTCACGACTGCCGGCGGAATAACAGGATTTCAGTCAGTAGAAGGGCTGCATGAAGATGTAGAGAGTGTAGCAAGGCGGGCAGTGGAATGCCTTGACGCAAAGCCTGTAAAAGGCGGCCAGTATACTGTAATTCTCGACCCGGGGCTTGCTGGAGTCTTTGTCCATGAAGCCTTCGGCCACTTGAGCGAATCTGACTTCATCTACGAAGACGAAAGGATGCGCGAAATTATGGTGCTGGGTAGGGAGTTCGGCGCGCCTATCCTTAACATCGTAGATTCAGCTGCCCTCCCAGGGGAGAGAGGATCATACAAATACGATGATGAGGGAGTCCCTTCAACCAAAACCTATCTGATAAAAGACGGAATTCTCGTGGGAAGGCTCCATTCTCGGGAGACTGCAGGAAAGCTGAACGAAGCACCGACAGGCAACGCCCGGGCAATGGATTACCGGCACCGTCCCATCGTGCGAATGACCAACACTTACATCGAGAACGGCACGTCGCGGTTTGAAGACATGATTTCCGACATAGATGAAGGCATTTATGCAATCGACGCATACGGCGGGCAAACTACTATGGAAATGTTCACTTTCAGCTCAAGAGAAGCGTTTATGATCCGTAAGGGAAAAATCGCAGAACGTGTCCGCGACGTGGTGTTGACCGGAAACGTCTTTGACACGCTGAAGAACATCGAAGCCATAGGAAATGATCTCAAGATCTCAGGGGGCGGAACCGGAGGCTGTGGGAAAGGCGGACAATGGCCGCTACCTGTCTCTGACGGTAGCCCACACATAAGGATTAGAAATGTCGTTGTAGGAGGTAGGTAGCGATGGAAAGCTTGCTTAAGAAGGCTACGAAATCAGCTGACGCAGCTGAGGTATACTCTATTACAAGTGAAGAGGTTCCCGTAGCGTTCGAGGCAAACAAATTGAAGCTCTTGGAGACCAAGAGGACCACCGGACGCGCCCTGCGAATAATCAGGCGAGGCCGCATTGGCCTGGCTGCATCTACAGTGACAACTGATTCCGGCGAAGACGACCTCGTCAGGATGGCTGTAGAATCATCAGAGATCGGCGATGCAGCGAAGTTTGACTTTCCAGGCAAAAGCGGCTCACCTGACGATGCTGCACTGCCGGCCCCTCAAATATATGACCCGTCCGTTGTGGAGATAAAAGCCGATGAACTTGTAGATATCGGCAAGAACATGATAAGCATCATAACTGCGTACGATCCTGAGATCCGCTGCGATATTAATCTCAGCCGCTATATCGAGGAAGTCTCAATCGTTAACTCCAACGGCGGTGGAGGCTCCTACCGAAAAACAGGGCTCTTCTGCGGACTTGCGGCAACAGCTATTGACGGTAATGATATACTCATGGTCTATCGAGGCATAGGCTCATGTCGCAGTGGCCTAGACTTCCGTGCCCTTGCAGAAGACATCTTAGAGACATTGAAACTTGCGAAAAAGATTGTGCCTACTGACACAGGTCAAATGCCTGTTCTCTTTACTCCCAGGGGTTTCATGACTCTTCTCCTGTCTATCAGAGCCGGTCTCAACGGCAAGACAGTCTACCAAGGAGCATCTCCGTTAGCGGAAAAGATGGGTCTTAAGGCCTTTGATTCTCGGCTTTCCATATACGACGATGCTACCTTCGACTGGGCTGTCTCCAGTTTGCCCATAGATGGGGAAGGCGTTCCAACGCAGAGAACACCGCTCATTGAAGAAGGAGTAGTAAGAAACTTCTACTACGATCTTCAGACTGCAGGGCTCGCCGGAACCAGTAGCACCGGCAATGGATTCAGGGAGGCGCGCTCCGGAGACAACTTCGAAGGCCCTCCAACTCCTGCAACTACAAATCTAATTATTACGCCCGGAGATACGGATCTTGTAGATATCATTGCAAGCATAGATCGGGGAATCATAGTCGACCAGACTATCGGCGCAGGTCAAGGCAATATTCTGAGCGGAGAATTCTCCATCAATGTTCACCTGGGGTTCAAGGTAGAAAAAGGCAAGATCGTAGGGCGAGTCAAGAACACAATGGTAGCAGGAAACGCATTGGAGGCTTTAGACGACATAGAAGCAATTAGCAAACAGACTGAGTGGGTATACGGGGAATACTCATCCCCTTGGTTCCTGATTAGATCATTGGGCGTAGCAACTAAGAGCGAGTAGTTTAAGGTGGTTTTACCGTGCAAATAGACGCTGTTAGGATTACCGAAAGATATCCCATGGCCTTTAAGAAGTATCCATCTGATGCAGGGTATGACATGTATGCCCTTTGTTCTACGATCCTTTGGCCCCTCGTCCCGAGAAAGATACCGCTCAACATAAAAGCGAGCATTCCGGAAGGAGTATTCGGCCGCATTTGCGGTAGGTCCAGCCTAAATGCTGAAGGGATTTTCATACTCCCGGGGACGGTAGACTCAGGATATGTCGGCCAGATGTTTGCAGTTGCAGTGAATCTGACATTGAAGCCGAGGAGGATTCGGGAAGGAGACCGCATTGCTCAGCTTATCTTCATTCCGTTCTGCCAGGCAGGATTGCGAGAGGTTGATGAGTTGCCGTCTACCCCAAGGGGAGATTCAGCGGCCGGCTCTACAGGACGGAGGTAGCCTTAGGAAAAATACGAGAACGAGACCATTATCGCATCAGGGAATGGAAAGGACTACAAATAGAAGACAGCTCAAAGAACAAACAACGAGCCTCGTCCAATAAGACGGGGCTTGCTTTACTTGTATGCCTCTCTCGCAGCGGAAACCCCTGCTCCTTTCTCCACTTTAAATCCCTGGGCACTGAGGGCTTCCTCCAGCCCGGCAAGAACAAGCATGACGTTTTCACGGGTGCAAGAATGGCCCATAAGTCCGACCCGCCATATACGCCCTTTAATCGGTCCGAGGCCTCCGCCTATCTCCAGTCCGTAATTGGTGACCAGGTAATTCCGCACACCGAGATCGTCCACCCCTTCAGGGATTTCAACTGAATTCAGCATTGGAGCTTGGTAACCATCCTGAGCAAACAGCTTCAAACCCATAGCATGAAGGCCGGCTTTTAGCGCATTGCTATGTAGAACGTGCCTGGCAAACCTGGCTTCAAGCCCTTCTTCGTGGATAATGCGCAGGCTCTCATAGAGAGCATAGATCATGTTTACAGGCGCGGTATGATGGTAGAACCGTTCTTTCCCCCAGTAGCTGCGAAGCATGGTTATGTCAAGATACCAGCTTTGCACCTTGGCCTTGCGAGAAGCAAGCCGCTCCTCTGCGCGCTTGTTTACAGTGATAGGAGCCAGCCCGGGAGGACAAGATAAGCACTTCTGGGTGCCGCTATAGACGACATCCATTCCGTCTTCATCAACTTTAACAGGTGTGCCGCCAAGGGAAGTGACTGCATCCACCACAAGAAGTGCCCCATGCTTCCTGGCGATCTCCGCAACAGGCTTTATAGGCTGCAGCACTCCGGTGGATGTCTCAGCATGGACAATGCCTACTAAATCGGCAGGACGCTGTTTGAGCGCTTTTTCCACTTCCTCAGGTTCAATGATCTTACCCCATTCTCCCTGGATAACTTCAAGATCACCGCCGCACCGCCGGACTATATCAGCCATTCTCTCTCCAAAGAGCCCGTTTATGCATATTAGGACCTTATCTCCGGGCTCGATGAAGTTCACGAGAGCAGTTTCCATGCCGGCGCTTCCTGTACCTGATATGGGAATGGTAAACTCATTGGTTGTCATAAAAGTCTTGGCCAACAATTCCTTTGTCCGGTTCATTATCTCTAGGAATTCCTTGTCAAGATGGCCAAGGACCGGCGCTGAAAGAGCGCGAAGCACCCGCGGATGTACATTGCTGGGCCCAGGGCCCATCAGTATTCTTCCTCCGGTCTGGATCTCAGGATACCTCTCCATGTTGGCCATAGGATACCACACCTCCTCGGACTCTTTACATGCATCATATCATCTGTATTCAATACGAAGCAACACAAGCTTCCAACGCATGGTCACTTCCAAGGAGGAGCTGCCGTCAACTCCTGGAAGGCCTCGCCACACGTGCCATTGTAGCCCTGATGACTTCATCTTCGTAAGTGTACCCTCGCCGGAACTCCTCCACAACCGTGTCCGTATCCACTTCCGGATCGTCACAGGCAGCCACAGCCTCGTGGAACCTGGGATCGAAAGGCTGCCCTACCGCCTCAATAGGCGCCACCCCTTCGGCAGCCAGGACATCCAGGAGTTTTCTCATGATTATCTCAACGCCTTGGTGCAAGGCTTCGTAATCAGCCTCTGCAGCCAAAGCGCGCTCCATGTCGTCAACTACGGTTAGAAGCTTGAGAATCAGGTCTTTCTTGCCTGACCGGATATGAAACGCCAGATCCCTTGCGGTCCTGCGGCGGTAATTCTCCAGGTCAGCCAAGGCCCGCAGATACATGTTCCAGTTCTCTTGGGCTTTGGCTTCAGCCTCCGCCAGTTTCCTCTCTAGATCTTCTTGTGCCGCAGTCCCTTCTGCCACTGTGCTGCCGGGGGCGGTTTTTTCAGCAGCATCACCCTCAGCCCCCGCCTCACAGGCATTATCCACATCCTCAGAAGGCACATGGCATTCTGTTTCCATATCGCGAGTACAAGCCTTATATTTGCCGTTTTCGGACTTCACGCAACCACCGCCTATTATTCATATATAGCTCCAGCATCAATCTACATCTTTGAACTCAGCATCAATGACAGTGTCATCTTCGCGTTGAGATCCGGCGCCACCCGACTCTGCTCCACTGTCTTGCCCGAACCCACCGGAAGGCCCTGCGCCAGAAGATGCCTGCTGAGCTTTGTACAGCTCCTCGGACATCTTATATGAAGCTTCTCGTACCTCATCCATAAACCTCTTTATGGACTCCATGTCATTGTCGGAAATGGCCTTTTTGAGCCTTTCCAGTTCTGACTCTATCTTCTGTTTAACATCCTGCGGGATTTTGTCTCCGTGTTCTTTCAGGGTTTTCTCTGTTGTATAGACCAAGGTATCGGCGGCATTCTTCAACTCAACTTCCTCGCGGCGCTTCTTGTCTTCTTCCGCAGCTTGTTCTGCTTCTTTGACCAGCCTTTCGACTTCGTCTTTGGACAGCTGAGTTGTGGCGGTGATTGTGATACGCTGTTCTTTTCCTGTGCCTAGGTCTTTGGCTGTCACATTGACTATTCCGTTTGCGTCAATATCAAAGGTCACCTCGATCTGCGGAATTCCACGAGGCGCAGGAGGAATTCCATGCAGCGTGAACCTTCCAAGCGTCCTGTTATCCCGTGCGAATTCACGCTCCCCTTGAAGTACGTGTATGTCAACTGAAGTCTGACCGTCTGCAGCAGTAGTAAAAACCTGACTCTTACGTGTAGGTATTGTCGTGTTCCTTTCGATAAGCTTCGTGAACACACCACCAAGGGTCTCAATACCCAGGGAAAGAGGGGTTACGTCCAGAAGGACAATATCCTTTACCTCTCCGGCAAGGACCCCCCCTTGAATAGCTGCACCGACAGCTACGACCTCATCCGGGTTTACGCCTCTGTTAGGTTCCTTACCGGTCAGGCTCTTAACGAGGTTCTGGATAACAGGCATGCGGGTTGCACCGCCTACCAACACGATCTCATCGATATCTTCAACAGAGAGCTTTGCATCAGCAAGTGCCTGCCTGAACGGCCCTTTGCACCTTTCTGTAAGGTCAGCAGTGAGTTCTTCGAACTTGGCTCTGGTAAGCTTCATTTCCAAGTGTTTCGGACCGGTATGATCCGCAGTGATGAAAGGCAGGCTGATGGAGGTTTCAACAACCTGGGACAGTTCTATCTTCGCCTTCTCAGCAGCTTCAATCAATCTCTGCAATGCTTGACGGTCCTGCTTCAAATCGATACCCTGCTCGCGCATGAATTCACTTGCGATATAATCTACAATCCTCT
>Ga0208823_1000877_pt1 | contig 24480 bp, 21 predicted proteins | sample AD_UKC075_MetaG_FD_184440 | JGI IMG/M metagenome (GOLD analysis project Ga0208823, IMG submission 184440) | Active sludge microbial communities of municipal wastewater-treating anaerobic digesters from USA - AD_UKC075_MetaG (SPAdes) (version 2) | ecosystem: Engineered > Bioreactor > Anaerobic >... | reverse complement strand
GTGGCTGCGGCAAGAGGTAGACGCCGGACGCATCCCGTACCTGCAAGTTGGACGGCGAAGGCTATTCGACCTGGAAACCGTCCGCGCGGCCCTGGCAAAGCGATCAGCCCAGGAGGTGGCCGATGACCGCTAAGCCCCCGACCATCACCACGCCCACGGCCGGCCCCGACGATCCGCCCAAGCTGCTGTTGACACCCCGCCGAGCGGCCGAGGCGCTGAGCGTATGCGAAAAGACGCTGTACAACCTGACCCGGCGCGGCGAGCTTCCGGCGGTGAAGATCGGCCGGGCGGTTCGCTACGCCCTGAGCGACCTGCAGGCCTTCATTGACGGGCGGAAGGGGGGCGCGTGATGGTGCCCTTTAATGAAACGCTGGCGGCGGCGCTGGCCTATGCGGAACGCGGCTGGCCGGCGGTGCCCCTGCATACCGTCAAGGGCGGGCGCTGCTCGTGCGGGAAGCCCGACTGCGTGAGCCCCGGCAAACACCCCCGAACCGCGCACGGGCTGAAGGATGCGAGCGGTAAGCCCGAGGTGATAACCGGCTGGTGGAAACAATGGCCCGACGCGAATGTGGGCATCGTGACGGGCGCGGCGGCCGGCATCGTTGTAATCGACATAGACCCCCGGCACGGCGGGCATGATTCATGGGCGGCGCTGGTGGAGCAATACGGCGACGCGCCCACGCTGGAGGCCCTGACCGGCGGCGGTGGCCGGCATCTCATTTTCTCGCATCCTGGGGGCACCATTCGGAACCGGGCGAACGTGCGGCCGGGTATCGACGTGCGCGGGGACGGCGGCTACGTCGTGGCGGCCCCGAGCCTTCACGCGAGCGGCAAGCGGTATGTTTGGCCCGAGGATTGGCGCGAATGGGACCCGGCCCCGCTGCCCGGCTGGCTGCATGAACTGCTGTTGGCCCGGCCCGAGCCCGGCCACGCGGGCGGCCCCACGACTGGCCGTAACGGCGATGACCTGGCCCGCTTGCTGTGGAATGCCGGGCAGTACGTCGCCAGGGCGGCCGGTGCGGCCGAGGGCAGTAGGAACAATGCGGCTTTCAATCTGGCCGGGCACCTGGCGGCATTCACGACGGATACCGGGCTGCGGCTGACGGAAACGCAAATTGTGGACCTGCTGCGGCCCTGGAACTATCGGAATGCCCCGCCCCTATCAGAACACGAGCTGCGGGCGGTGGTAGCATCGGCGCTGATAAACGGCCAGCCCCGGCCGGAGCACAAGGTACATACCGGCAATCCTGGGGCACAGCCCGGCGGCAAAGCCGAGGCGGCAAGGCCGGCGGCCCCGGCAGAACCCTTCATTCCCTTCCCGGTGAATGCCCTGCCCGAGCCGGTGCGCTCGTTTGTGAGCAAGGCGGCGGTGGCCATCGGTTGCGATGCCTCATTCATCGCCCTGCCCCTGCTGGCCGGGCTGGCATCGGCCATCGGGACCACGCGGCGGATTGCGCTCAAGCGCGGGTGGACAGAGCCCGCGATTGTGTGGGCGGTGGTGGTGGGCGATAGCGGCACGCTGAAAAGCCCGGCTATCGAGCTGGCCCTGCGGCCGATTCGCAAGCGGCAACGGGATGCCATGAGGCGGCATGGGGTGGCGATGGAAACCTATGTAATCGAGCTGGCCCAATACGAACGCGAGCTGGCCGACTGGAAGCGCAGCAAGGCCCAAGGCGAACCGCCGAAAAAACCCAAGGAACCCGTACCCGACCGCTGCTATTGCGATGATGTGACAATTGAGGCCCTGGCGGCGCTGCTGGTGAACCAGCCCCGCGGGCTGCTGCTGGTGCGTGATGAGCTGGCCGGGTGGCTGGGTAGTTTCGACCGCTACGCCCAAGGCAAGGGCGGCGATGCGCCGAAGTGGCTGGAAGTGTTCGGCGGGCGGCCGGTGGTGGTGGACCGCAAGAGCGGCATCCCACGGACGATCTACATACCGCAGGCGGCGGTGAGCATCACGGGCGGCATCCAACCCGAGACATTGCGGCGGGCGCTGGGCACGGCGCATCGGGAAAATGGCCTGGCGGCCCGGCTGCTTCTGAGCTGCCCGCCCCGGCGTCAAAAGCGGTGGACGGAAGCGGACATTGACCCGGCGGCCGAGGCGAAAATCGAGCGGGTATTCGAGCGGCTGTATGAGCTGCAACCCGATGCGGACGATGAGGGCGAGCCCCGGCCCCGGCTGGTGAAGCTGACGGCCGAGGGCAAGGCGGCATGGGTCCGGTTCTACAATGCCCACGCGGCCGAACACGCGGAGCTGGCCGGCGACTTGTCGGCAGTATGGAGCAAGCTGGAAGGATATGCGGCCCGGCTGGCGCTGGTGGTGCATTTCATCCGGTGGGCGGCGGATGACCCGACCTTACAAAGCCCCGATGCGGTGGATGAAACGAGCATCGCGGCCGGCGTGGAGCTATCGCGGTGGTTCGGCCATGAGGCCCGGCGGGTGTATGCGATCCTGGGAGAATCGGACGATGACCGGGACCGGCGGCGGCTGGCCGAACTGGTGGCACGCAAGGGCGGCACCATGACACCCCGAGAGCTTCAACAGACAAGCCGGCGATACCCGACGGCGGCGGATGCGGAAGCGGCTTTACAAGAGCTGGTGGCGGCCGAGCTGGGCACCTGGGAAGCCATCGAACCCACAGCCAAGGGCGGGCGGCCGGCCCGGCGTTTCAGGCTGAAAGATGCCCCCCCTGTCTACGAAACTGCCCCCCCTGTCTACGGAACCCCCCAAAATCCTAAGGAAAATAGAGGTTCCGTAGACGTAGACAGTGTAGACACTCCCGAAAACGAGCCCGAGGCCCCGGCCGGCGATGATGACGATTGGGGGGTTTTATGAGCCCCGCGGCGGTGCTGATGGGCGAACTGGCGGCCCGAGGTATCGAGCTACAGGCCGAGGGCGGGAAGCTGCGGTTCAGACCCCGGGCGGCGATGACGCCCGACCTGGCCGAGCGGGTGAAGCGGCACAAGCCCGAGCTGCTGGCAATGCTGACGGGCGATAGTTGCAGCCTGCAACAATTGCCCCAGCCTGACTGCGGGCAGGGCGGAACCCACGCGGACAAGGAATGGCGGCGGTTCATTGCGGAATGCCGGCCCTGGCCCGATGGCCGCGGGTGGTATGACCGGGCGGAAATGCGAAAGTATGAGCGGCTGACGGCCCCTAATGCCCCGCCACGCTTGCAGAATGGCCCGCTGGCGAACGCTGGCCGGGCGGGTGGTGTATCGGGTGGGGATGAAGCGACCGAGCCCGAGGAAACGGCGGTGGAACGGGCGGCCCGATATCGGGAGGCGTGGAAAACGGAAGGATACCCGCCGGGTGTACGGCCCGCTTGACAGGTATGGCTATATGGCTATATGATAGAGGCATGGGAATCATGGATGAACTCAAAAAGGCAATCGAGCGGGACGGCCGAAGCCTGAACGCCCTGGCCCGTGATGCGGACGTAAGCCCCATTCAATTGAGCCGATTCGTTCGAGATAAACGCGGGCTGACGATATCGACGGCCGACAGGTTATGCACGGTCCTGGCCCTGGAGCTAAAGCCCAAGCGGCAACGGAAAAGAGAGGCGGACTAATGGCAAGCATCGGCAACGATCCAAACGGCCGGAAGCGTATCTTGTTTGTGGCCGGCGACGGGAGCCGCAAAACAATCCGGCTGGGCAAGTGCGACCAGCGAACCGCTGAAGGCATCTGCCGGCATGTCGAGAACTTGTTGTGCAGTCGGATAAGCAATCAGCCCATACCCCGCGGCACGGCTGTATGGTTGGGCGAGATTGGCGACACTCTCCATGATCGGCTAGCCCGCGCTGGGCTGGTGGATCCGCGGGCCGCGGCCCCGGTGGTCAAGCTGGATGCTTTCATTGAAAGCTATCTGGCCCAACGTACCGACGTGAAACCGGCCACGATGGCAATAATGCAGCAATGCCGCCGACATATGGTCAATACCCTGGGGGACGTGCCGCTTACAGCCATCACACCTGCTGATGGCGATACGTTCCGGGCGGCTATGCTGAGCCGAGGGTGTGCGCGTTCGACCTTGCACAAATGGCAACGGTATGCCCGGCATTTTCTGGAAGTGGCCCGGCGGCGGAAGCTCATTCCCGAGAATCCATTCTCTCACTTAAAGGGCATGGTCAAAGGTGACCCGGCAAGGCGCGTTTTCGTGCCCGCCGAGGATGTTAATCGGGTTATCGACGTAGCCCCGGACAATCAATGGAAGCTGCTCATCGCCCTGGCCCGCTTCGGCGGCTTGCGGATACCATCCGAGGCCCTGGCCCTGAAATGGTCCGATGTGGATTGGGAGCGGGCGCGGTTTGTGGTCCGAGCCCCCAAGACGGAACATCATGGGGATGGCGGCGTCCGCATTACTCCCCTGTTCCCCGAGCTGGCCCCGCTGTTCCAGACCGTCTTTGATGAGGCGGAACCCGGAGAAGAATACGTTATTACCCGCTACCGTAACCCGGCGGTGAACCTGCGGACGCAACTTGTCCGCTACATCGTGGCGGCCGGGCTGCGGCCCTGGCCCAAGCCCTGGCAGAACCTGCGGGCCAGCCGAGCTACGGAACTGGCCGATCAGTATCCCAGCCACGTTGCGGCCGCATGGCTGGGGCACAGCGAGGGGATAGCGGATTCCTTCTATCGACAGGTGACGGAGGACCACTTCCAAAAAGCGGCACAGAATCCGGCACAGTATGAGCAGGAATCGGCCGGTACGGAGCGGAAAGCGGAACAGGCAAAACCTCAAAATGTGCCGGTTTTACCGCCCCATTCCGCTTGTAACTGCTCATTACATAAGGGGTTACTGGGCGATACTGGACTCGAACCAGTGGCCTCTTGCATGTCGAGCAAGCGCTCTAGCCAACTGAGCTAATCGCCCGTCTATCAGGCCCGCTATTCTATCGTACCTAAGCCGGACAGACAACCCCCGCTTATGCGGTCAGCGATCAGCGTTCAGCAATCCGCTTGCCGCCGTCAAAATGGAGAGTGAAGGTCGGGCGGCTGCTTTCAGATCGAAATCGTAAGATCTTTACAATCAAGCCGTTATGGTGGCCGGGGCGGTGTCACTCCGTGGCGCTGGGCGAGGGGGCCAGGAGCTCCACCCGGACGCGGTTGATCCGGCGTTCTTCGGCCTCCAGGATCTTGAAGCGAATCTGGCCGTAGTGGTATTCCTCGCCGGTGGCCGGGATGCGTCCCATGTGGCTGAAGAGGAAGCCGCCCAGCGTGTCGTAGTCCTCCTCTTCGGGCAAATCGAGGTCCAACTCGTCGTTCAGTTCGTCGATGCGCACACGGGCGTCCGCCTCGATGGTGCGCTCGTCGATCCGGTGGATGGTCTCCGGCGGGGCGGCCTCGTACTCGTCCGCGATCTCCCCCACGATCTCCTCGACGATGTCCTCGATGGTGACCAGCCCGGCGGTGCCGCCGTATTCGTCGAGCACGATGGCGATGTGCACCTGCTTCTCGCGCAGCTCGGTCAGCAGGTCGGCCACGCGCTTGGTCTCCGGCACGAAAGGCACCTTGCGCATGACGGCCAGCGGATCGAACCGGGTGTCGTCCAGCTTCAGGAGATCCTTGGCGTAGAGCACGCCCTTGATGTCGTCGATATTCTCGCCGTAGACCGGCAGGCGCGAATGGCCTTCGTGGGCGATCGTTTCCTTGACCTCGAAAAGCGTCGCGGTGGCGGGCACGGCCACAATCTCCGTGCGCGGGGTCATGATCTCCTCGACCTGCGTGTCCCGGAATTCGATGACCGACTCGATCATCTCGGCGTCTTCCTCGTTGACCGCTCCGGCCGACTCCGCCTCGCTGACCACGCCCAGGATCTCGCGTTCGATCTGATCGGCCTCCGCTTGCTCCTGGTTCACCTGGGGAACGCCGGCCAGGCGCCGCACCAGGCCGTCAAACAGATGCAGGAAGGCCACCAGCGGATAGAGCACATGGCGCAGGCCCAGCAGCACCGGCAGGGCTCGGGCCAGGAAGACATCGCCGGCATAACGCGCCCAGGCATTGGGAACCGCCACGCCCATGATCAGGATCAGCAGCATGGGCAGCAGGAAGGCGGCCGCATAGGCCTGCAGGGGAGTCTGTGCCGGACGGATGCCCACCGTGCGGGCGACCAGCAGCACCAGGACCAGAATCGCGCCAAGCCGCACGGTAGAGGTGGCGATGAGCAGCTCCGAGCGGCGTTGCAGCAGCCGGTTGAGCAGGTCCGGGGATTTTCCCGCCTGGGTGAGTCGCTCCATCAGGCGCACGCGCGACACGGTGCGCAAAGCCGCGTTCGCCGTCGTGGACAACACGATCACGACCAGCAACAGCAGAGTCGTCCAGAGTTCCGCGCTATACATGCCGACGCAACCCCTGCCGGCGTATTCCGAGCAACTCGAGCACTCGATTCTCCTCGCGCCTCATCCGCCGCCGACGAGCGGGAGTATCATCATCATAGCCCGAGAGGTGCAGCACGCCATGGATGACGTAACGCAGCAGCTCTTCAGTCTGGCCGGCCCGGTACTGACGGGCCTGCCGGCGGGCCGTGTCCACCGATATCGTGATTTCGCCCTCGATTTCCGCCTGGTCCGGATCGTCGCGCAGATCAAAAGTCAACACGTCCGTCGGACCGGGCAGCCCCATGAACCGCTCGTGCAGGTCGGCTATGGCGTCGTCGTCCACCAGGACCACGCTCAGCGCGCGCATCGGCCGGTCGCCCAGCGCGGCTCGGGCGGCGGCGGCAACTTGTCGCGCGCTCACCTCCACGTCGCGGGTCAACCGCCGAACGGTGATCCGGCCCTTCCGTCCCCCCGTCGGGAGTGGTTGTTTTCGTTTCCTCACGCCTGACGTAAGACCTCGGAATTACCCTCGGAAGCCTCGTCGGACTTTTTGTCCGAACGCTTTGGTGCTCCCGCGTGGCTGTTGTTTTGGTTGGCTCCGCCGTTGGCGGCTCGGTGGGGCGCGCCGCCGCCGTTTGCGGCCGTCGACTTGCCTGCATCGCCATTGGCGGCGCGGCCGTTGCTGGCCGGAACCTTGTCCGGATACTTGATGCGTGCGTGGTGGATGGCGGTCAGGCTCTTGACCAGCGAGCGCTCCAGCAGCTTCAGTTCGCGGAGCGTAATGTCGCAATCGTCGAACTGGCCATCGTTGAGCCGGTCCATCACCACCTGGTGAACCACATTCTCGATCCGGCCCGGAGTCGGCTGGGACAAGGCCCGCACCGCGCCTTCGCAGCCGTCGCAGAGCATCAGAATGGCCGATTCCTTGGAGCGTGGCTTGGGCCCCGGATAGCGGAATTCGCTCTCCGGCACGTCGCGGTCGCAGAACCGCTTGGTAACCGCGTTGGCTTCGGCTTCGCAGGCGGCCCGATGGAAATAGCGCACCACGGTGGTGCCGTGATGCTCGGCGATAAACTGATGCAGGATCTTGGGCAGGCCGTAGGCCCGGGCCATCTCGATGCCGTCCTTCACGTGGCCCAGGATAATCAGCATGCTCATGGTCGGCGAGAGCTTGTCGTGCCGGTTGTTGCGCGGCTGCTGGTTTTCGACGAAATAGTCGGGTTTGGAGGCCTTGCCGACGTCGTGATACAGCGCGCCGACCCGGGCCAGCAGGCCGCGGGCCCCGACGCTCTCGGCGGCCTCTTCAGCCATCTGCGAGATCATCAGCGAATGGCTGTAGGTGCCGGGGGCGTTCTGGGCCAGCAGACGCAGCAGCGGCCGGCTCGCGTCACACCACTCCAGCAGCGTCATGCTGGTGGCGATGCCGAAGATCCGCTCGAACTGCGGCAGAATGCCCTGCACCACGAAGCCGGCCACCACGGCGGCCATGCCGGCGCAGGCCGCGTGCACCAGGGCGTACCGCACGTCCTCGCCGAGCAGGAAGCCCGCCGACGCCGATGCGAGCATCGCGCCTGCGCTGGCCAGCATACCCACCAGGATCACCTTGCTGCGGGTGCGGATCTCCTTGAGCAGGAACACGCTGATCGTCGTCGCGGTCAGGAGAGTCAGAAACAGGGCCAGGTCGCCCCGCGAGGCCAGGGTCACCAGCGCGCACAACGCTCCACCGCCGCCGAACGCGAACCGCTGGCCAAAGGCGATGGTCATCAGCGCCGCCGCGATGGTCACCAGCCCAACGGAGAACTCGACAGGCAGATCATAGGGCCATTCCGCCAGTTCGATCAGCCGGGCGCCGGCCAGCATGGTCAGCAGGAGGGCCGTCAGGGCCAGGTTCTTGGCCGGCCTGCGAAAGCCCGTCGTTTCGAACGAAATGGCGTAGCAGGCCAACCCCAGGGTGAGCAGCAGCACGAGCCCGGCCATGCCCGCCTGAAAGCGCAGGTGCTTCTGACGCAGTTCCCAGTCCGTCCGCCGGGCGTGCAGAAAAGCCTGATGCTCGCGCTTGAGCAGGTCGAGTTCCGCCGCGGAGAGTCGCTTGTTGGGGCCGGCGGTCACCAGCGTTTCCCCGGCCTTATAGCTGCGCTCCACGTTGGGGACGGCGGCCATGGCCAGTTGCTGGGCTTCGAGCGTGGCCTTGGTGTCGTAGCGCCACAAAGGACGGGCGGTCGGCTTTTTGTCCGCGGAACTTCCCGACAATGACTGAACGATGGCGTCCACCACCAGCGGACAGAGATTCGCGGGAAACACCGCCGCCGCGCTCCGCTGGGCGACCTTGCGGATATTCTCCGGCGTTACCAGCTCCAGCGCCGCGGTCTGAACCTCCAGGGCTGACTCTCCCGCCCGGCGCAGTTGCGACTTGTGGCCGGCCGGACGCAGTTGGGCATCGCCGAGCTGATCGACGAGCGGTTCGCCCTCCAGGCCCTCCACCAGCCGCTTGAGCAGTTCGTCCCAGGCCGTGGGGCTCTCATCGTTCGCGGCGTACTGCCGCAGGGCGGAAAAGGCCTCCGGGTGTTCGTTGAGGTTCCACTTTCGCTTTGCTGCCTCGGCCAGGAAGGCTGCTGTGTCATCGCGCGTTGCCCGGGCCACGTTGAACAGTTCCGTGAGCCGCGATTGAATGTCGCTCAGCGGCGCCTCGTTGCTGACATAGATGAACGGCACTGCGGCATGCGCCTTCTGTCGCAAGCTGTCGGTTTCGAGCTGGTCGATGAAGTGGAAGTTCACCCGCGCGGTGATGTCGCGATCCACCTTCTGCATCAGGCGCCAGGGCATGGACTCGCGCCCAGCCAACAGGATGGCCACCACCGCGAAATAGAATACCGCCCAGATCAGCAGAACGCGGGGGTTGGTCGTGCGGGAGATTCTCTGCCACAGCGTCCCGCAGACTTCGCCGCGTTGACGCCGCGCCTCTTGACGGCGCATATCGGAAGTGACTCGACTTGACGTTTTAGGGGTCATCCCTCGTTAATCCGTCCGGCCGGTGGGGGCGTCCCGGCCTGGCGGGACGTCCTGATTAATCCATTCATCGTCTACCACGGGCCGTCACGTTACTCACGGGGGCTCACGTCCGGTAATGCCCGGCCTCTCCCGTTATTGTTGCCATAAGCGGTCACGATATTCTGTACCAGCCGATGCCGGACGATATCCTGCTGCTCCAGGCGGATGATCCCGATCCCTGGAATGTTCTTGAGCCGCCGCAAGGCGTCGGTCATGCCGCTGCTTTCGGGCTTCTCGAGGTCGACCTGGCTGTCATCGCCGGTCACAATCATCTTGCTGTTATTGCCCAGCCGGGTCAAGAACATCAGCATCTGGGAGACCGTCGTGTTCTGGGCCTCGTCCAGTATGATTGCACTATTGTTGAGCGTCCGGCCGCGCATAAAGGCCAGCGGCGCCACTTCAATTACATCATTGGCGATAAACCGCTTGATTTGATCATAGGTCATCATGTCGTGCATGGCGTCGAAAAGCGGCCGCAGGTAAGGGTTGACCTTCGCCGCCATGTCGCCGGGCAGGAACCCCAGTTTTTCGCCGGCTTCGACCGCCGGGCGCACGAGCACGATACGCTGGATCTGGCCGGACTTGAGCATGGCCACGGCCATGGCCACCGCCAGGTAGGTCTTACCGCTGCCGGCCGGTCCCACGCAGAACACCAGATCGTTTTCCCGCACCGCGTTGATATACGCCGCCTGGCCGGGCGTTCGGGCCCGGATCACGATATGGCGCGAATAGACATCGATGACGCCTCCCGACCCATTCTCCGCAGTGTGGGCCACGGCCACCGAGGTGATCGCATCCGTCACCTGCTGGTCGGTCAGTTCTTCTGAGTGTCGCAGAAGGCGTTGTAATTCTTCGAGAACCGAAGCGGCCTGCCCGACCGCCTGGGGGTTGCCGGAAAGCTTGACCGTCGCGTCCCGCGCGGTGATTTGAACGCCCAAAGCCCCACGGATGAGTCGAAGGTTTTTATCGCCAGAGCCGAACAATGTGGCTCGCTTTTCCGAATCGTCCAATGTGATGGTCAGTTCCAACTTCTCGTTAGTCTCCTGTCTGGTGATCAGGGAGGCGGGCCTTTCACCCGCCTGTTTCCCGGCAGCGCCACATTGCCCCGGGGTAACCCCCTATTTTAGCGTCCCCCCATACCAATATTGAATACGAACCAGGCAATCGGGGCGGTAAAAAGGGGTGAATCCAGGATATCCAGCAACCCGCCGAAGGCCGGCACCACCTGCCCGGAGTCTTTGACCCCCATATCGCGCTTGAAGGCCGATTCGGTTAAGTCTCCCAGATGGCCGGCGATGGCCATAACTGCTCCAAACGCAAGGGCTTGTGGGATCTTCAGCGGCGCCGGGCCGAGGATCGGCAGACTTTCCCACAGGTACACGCCCCCGGCCGCGACCAGCGCGGAAAAGACGACCGCCCCGACCGCGCCCTCGATGGTCTTGCCGGGGCTGAGCCAGGGGATGAGCTTGTGCCGGCCGAAGGCCAGGCCGGTGAAATAGGCTCCGATGTCGCTCGATTTGACCGTGAGAATGAAGTACACCACCAGCCCCGCTCCGGCCGCGCCCGGCAGCAGGCACCGGATCCGCACTGCGAAGGAGCCCAGCAGACCCAGGTAGAGGATCAGGAACATGGTGAGGGCCATGTTGGAGAGGGCCCGCTCCGTGGTCTTGCGCAAAAGCAGGGCCAGACACGTCCCCAGCAGCCCGCCGGTGAGCCACCAGAGACTCAGGTGAATCGGGATGGCGACGCGGGCCTGGAGGTTCTGCATCTCAAGCCAGGGGAGGAAGGCCAGTCCGGCGGAAACGAGGGCCGCCCAGTGCGCGGCCGGGCGGAAGCCGCCCGCCTGGCACAGATGGGACATCTCGTAGGTGGCCAGAACACAGAGGAACACGACGAGCAGCGTGATGGGCAGCGCGCAGCGCAGCAGGGTGGTGTCCCCTGGCGCGCCGAGCTCAGGCGCGCTGATGGCCCTGGTCAACGCCGATTGGGAGAGCCATCCGTCGAGAATCACGATTCCGACGATGGCCACGATCATGAGGCTGCCGTAGAGCAAACGTTGCTTGAGCATTCAGGCACGATAGCCCGCAGGCGGATTCTCCGCAACACCAACATGGCCAGGTCAGAGTGTGTGGCTCGCAGGTATCGGCCTGCGATGCCCTTGGGAGTACAATAGGCCAGTGTCAATCCAGGGTCTCGTGCAAGGAATACGGTTATGAAGATTCCCGGCACCATCAGAGGCGGTGTTGTGGTTCTGGAGGAGCCTGTTCCGCTGCCAGAGGGGACGCGGGTCATCGTGGAATTGCCGGAGCCAAAGCCACCGCGCAAGCAGCGCAAGCCGGGGAGTGCCCTGGGAATCTTGACTGTGATTCAGGAAGACGACGAGCACATCAAGGATTTCGCGGAGTACATGTGAGCTTGCTGCTGGATACGCACGCCATACTCACCTCGGAAGTACGGCCGCGGTATCATGAGCCTCCATGAATCGGTTTACGGTCGAGTCTTTTGTGCCCGCCTACCTGCAGGAACGGCATCGGCGGAGGTTGCGCGATCGGGCGCGGGTCGTCATCGAGGCACTGCGATGCTGTCAGGTGTGTCCACGCCATTGTGAGGTTGATCGTGTTGCGGGCGAACTCGGCTTTTGCCGGACCGGCCGTTTCGTTCGAGTTGCTTCGGCTTTCGCTCATTTCGGCGAGGAAGTTTGCCTGCGCGGCTGGAACGGCAGCGGCACCATCTTCTTTGCCGGCTGTAATCTGGGCTGCGTCTTTTGCCAGAACTGGGACCTCAGCCACGGCCATGAAGGGGAAGCCTGTTCCGCCGAGGCCATTGCCCACATTATGATCGCTCTGCAGGAGAAGGGCTGCCATAACATCAATCTGGTCACACCCAGCCACGTAGTGCCGCAGATCATCGAGACGCTCGCCCTCGCGGTGGAGCGGGGCTTGCGGATTCCGATTGTGTACAACAGCGGGGCCTACGATTCGCCGGAATCCATTCGCCTGCTGGATGGCCTGGTGGACATCTACATGCCGGACTTCAAGCTATGGTCGCCGGAGCACTGCGGCCTCTATCTGACCGCGCCGGACTACGGCGAACGAGCCTGCGCGGCCATCGCGGAAATGCATCGTCAGGTGGGCGACCTGAAATTCACGCCGGAGGGCCTGGCCTGCCGCGGTCTGCTGGTTCGACACCTGGTTATGCCGGGCCTGCTGGAGGAGAGCCGCCGGGTTTTTGAATGGCTGGGGGGACTTTCACGGGATACCTTCGTCAACATCATGGGCCAATACCGGCCCGAAGGTTTTGTCCGCCACGGCGGGCGTCAGGAACGATTCGCCGCGATCAACCGTCGGCCCACGCAGGAAGAGATCCGGACGGCCTTCGTCTTCGCCCGGCAGGCCGGCTTGTGGCGGTTTGACTCCGAGATGGGCTGAAGATCCTCTGGCCTGCCGTGCAGCGCAAAAGGGCGAATCACGAACACGCGGTCGTGCCCGGTCCATGCTATCGTGACCGGGTGCCATGCACACGCGCAACCCCGATGACGCTGCGAACACCACTTGGTTTTGTGGCCGCGGGTGAGCATGCCCGACGCTGTTTGACTTCAACATGTCCACCCGCCCGAGTACGGGCGGGTGGACATGGCACCCGGCCGCGCAACAAAACGGCCGGCACAGGGGCCGGCCGCTGCACATTTGTTTGGATTATTCGTTACCAAAGAGGGGTTACCACGGTTGCCCGTCTTTCCGCGTGCCGCAGATGGAGACTTCCATGCCCATGGCCGCGGCCATGGCTGCTTTGGCCAGCATGGCCCGGTCGGCCGCTTCGGCGTCCTTCGCGTAGGCCACCTGGATGTGGTTGGCCTTGTGCCGGGCCATGAACTGATCGCGCGTGATGCCGTACAGCACGGCGTGCATGATCGGCCACTGCGGCGTGGTGGCCTTCAGGCGGCGCTGCGTCTCGGCCTCGGGCAGCTTGACCACGCCGGCCCGGCCGAGATCCATTTTGAGCCGGCCGTCGGCCACGAACACGCGCGACCAGACGATCTCGCCCGGCTTGCTCACGCCCATCAGCGTACCGCCGCCCTTTGGGAAATACATGCTCGGCTGCCGGGCGCTGGAGGCGCCCTTCCATCCGCCGATCAGGTGCGCCGGCGGAACGGCCCCGCTGATCAGGAAGACCCACACGTAATCCTGCGTGGTTCCCGAGCGGTCCCAGTCGCCCCAGCGCACGTCGTGCAGGGTGTTCTCCACCGGCTGGCCCATGGCCTTGTGGATGCGATAAGTCATCAGCCCGTCCAGCCCGGCGCACTCGTCCACCTCGTTGAAGTGTGGCAGCGGTTCGCCCTTGTAGAGCACGCGCTTGCCGTCCCGGCTCAGGACCGGCGGGCGATCGGCGTTGTTGAGGATGCCTTCCACCAGGTCGCTGGCCGGCAGCACGTCCTTGAGGCCCTGCTGATACTGGATGCCCACCGCGGCGCAACCGAAGTCATCCGCGATCCGCATGGCCGCGATGTACATCTTGCACTGCGTGAGGATCTGATCGTCGGTCAGATCCTTTTTGGGATTCTTGCCGGTGATGAACTTAAGGCCCTTGGCCTCCATCCACTTGCGGACGGCCCGGGCCTCGCGGTCGGACACCCGCGTCGTCTCGTAGTACAAGGCCGACTGGCTGAGCCGCTCCTTGTACACGCCGGTGGCCATCAGCAGCTCGTCGGGGATGATGGCGTTGTACATGCCCATGCAACCTTCGTCGAAGATGCCCATGATGGCCTTCTCGCGCTGAAGCTGGGCGGCCAGGGCCTCGCCCAGGCGCCGCTCGGCATCGCCGATGCGGATGCCGTTCCGGCCAGGCTTGAACGGACGCACGTGGTCGGTCGGGTGCTTCACCTCGCCCCGGGCCAGCCACGTGGCCAGGCCCTTGCGGAAAAACTCGTCGGTGAAGTCCTCGCTCCACAAGGTGGAGTATTTCACCCCCGCTTTGGTCATCGAGCCGTTGAGGTTGAGCATGCCTACCAGCCCAGGCCAGGTGCCCGACCAGTTGGCCACGGTGAGAATCGGCCCGCGATGCGCGATCAGCCCGGCGAGCACGTGATGGGTGTACTGCCACACCGATTCGGCCACGATGAGCGGGGCTTGCGGGTCGATCTTGCGGAAGACCTTGATACCCTCGGCCTGCGAGCCGATGAAACCGTGTTTCTGGTCCTTCTTGACCGGGTGGGCACGGATGAGCTGATAGCCTTCCGCCTTGACCGCCTTGGCCAGGGCCTGCTCCATCTTCTGCTGCTCCGGCCAGCAGGTCTGGTTGGCCGAGAGCCGCAGGTCGCCGCTGGCTACCAGCAGGACCTGTTTTGACTTTGCCTTCCTGGGTTCAACGATCTTGGGGAACTTGTAGCCGGCCATGGTTGAATCATCCTTTGTAAACGAAATCCTATTGCGCGCGAAAAACACCGCAACGAAGCTCCTTTTACTCCGTTGGCGGCGCGCGTGCAAGCAGAACTGAGCAAACGCACAGCTTCTCTGGTGTGGATCGCGCGAAACCCAATGACCGTGCGCGATCGCGCGACACGTCTTTCGAAGCCACTGCCACGCTGTGGGTGCCACTGCTGGTGAGTAGTGCTGAACGTCGGCACTGTCCATGCACGGCTCAAGAGCCCTGGCACACAAATTCGTGCTTTGGTTGTCTCATCAGCGCGCGGTCATTTCAGGGGGGTAAGATTCGCACCGCGTGTAGCGGCCGGGCTCCGTACCCGCCGTTTTCCATACTTCTGTAGCAGTTGGGCCGCGTCCCCGGCAAAGGCTGGGGGGCACCCGATTTCCTGACAAAACGCCCGCTGCACGTTCGGATTCAGAAAGGCGGGCAAGATGCCCGCCCCCCGAGACCGGCGGGTAAGATGGCCGCTCCGATGGATCGGCCGTGTTGTGTGCCTTTACTTCGGGCGCAGCCTTGCGTACGCTGTCAGGCAGGGCGGCAAGAGTCGCCGCATCAAAGATCGCGATTGGAGAGCAGGCGCTGTCATGCCCAGTGTTTTCACCAGAATGTTGCAGGGTCAGGAGCCGGGTCGGTTTGTATACCAGGATGCCGATACGGCGGCCATTGTCTCGAACACCCCGGTCAAGCCCGGCCACTGCATCGTCTTTCCCCGCGAGGAGGTCACCAACTGGCTGGATCTGCCCCCCGAACTGGCCGGCCGGCTGATGGCCACCTGTCAGAAGGTGGGCCGGGCGATTGCGGAGGTCTATCAGCCGGTTCGCGTGAGCCTCACCATCATCAGCATCGTCGTCCCGCACGTGCACATCCACCTGGTCCCCGCCAACTCGGTGCCGGAGGTGGACTTTACCAAGCAGGACCAGAACGCCCGTCCGGAAGATCTCGACGCGTCGGCGGAGAAGATCCGGGCGGCGCTGCGGAAACCCTGATGCCGTGAAGCTGTAATGCGCGATAGTCGCTTACCGGAAGTGGCGCGGCTGTCGTCGGCTGCCGTGGCGGACGGCCAGAACCTCAACAACGTTGTGCCTGTCCAATACACGGCAATAGATGATGAAAGGCGGGACGGGCACGGACCGAACTGTCTTCGCGGGGTCTTTCCTGTGCTCGTGGATCCTGTCACGGCGGGGGAGAAGCTCCAGCGAGTCAATTGCCTCAAGGAGCTTTTGCGCAACGGAAGCTGCGTTCTGCGGGGCTTCTTGCTCGATAGTGCTCAGTCATGGGAGGAGTCTTGCTTGCCGATAAACCGGGCGCGGATCTCCTCGCGTACTTCCTCCCATGGCCGGCCTTCGCCACGGTCTGCCTGGGCAAGTCCTCTCTCGATAGCTGCCTGGGTTTCGGGATCAAGGTCCTCGAAATCTTCACCTTCCGCCTCGCCCAGCGCCTGCAGGGCAATTCGTACAAGCCCATCAGGCGTGGCGATGCCGGTCTCTTTCATCCGCTCTTCGATCAGTCTTTCTGTCTCGGCGCTCAAAGTAATTGCCATGACAACTACCTCCCGATATTGCAGTATAGCACGGGTCAGGGGCCGGCTTCGTCATTTGGGCATTCGTCATTGATTCGTCATTCGGGCTTCGACATTCATCATTTTTTCCCGGATAACCCCTCGCTTGCGCTCGGGGCCCTGAACCCTGAACCCCGAACCCTGAACCCTATTCCTCGGTTCGATGCAGCAGCACAATGGTGATGTCATCCGGGTGTTTGCCGCCCTCAAAGAACGAGGTCAGCTCGTAGGTGATGTCCTGGATGGTTTGTGACGGCGGTTGGCCGAATCCGTCGCAGACCAGCTCGATGAAACGCCGCTCGCTGAAGCGTTCGCCCTGGGCGTTGCAGCAGGTGGCGACCCCGCGCGTGTAGAGGGCCAGCGTCTCGCCGGGCGCCAGGCACTCTTCGTGGAAGATGTACTTGAAATCGCGTATCTGTCCGATCGACGGGCTGTCGGCGGCCTGCAGGGGCCGTGGTTCGCCGCGTGTATTCACGATCAGCGCGCCGATCTTGCCCGCCCGGCAGTAGCGGATTTTGCCGGTCGGCGGATCCACCAGCAGGTACAGCGCGTCCACCGTGGAGGGGTCGCGCTCGTCATACATGAGCCAGTTGAGCTCGCGGGCGAAGGCGTGCGGCGGGTCGCTGTGCAGCACCGCGACCCGGAACGTGGCGTGCAGCCGGGCCAGCGACAGGGCCAGCAGCGCCCCGGTGGCGTTCACATGCCCCACCAGGAAGGCCGTCGTGCGCGTATCCGGGTGCTTCATCACGTCGTACATGTCGCCGGGCCGTTCCTGCCCCGACCGGCTGTACGCGGCAAGCTGCATGTTCTCGAAGTTGGGCGTGTGCCGCGGATCGAGCTGGGCCTGAATGGTATGGACCACGCTGATCTCGGTGGCCGTCACCTCTGCGTGGCGCTGCAGTTGGCCCTGGACCAGCGCGTCCAGCTTGGCGGCTACCTGGGCCGCGAGCGCGGACATGAGGTCCAGATCGGGGATCTGGAAGCGCTTGGTCTTGATCCGCCGATCCACGTAGAGCATCCCCAGCGGCCCGTTCGGGCTGGTCAGCGGAACGCCGATGGCCGACCCGATCTCGCCCTGGTCGCGGACCTTGCGGATGCAAATGTGCTGGCCGCGCTCCGTGCAGCGGTATTGCAGCAGTTCAACCACCGAGGTGGTCGGGCAGGGCTGGCCGGTGGGCAGCTTGCCGGCCAGCACCTCCAGCTCGCCCTTGGGTTGCCGCCGCAACCCGATCCAGGCCACGCGGGCGTTGAATTGAACCAGCAGGAGGTTCAGCGTCACGTCGACCAGCTCATGGATGTCGCGGCACTGGAAGACCTCCAGGCCGATCCGCGAGACGCGCTCGAGCTGGTCCTGCGTCAGGGTCACCGGATCGAAGTAGCGTTTCACCACCGAGCCGGCCGGCAGGGGAAACTCCTTGATCCGGGCGAGTTCTTCCGGCGTCAGCCGGGTATCCTCGACGACGTGCCGATCCAGCTCCTGGTCCAGGTAAATCTTGAGTAAAAAGTCCTGGATGGTGATCTCATCGCCATGGTGGAGGGTGAATCGTTCGGTCAGCTTGTGGCCGTTGATGAGAATCGGGTTTTCGGCATCCAGCGAGTCGATGCTCCAGTCGCCGTTGTCGTGCGGGTAAATGACGGCGTTGCGGGTGCTGACCCGCGTGTCCGGCAGGTGGATGCCGCACCCGGAGTCCGAGCCGATGGTGATCTCCTCATCTTCAAAGGAGAGATCGGCCAGTACCGCTTCGCCTTCCTTTACCAAAACTCTCATAGGACAGAACTGCCCGGGCGTCGCGCCGCGAGGCCCGCACTCCAGCAATCGACTCTTGACCACGCATGGGTCAGGCTTTGACTTCGCTCCCGACTCCCTGTAGATTTTGAAAGGTCAAACGAGGCGAAGTCTCATTGGAGCCGACACTTGTCTAAACGCAGCTCCCTCCAACCGCCGCCGGTCATTGCCCGGCGACTGCAAGCCTGCCGAGCTAAGATACAGGAGAAATCGGCATCTGGCTACCTGATCACCAATCGGGTGGACCAGTTTTACCTCACCGGCTTTGATGGCGAGGACGGCGCGGCGCTGATCCTTCCCGATCGCGTCTACCTGTTCACCGACGGACGCTTTCGCGAAGAGGTGGAGCGGGATGCCCCCTGGGCCCGGGCCGTGGTCCGCACGTCCGGCCCACTGGCCGAGTCCCTGGCCAAAGTTGTTCGACAGAACAGGCTGGAACGTCTGGGTTTCCAGCCCAACGCCATTTCTGTCGCGCTGTACAAAGTCCTGGGTAAGGCCCTCCACCCTACCCGCCTGGTGGCCATGCCGCCCATCGTGGATGAACTGCGGCTCACAAAAGATTCTAGCGAGGTGGCCGCCATCGGGCAGGCCATTGAAGTTGCCGAGAAGGCTTTTCAGGCGGTGATTCGCCGCCTCAAGCCGGGCTGGACGGAACGCCGCCTGGCCGCCGAACTGGAACACGAAATGCTCAAGCGGGGCGCCAGCGGCCCCAGCTTTCCGACCATCGTCGCCGAAGGCCCCAACTGCTCCATTCCCCACTACCGCCCAGGCGACCGGCGGATCGTGGAGGGCAGTGCCGTCCTGGTGGACTGGGGTGCCACCGTCAACCACTACCGCAGCGACTTGACCCGAATGGTCTTCATCCGTAGAATCCCGCCGCGCTTCAGGCGGATGTACGAAAACGTGCTGGCCGCCCAGGAGATCGGGATCCGGGCCATCCGCCCGGGCGTCCGGGCCCTCGAGGTGGACCGGGCGGCCCGACGCTCGCTCAAGCAGGCCGGCATGGATCAGTACTTCGCTCACAGCCTCGGCCATGGGCTGGGGCTGGATATCCATGAATCTCCCCGCCTCGCCATGAAAGTAGAGGATGTCCTGCGGCCCGGAATGGTCGTAACCGTGGAACCGGGCGTGTACTATCCGGGTCTCGGTGGGGTGCGGATCGAGGATGACGTTCTGGTCACCCAGGACGGTGGCCAGGTGCTCACGCACCTGCCCAAAGATATTGAGGCAGCCGTAGTTTAGCGTAGCAAAGGGCATGGTGTGACACAGGCGTCCGGCCTGTGCCGGGCCGGCAAGATGCCGGGGCCCCACCATTGGCTTCGCACGGGAGATGGGCGTGATCGACGTGCAACAAGTTCGCGAATTGGCCGAGTTGATGGCTGAACATGGCCTGACGGAAATCCGTCTTCGGCAGGGGGATACGTTTGTTCGCTTGCGCAAGGGGCCCGAAGGCGTGACCGCCTTCCCCGTCCCCACGACGATGATGCCGGCCATGCTCCCGGCGGCCCTGCCGGCCGGGCAGGCGGCGCCCGCTCCGGGCGCGCCCGCGGCTCCCGAAGCGGTTGCGCCCGAAGATGAGGGGCTGGTTCCCATCGTCTCTCCCATGGTCGGCACCTTCTATGCCGCGCCTGACCCGGAATCCCCACCGTTTGTCAGCCCCGGCACCGAGATTGAGATCGGTACCCCCGTGTGCATCATCGAGGCCATGAAGGTTTTCAACGAAATCAAGGCGGAAGTGGCGGGCCGGGTGGAACGGATCCTGTGCAAGAACGAACAGGCCGTCGAGTATGGGCAGCCGCTGATGTTGGTCAGGCCGCGAACGTAAGCGAGTACTTGCGATTATCATGTTCTCCCGTGTCTTAATAGCCAACCGAGGCGAGATCGCCCTCCGGATCCTGCGGGCCTGCAAAGAGCTGGGCATCAAGACGGTCTGCGTCTATTCGGAAGAAGACCGCCACGCGCCCTATCTGTCGCTGGCCGACCGGGCCATCTGCATCGGCCCGGGTCCGGCGGTGGACAGTTACCTCAAGATCGATCGGATCATCGCCGCTGCCGAGGTCGCCAACGTCGATGCCATCCACCCCGGCTACGGCTTCCTCGCCGAAAACGCCCAGTTTGCCGACGCCTGCCGGGAATCGAAGATCGAATTCATCGGCCCCAGTTCCGAATCCATGCGCCTCCTGGGCGACAAGATCGCCGCCAAGCGCCTGGCCAAGAAGGTCAAAGTCCCCAATATCCCCTGGACAGAAGGCCCCGTAGAGGACGACAACGAAGCGGCCAAGTGGGCCGCCGAGGTGGGCTATCCGGTGATGATCAAGGCCGCGGCCGGCGGTGGGGGGCGGGGCATCCGCCTGGTGAATAACGAGGCCACGCTCCGGCACAGCCTTCCGGCGGCCCGGGCCGAAGCGGCCGCCGCCTTCAAGGATCCTGCCGTCTACCTCGAAAAGGCCATCGAGGCCGCCCGCCATGTCGAGGTCCAGATCCTCGGCGATCACCATGGCAACGTGGTGCACCTCTACGAACGCGATTGCAGCATGCAGCGCCGCCATCAGAAGCTCATTGAGGAATCCCCCAGCCCCGGCCTTGACGAACGCACCCGCGAAGAGCTCTGCAAGGCCGCCGCCCGGCTGGCCAAGGCCGCCGGCTACTACAGCGCCGGCACCGTCGAGTTCCTGGTGGACAAGAAAAAGCGGTTCTACCTGCTGGAAATGAACACCCGCGTCCAGGTGGAGCATCCCGTCACCGAAATGGTGACTGGAATAGACATATTACAGTGGCAGCTTAGGATCGCCGCCGGCGAAGCGCTCAAATTCCGTCAGCGCGACATTCGCCACCGGGGGGCCGCCATCGAGTGCCGCATCAATGCCGAGGATCCCGACCACGACTTCCGCCCGTGCCCCGGGAAAATCACGGACTTCCGCCAGCCGGGGGGGTTTGGCGTCCGCGTCGACACCTTTGTCCATGCCGGCATGACGGTCAGTCCGCGCTATGACTCCATGATCGCCAAGCTGATCGTGCACCGTCCCACGCGGGCGGAGGCCATCGCCTGCATGCAGCGCTGCCTGGATGAGTTTGTCATTGCGCCGATCAAGACCACCATCCCGCGCCACCGCGAGATCCTGGCTCACCCCCGCTTCCAGGAAGGCAACGTGGATACTGGATTCATCGAGCGCACTTGGTAGAATTTCCCCGCGCGTCACCTGCGGCGGACAGACGGTCCGCTTTTGTTGCGCGCCACGGCTCGAAGGGCCGTGCTGGGAGTTGGTTTTCTTTGTGTGCCACGGCTCGGCGAGCCGTGCCTGGAGTTTGATCCGGTCCGGTGTTCCGCGACCGCTTTTTCCTGGAGATGTGCATCCATGGCTTCCCCCGCATCCGGTAATGCAGTTGTCGGTCAAGCCGGCGGCCCGACGGTGGTGATCAACCAGTCCCTGGTCGGCGTGATCGAAGAGGCGCAGAAGTTCCCCCATATCAAGAACCTGCTCGGCGCCCGGCACGGCGTCCGCGGCATCATCAACGAGCAGTTTTTTGATCTCAATCGTCAGCCCAAGTCGATGCTCGAGCTGGTGGCCCGCACGCCGGCGGCGGCGCTGGGCGCCACCCGGGACAAGCCCGACAAGGAATACTGCGAGCGGATCTTCAACGTCTTCCGCAAAAACGACGTGCGTTACTTCTTCTACATCGGCGGCAATGACTCCGCCGAGACGGCCAACATCGTCAGCACGATGGCCCAGGACGCCAAGTATGAGCTTCGCGTCATTCACGTCCCCAAGACCATCGACAACGACCTGCTGGTGACCGACCACTGCCCCGGCTACGGCAGCGCGGCCAAGTTCGTGGCTTCCGCCTTTATCGGCGACAACCTCGACAACCGGGCCCTCAAGGGCGTCAAGATCAACATCATCATGGGCCGCAACGCCGGCTTCCTGACCGCCGCGAGCATCCTGGCCCGCCAGCGGCCTGACGACGGCCCGCACCTGGTGTACCTGCCCGAGCGGCCGTTTGACATCGATCAGTTTGTCAAGGACGTTCAGGAGGTTTTCGATCGCTACGGCCGCTGCCTGGTCGCGGTCTCCGAAGGCATCGCCGACAAGGACGGCAAACTCTGGGCCGAGAAGGTCTCCGTGCTCCGCCAGGAGAATCTGGCCCGCGATGCGTTCGGCAACCTGCAGCTTTCGGCCGGGGCCGGTTCGCTGGCCGACTACCTGGCCGGCACGCTCCGCAATCGCTCCAAGAACATCACCCGCGTGCGGTCCGACACCTTCGGCTACCTGCAGCGCAGCTTCCCCGGGTACGAGAGCGAAGTGGATGCCTGGGAGGCCCGGCTGGTCGGCCAGATGGCGGTGTCCTACTCGCTGGATGACACCCCGGCCGGCAGTGTGGCCCTCGTCCGCCTGCCCAGCACGACCTACACCGTCGGAACCAAGCTGATCGGCTTGCGCGAGGTGGCCCCGGAGAAGCCGCCCAAGACCAAGGAAATGCCCGCCGAGTACATCAACGAGGCCGGCAACAACGTGCTCAACAGCTTCCGCGAGTACGTCGGCCCGCTGGTCGGCGACCTGCCCAAGGTCGGCTGGCTCGAACAGGTGGCCCCGTAAGCGAGGGGGCGTTCCTGTCCAATCCAGAGCATGGATTCATCGAAACCCGAAGGACGAACCACGGCCGTGCCCGGTTGGTCCTTCGGGTTTCGCCATTCTGAAACAGAGAGTGGATGAGACTGCCGCTAATCCGACTTGAGCGCCATCTGCCGGATTTCCCTCAGCAATTCGTCAAAATCGCAGGGTTTCTCGATGAACTTGCACGGCTGGACATGTTGAGCCTGTGCGGCCAGCTTGTCGGTGGGCAACCCGGTAAGGAAGATCACCGACAGCTCGGGTCGGGTGGCCCGCATTGCCTCGGCCACCTGCAATCCGTTCGTGTTTCCCGGCAACAGCCAGTCGGTCAGCAGGAGATCCGGCTGGAAATGAACACCGACGTCGAGGGCCTCTTTGGCGTTGGCTGCCGACTGAACCTCAAACCCGTTGCGGGAGAGAATCTGAGCCAGCACCTTCCGTGGCACGGTTTGGTCCTCGACCACCAGTATTCTGGATGCCTTGGATCCAGCCATCTGTGAGTTGGGCATTCCAGCGTACACGCCGCGTCTCTCCTTTTACGAGAACCACAACGGCTCAAAGTTTATTATATGCCCGGTCCGTCCGTCTGCTTCGGGACTGTAAAAAAGAATGTTGAGCCTCGGCCCGGCTGTGAATCCAACCAGATCCGTCCCTGGTGGTGCTCAACAATTTTCTTGCAGATGGCCAGCCCCACGCCTGAGCCGGCATACCGCCCATCCTCATGCAGCCGTTGAAAAATGGCGAAGATCCGCTCGAAATGGGCCGGGTCGATCCCAATACCGTTGTCCCGCACCGAAAATTCCCAGTCCCGCTCGCGCTCCACGGCGCTGACGTGGATGCGCGGGGGCTCACCGCTGCGGTACTTGATGGCATTGCCGATCAGGTTGTTAAGCACCTGGCCCAGTTGGTTCGCATTGCCCATGACCCGCGGCAGCGGGTCGTGCGTGATCACGGCCCCGCTCTCCGCGACAGGCTCGTTCAGGTCCGAGAGGGCCTTGCTCAGGACCTCGTTCATATCGACCTCTTCGACGCGGTCCCGGGCAGGAGTGGCCCGGGCGAAGGCCAGCAGATCCTTGATGATCAGGCCCATGCGATTGACCCCATCCTGGATCATGGAGATGAGTTCGGCACCTTCTCCCGCCAGTTGCTCGGCGAACTGCTCGCGGAGCAACTGGGCGCATCCGGCAATGGCCAGCAGGGGCGAACGCAGGTCATGGGACACCACCGCCGCGAACTGCTCCAGCTCCGCGTTGATATTGGCCAATTCGCGGGCCTTGTGGGCGAGCTGGTCCTCGAAACGCTTGCGGTCGGTAATGTCGCGCATGATTTTCGAAAAGCCGGCCAGCCGGCCGTCCGTGTCGCGGATGGGCGTCACGACCCCGCTGCCCCAGAAACGGCGGCCGTCCTTGCGCAGGTACCAGCCTTCATGTGCCCCCCGGCCTTCAGTGCGGGCTTGGCGCAATTCCTGCTCGTGCTGCCAGACATCCTCGGGTGGGAAGAGCCGCGAAATGAACTGTCCCAGAATCTCCTCGCGCGTGTAGCCGGTGATACGCTCGGCACCCCGGTTCCAACTCGCCACCCGGCCTTCCGGGTCAAGCATAATAATGGCGAACTCATCCGCTCCTTCCACCATCAGGTGATAGTAGAAGTCCCGAATTTCCATCCTGCTTTCGCTGCTTGGCAACGTGATCTCCTCATGCGTGCGAAAGAACTCAAGGGCCAACTGCGACTTAGTGTCTA
>Ga0208823_1000876_pt1 | contig 24481 bp, 26 predicted proteins | sample AD_UKC075_MetaG_FD_184440 | JGI IMG/M metagenome (GOLD analysis project Ga0208823, IMG submission 184440) | Active sludge microbial communities of municipal wastewater-treating anaerobic digesters from USA - AD_UKC075_MetaG (SPAdes) (version 2) | ecosystem: Engineered > Bioreactor > Anaerobic >... | reverse complement strand
CGAGAGCCGAACCACGTACGACAACGCCGCAGGACACCCGAGGCGAGCGACCGTCCGCGTCCCGAAAGCCCCGTCCGGAGAACTTCCCGGTGACGGTGCCCCATCCGGCGCAGCCGCTCCCCTACTTGAACGACCTCTCCTGGTGGCGGCCGGTTCGTCAAAGTTCATCGCACGAAGCTCGTCAGTCTTCCCGGCATCTCGACATGTCGAGATGCACTCAATCTTGTAAGAATGGCGCTCGATTCTAAGAATTATGGGTGTGATCACCTTCTCTGGCCCCGGTTGACGGCCTGATCGTCACGAATGTTGGCCCCACCCTGGGTGGCGGTGCCGTCGGTTGGGTGGGTGGCGTGTCGTCGCGAATGTTGGCCCCACCCGGAGTCGGATCTTCACGACCGTTGTCGTCGTCGTGGAGGTCGGTCTGGTGGTGTCCAGGGTGGAGCAGTTCGAGCAGATCCGGCGCGATCGTCGGGTCGAGGGGTTGTCTATCCGCGAGCTCGCGGTCCGGCATGGTGTGCACCGTCGCACGGTGCGCCAGGCGTTGGAGTCGGCGTTGCCGCCGCCACGCAAGACCTACCCGGCACGAGCCCGCCCGGCGATCGACCCGTATCGGGAGGTCATCGACGACTGGCTGATCGCCGACCAGGACGCGCCGAGGAAGCAGCGGCATACCGCTCGGCGGGTGTGGGAGCGGCTGGTCGCCGAGCACGACGCCGCGCTGGCCGAGGTCACCGTGTCGCGCTACGTCGCTGTTCGTCGGGTCGAGCTCGGGATCGTCGACAAAGAGGTGTTCGTCGGTCAGGAGCATCCACCCGGTGCTGAGGCCGAGGTCGATTTCGGCGAGTTCGAGATCCTGCTGGCCGGCGTTGTGGTGAAGGTGTGCATGTTCGTGATGCGCCTGTCGTGCAGCGGGAAGGCTTTCCACGTGGCCTACGGCAACCAGGCCCAGGAAGCGTTCCTCGCCGGCCACGTCGCCGCGTTCGAGTACTTCGGCGGTGTGCCGGGCCGGATCCGCTATGACAACCTCAAGCCCGCCGTGTCGCGGGTGTTGAAGGGCCGGGATCGTGACGAGTCGGACCGGTTCATCGCGCTGCGGTCGCACTACGGGTTCGAGTCGTTCTTCTGCATCCCGGGCAAGGACGGCGCGCATGAGAAGGGCGGGGTGGAAGGAGAGATCGGCCGGTTCCGGCGACGCCACCTCGTCCCGCTACCGAACATCTCGACCCTTGCCGAGCTGTCTGAGTTGATCGCGGCCGGTGACGTTGCCGACGACGGCCGCGTGATCACCGGCCGCCCCACCACGGTCGGCAAGGCGTTCATGATCGAGCAGCCCACTCTGATGGGCCTGCCGGGCGAGGCGTTCGACCCGCGGGTCCAGGAGTCACGCCGTGTCGACCAACGCGCCCGGGTGTCGATCCGGCAGTGCCACTACTCGGTCCCGGCCCGCTACGCCGGTCGCCGGGTGACGGTCCGGTTGGGTGCCACCACGGTCGAGGTCCTCGATGGCGGCAAGGTCGTCGCACGCCATGTGCGGGCATTGGGCCGCTACGTCCAGGTCCTCACCTTGGATCACTACCTCGAGGTGCTGACCCGCAAGCCGGGCGCACTCCCGGGCGCCACCGTGCTGGCCCAGGCCAAGGCGGCCGGGTCGTTCACCCGGAGCCATCAGGCCTACTGGGGCGCGGCCCGGGCTGCACGCGGTGACGGTGCGGGAACACGCGCGCTTGATGGCGCTCATCGAATTTCCCCAGGTTTGATCGTTGATTGTCCTCACCTGGTGGCGGGGTCAGCGTAGTGGTTGGCGGGTGCCGGTGGTGGTCGCGCGGAGGGATTCGCCTCGGGCGTGGTGGGCGCGGAGTCGGTAGGAGTCGCCGTCGAGGTTGAGCACGACGGAGCGGTGGAGGAGCCGGTCGAGAAGGGCTGCGGCGACGGCGGTGTCGCCCAGGACCTCTCCCCAGGAGCCGACGCCTTTGTTGCTGGTGAGGATGATCGAGGTCTTCAGGTACCGCTGCGACACGACTTGGAACAGGGCTGAGGCGGCTTCGGCGGGTAGCGGGAGGTAGCCGAGTTCGTCGATGACCAGGCAGGTGGGGCCGGCGAAGAAGCGCATGGTGGTGGCCCAGCGGCCTTCGATCGCGGCGCGGTGGCAGCGGGCGGCGAGGTCGGCGGCGGTGGTGAAGTAGGTGCGGTACCCGGCTTCGGCCGCGCTGCGGGCGAGGCCGACGGCGAGGGATGCTTCTATGTCGTGTCAAGCGGTTATTGGCAGGCTGCCGGTGACCGCGGCGGCGTGGGTGTTCATGAGGCGGAAGACCTCCCGGGCGATGGCTCTCTTGAGGCAGCGTTTGATCTCTCGGGGGGATTTGCCCTCGGCTTGCCGTCGGGCTGCGTAGGCCTTGGTGGGCTCGTGGATGCGGAGCCTGCTCAGGGCAACGGTGTGCAGGGCCCGGTTGAGTTGGCGGTCGCCGGAGCGGTTGAGCCGGTGGCGAGTCACGGTGCCGCTGCTGGCGGGGATGGGCGCCGCGCCGGCGAGAGAGGCGAAGGCCGCTTCGGAGCGGATCCGGCCAGCGTGTGACCAGGAGATGAGGAACTGGGCTGCCGTGATCGTGCCGACACCTGGCTGGGCGAGCAGGACCGGACAGATGGCCACGACGAGCTGCTCGAGTTCGGTTTCGTATTCGGCGGCCTCGGCCTCCAACGCGAGGGCTCGACGGGCGGTGCCGCGGATGGCCCGGATGGTTGCGCGATGCTCGATCGAGTGTTGCGGCAGGGTTCGGAGCCGGGCGCACCGCTGAAGTTGCTGATCGGTGGTGCCGCGGCGAAGCTGATCGCGCAACGACTGGGGAGCATTCACGATCAAAGCCTTGAGTTGGCCGATTGCCTTCGTGCGAGCGACCACGGCACCTTGACGAGCAGCGGTCAGTACCCGCAGGGCCTCGCGGTCACCGCGGGCCCGCGGTGCGGCCAGGTGTTCCCTGCTGAGGGCTTCGCGGGCGGCGCGGACCGCGTCCAGGTCATCGGACTTTGCACCGTCGCGACGCGCCGGACGGGCGGGTCGATCGATCTCGACCACCCATTCGCCGTGCTCGAGCAGCGATGTGGTGAGCCCGGCGCCGTAACTTCCCGTGCCCTCGATGGCCCACACCCGACGCTCGGGTGCCTGCTGGTCAGCGAACGAGCGGAGCCGGCGGTAGCCTAACGCGTCTGTGGGGACGGTGATCCGATCGATTACGCCTCCCGTCCTGGCGTCAACAACGGCGGCGGTGTGCGTGTCGCGGTGGGTGTCGACACCGACGACGAAGTCGACGACACCTGCGAGCATGGAGCCCATGGTGCTTCCTTCCCGTGAAGTGGAGTGCCTGAACTGGTCGGCACCGGCCTGGGAGAGGTCACCAAGCGGCAGGACTGTGATGAGGCACGACCACCTCGGCGGCCGGCCAAGCTTCTGATCAGGCCAACGATGGTGGGCCAGGCCGGTGCCGGCGACCACGACGACAGATCCACAGCAAAGACACCACCCGCAGGCGGGTCAGTGGGTTGTTTCGGGTCAGCCGTGGTCACCAGCACCGACACTGTCACTCCGGTACCGAGAGGACCAAGGGTCCTCCAAACCGAGTCTCACAGTGGGTTTTGCCGACGCCGGGTGGTCCGATGAGCAGCACGTTGGTGGCTTGCTGCAGGTAGCGGCCGGTGGCGAGCTCGTTGATCAGGGCGGGGTCGACGCCGGGGGCGGCGTCGTAGTCGAAGTCGGTCAGGGTGGCTGGGGTGGGCAGGGAGGCGAACCGGATCCGTCCGGCGAGTCGACGGGCTTGGTTGGCGTCGACCTCGATCGCGAGGAGGCGTTCCAGGGCCGCGGTCAGGGTCAGCCCTTCGGTGTGGGCGGCGTCCAGGACGGTGGGCAGGTGCTCGGCGGCGTCGTGCAGCTTCAGGGTGGCGAGGTGGCCGCGGAGCTGCTGGTACAGCGAGGCCTGCCCGGCACTGCTTGGTGTGGTCAGGGTCGCGGATTCGGCTGTGGTCATGGGGTTTTCGTCTCCTTGGTGGGGCTGAGCGTGTCGGGTTGTGGTGGTGGGGTGAGGGTGTTGCGGCCGGCTGCTGCGGCGGCGTACACGCTCAGGTCGACCACGCCCGCCTCGCCCTGCTCGGCCTGGTCGTGACCTGCGTGCCGGGTGCGCAGGGTCGCGGCGTGCGCTCGAGCGGCAGCGCTGGGCGGGAGCCTCTGCTTGCTGCGGTGCGGCCGCGCGGTCGTGGACGCGGCGAGGGCGGCCTGCTCCAAGGCGGTGACGTGGACGTCGCAGCGGATGGTGGCGCCGGCCCCGGGCGGGGCCAGGGCGTGCCGGGCGATCACGGTCGGCAGGGCCGAGGCCCGTCCAGGGGCGGGGAGGGTGGCGATGTCCAGGTGGGCCCCGCCCAGGCGCACCGACACGCTCACGGTGGCTCCGTGCAGCTGCGGTGGCACGGAGTAGCGGTTGCCGCGGTAGGACACCAGCGCTTGGGCGGACACCACCCGGGGCACGGTGAGCACGGCCGGGTACGGGTCCGGCATCGGCGCCAGTGGCTCGGCCTTGGCCACGGTCGCAACGGTGGCGCGCCCATCAGCGGTGGCGCGCATCCGCACGTCGCCGCGGGTGGCGCACCACGTGTCCAGCAGCGCCTGTGCTTCCTCGACGGTGGCGTCGTCCGGTACGGTCCGCCAGAACCGCTGCGCGGCAACATGGTTGGCCTTCTCCACGACGCCTTTGCGGTTCCCCCGCCGGGGTGGGCACGGCTTGACCGTCACGCCGTAGTGCTTCGCCACGCCCGCGAACGAGGCGCTGACCTTGCCCGTGCCCGGGGAGACCACCGTGGACATCCGGTCAAAGCGCCAGTCCTTCGTCAGGCCCCCCAGGGCCCGGGCGACCCGGTCCAGGGCGTCGATGAGGTGCGGTTGCTCCATCGACTCACACAGCACCCCTCGCCAGCGACTGGAGTGTGAGAGGGCGCCGACGAGCAGGAACGCGGTCTTGCCCCACCCCCAGTGCTCGGGCGGGTCGGGTAGCTCGACCCAGTCCCACTGGGTCTCCTGCCCGGGCGGGTGCTCGATCACCGCCACCGCCCGGCCCTTGGTCGGCCGGCACGCCTCGCACGCCGGACGCAGCCCCTGGGCCCGGATCGCCCGCGTCATGGACGGGTACGAGCGGTCGTACCCCAGGCCCAGGAGCTCGTCGTACAGCGTTGAGGCCCACAGGTGCGGGTCGTCACCCAGGCGCTGCCTCACGTAGGCGGCGAACGGTTCGAAGTGGTCGACGACGGTGCGTTTGCGCACGCCCGCCTGCCGACCGTTGAGATAGGCCCGGACCGTCTTGCGGTCCTTTCCCAGGTGGCGGGCGATCGCTGAGATCGTCCACCCCTGCCGGTGCAACGCGTGCACGTCGATGTCGTCCTCCCGTGTGAGCATGAGCGGCAGGGGCTCCTTTGGTCAGCTGGTGCGTGGTCAGAGACCACCAGCGTCAAAGGAGCCCCGCCCGACTCCGTGGAGCCACGCAGGGTGGGGACTTTCAATGAGCAGGTCTGGGGACTTTCAGATGAGCGTCATCAGTGTCATGCAGTTCCGCTTCGAGCGGCAGGACTCGCGTGGCACTGGCGGGTCGGGCGTCGTCAACTCGGCTCGCATCGAGGCGCGACTGGTGGTGATGACGTTTCGCATTGAGCCGAGGTGCTCAATGCGAGATTCCACGACGTCCTCGTCGGCCAGGAACTGCGGCGTCGCTTGCCCGGCGGCGGAGCCCGCTGGCGAGCCGGTGAGAATGATGTCTCCCGGCTCGAGGGTGATTTGCTGCGAGATCTCGCGCACGAGAGTGGCGACATCGCGTCGCATCAGGGCCGTGGTGGCGGATTGTCGTTCGACCCCGTTGACGATGGTCGCGAGGTGGAGGTCATCCACGTCCACGTCGGGACCGGGTCGGGTGATCCAGGGTCCGAGGGGGAGGAAGGTGTCCAGACTCTTGGCGTGGGTGAGGCGGTTCCCGAGGCGCTGGATGTCCCGGGCGGAGATGTCGTTGGCCACGGTGTAGCCGAACACGGCTTGCTCCAGGGCAAGTGGTCGCCGACGAGGTCCGATGGTGTGACCGATGACGATGGCGAGTTCGGTTTCGTAGTCAACTTCCGTGGTGATGTCGGGATCGACGAGGATTGGGTCGAAGGGTCCGGTCAGACTGGTGGGGAACTTGGCGAAGATGACGAGGTCGCCGCGCGTGTCGAGCCCCACTTCGGCTGCATGCGCGGCGTAGTTGGCCGCCACCGCGACGATCTTGCCGGGCCGGAAGGCTGGGGCACTCAGGGGGGTGCTGGCGTGGTGGCTCGGCGTCTGTCGGGCCCAGCCCTCGGGGAGGGAGCGGCAGGCGCGGATGGCATCGCGACTGGTCGCGGAGGGCGGAAGTTCCAGGGTGATCCAGTCCGCATCGTCGTGAAGCCGGACCAGCCAGGTGGCGTCGGCGGCACGTCCAAGCTGCAGGCCTGACAAGGAGGGCGGAAAGGGGTGTCGGTTCTTCATCGTTTTCCTGGATCGGGCGGTCAGAGGTCGTTGCCGGCGTAGGACTGGTTGAAGCTCTTGTTGGTCAGTGGGAAGTCGGGAACGATGGTGTCCTTGAGGGCGACCGGCAGGGCGGGCCAGTTGAAGAAGGATGGGTCGACGACCTTGCACCGGGTGACTCGGCCACCGTGGATTTCGACTCGGTGGACCAGGGTGCCGCGCCACGCCTCAACGACGCCCACCCCGTGTCCGGCGTCAGCCGAGGGGCGCGGCGCGACGGAGAGGGTCGTGCGGAGGGGCTGCGTGGTGGCCAGAGAGCGAATCAGTTGCACCGACTGGTGGATTTCTCGAGCTCGCACCATGAACCTCGCCAGCACGTCACCGTCCCGCTCAAGCACCGGCTCGAGGTCAGCCCCGATGCTGCCGACAGGGTGGTCGCAGCGGGCGTCGACGCTCACCCCGCTGGCCTTGGCGACATAGCCCAGGACTCCGATGCGTTGCGCATCCTCCGTTCCCAAGGGTGACGTGCCGGCGAGTCGGTCGGCGGCAACGTGGTTGCCGAGAGCGAGGCCGACGATGTGCTCGACCTGGCCGGCGACGTCGGCGACCAGGTCGAGGTCAGGTGCCCGGCGCAGGGTTGTGCTGCCGGGTTGGATGGCCCCACGCAGCAGGCGATGACCGGTGACGGCCTGGTTGTGACGCAGGAGTCGCTCGCGCTGGGTCTGGGCCAAGGTGTTGATGATCCCGTAGCCCACGTCGTTGATGATCGCGCCGATGTCGGCCACGTGGTTGTGAAGTCGTTCGAGTTCGAGCAGGATCGCCCGGCGTGCGAGATCGCCGGTCGTCACGGGGATTTGCAAGGCCTGCTCCACGGCGTGGACGTAGGCGAGGGTGTGGGCGACGGCTGTGTCGCCGCTGATCCGTTCGGCCAGCTCGACGCCTTCCTCGGGGTGCCGACCCTCGAACAGCTTCTCCATGCCACGGTGGACGAACCACAGGCGTGCCTTCATCCGCAGGATGGTCTCGCCGACGACGGAGAAGCGGAAGTGGCCGGGCTCGATGAGGCCGGCGTGGACGGGCCCGACGGGAATCTCGTACACGCCTTGGCCGCTGACGTCGAGGAATGGGAAGGAGCCCAGGTCCTCGCCGAATTGGGGCGGCTCGGCGTCCTGTCGCATGGGGTAGTAGCCCTGTGGCCAGTGACCGTGGCGCACCAGGCGGCGCGGCAGCGGGTGGCCGATGGGGGTCAGGCCGTAGAGGTCGCGGACTTCACGCTCGAAGCGACCCGCCGGGTAGGACACGTGGGCGACGGAGGGTATGCCGTCCGCGCCGTGGGGGACGGTGGTCGCCAATTCGACGGGTGGCTGGCCGGGTGTCAGGTAGGTGTGCACGATGCGGATGCCGTCGAGGTCGTGGTGACCGGCCACGAGGGCCAGTCGGGCGCCACCAGCGAGCAGCGGTGCCATCGCGACCGCCATGTCCACCGGTTCGACGACGCGAGCATCCGGCAGGGGTGGGTGGTTGATGAGGGTCATGGCATCCCTCCGAGGGCTGCGACGGCGGCCTGGACTGCGCTGCTCAGCGGCCAGGCGAGAAGAGGCAGCATTGCGACGGCGATGAAGGCGCCGAGGACGACCAGACGTTGTCCTCCACTGGCGGGGTCGACGCCCATCTCGTCCTCCGGGGTGCCGGGTCGCGTCAGGGTCATGGCCAGCACGTGGCGGGACAGTCCGGCGAAGACGATGAGCAGCAGGAGGAGTGCGAGCGAGGTGACGACGGTGAATCCGCGCTGGTATCCGGCGACGAAGATGGCGATCTCGGTCAGGATCAGGCCGAATGGGGGAAAGCCGAGCAGCGCCGTGATCCCGAGCAGCCAGGGACGACCCAAGCTGGGCCGTCGCACCAACAGCCCGTGCACGTCGGCGATCGCATGGGTTCCGGTGGCGCTCAGAGTGCGTCCCGCGACGACGAAGAGGCCTGCCTTAGCCAGCCCGTGGCCGAGGATGTGCAGGAGCACGGCCCCCGTGGCCAGCGGGCCGCCGATGGCCGCACCGATGGCCAGGATGCCCATGTGCTCGATGCTCGAATAGGCGAGAAGCCGTTTGTAGTTGCGCTGCGTGAGGACCAGGGCGGCGGCGACGGCGAGAGAGAGCAGCCCGACGACACTGAGCATGGTGCGCATGAGCGGAACGCCCAAAGCGTGGTCGCTGATGGTCTTGAGCCGCAGGATCCCGACAAAGGCGACCGAGAGCAGCACGCCGGACATCAGCCCGGAGACTTGGGCCGGTGCTTGACTGTGGGCGTCGGGGAGCCAACTGTGCATGGGTGCCAGGCCCGCCTTGGTGGCGAGGCCCAGGACGGCCAAGGCCAGGCCGATCCGGGCACTGTCGGTGAGGTGTGCGCGGGTCGTCAGCGCCGCCCAGGACAGCGTGGGGTCCTCGCCAGTCGCGGCAAACACCAGGACGATGCCCAGGAAGGCGATCGCGACGCCGACCGAGCCGAGCACAACGTACTTCCAGGCCGCTTCCAGTCCGTGTCGCCCACCGCCGTGGGCGACGAGGAATGCCGTGGTGATGGTCGTGGCCTCGATCGCCACCCAGAGGACACCGAGGTTGTCTGCGAGGACGGCCAGCGTCATGGACGCCAGGAACAGACACATCAGCGCAGAGAAGCGACCGTTCGCGCTCGTCGTGGTCGCACCCCCCGTGGCCACGACGGCGACCGCGCCGACGGTTAAGAGCAGGTATGCCGTGAGCGCGTCGATACGCAGGAGTCCACCTGCCGCTGTCAACCCATCCGGCTGTCGCACGACAAGCAGGAGGCCGCACCCAAGGAGGGCAGCCGCGGCGATGAGTGGGGTGTGGCGCACCACGCTCGCCTTCGGCAGCGTCAGGGAGATGCCGGCCAATGCGGCAGGGATGATCAGAGCAATCCAAGGGATGACGGCCATCAGTCCCGCAACTCCCTGAGCTCGTGGACATCGATGCTGGTGAAGGAGTCCCGTATTCGCCGGGTCAGCACGAGCAGGACGAGGACGACGAGGACGACGTCGAACAGCACTCCCAGCTCGATGATGGCGGGCAGCCCGCCGGTCGAGAGCAGTGCGGTCGCGCCAATGCCGTTGTCCACCATGACGAAGCCGACGATTTGGGAGAGCGCGTGCGTGCGGCTGGTCAGGACGAGGAAGCCGATGAGGACCACGGCCAGGCCGACGGGGATCGCCGCGGCCGTAGGCCTGGTGGAGGCGGTCACCAGCGGTCGCGCGACGAGGAAGGCGATCGTGGTGAAGGCGGCCGCGAGCAACATGCCCACAGTGGGATTGACCATCGCGCGTGCCTGCCCAGCGTCACCCACGGTCGCCGCGGTCCGCAGGACAAGGAACGGGATGACGACCCCCTTGCCGAGAGCGAGCAAGGCGGCGAGGGCATAGAGCTCGAGCTCGCCGTCGGGGGTCGTCGCCACGGCCAGTCCGGCCAGCGCGAGTCCCTGGAGGCCGAGCAGGGCGACGCCGCCACTGATGCTGCGACGCCACAGCAGGAGCACGGCGGTGAGCAGCAACGCGCCGGCAGCGGTCGCCAGGACCTGAGCGGTGATGGGCGTCATGGCGTCACCGTCAGGTAAGAGGCGGTGACCGCGAGGAACCCGAGGACGAAGGAGCCGGCCATGAGCTCTGGCACCCGGAATAACCGCAGCTTGGCGAGGAAGATCTCCACTACGCCGATGACAGCAGCGAGCATGGCGATCTTGACGACGACCGCGACGATTCCGACAGCGAGTGCCGGAGCGGTGAACTCTTCGGCGATCCCCCAAGGAGCGGCGAGATTGGCCACCAGACCGAGCAGTGCGGTCATGCGCATCCAGGAGGCGAGCTCGATCCAGCCGAGGTCTCGCCCGGAGGCTTCGAGGACCATCGCCTCGTGAATCATCGTCAGCTCGAGGTGCGTGCTGGGGTTGTCGACGGGCAGCCGGCCGGTCTCGGCAATGACGGCGACGAGGAGAGCCACCAGCGCCAGCGCGCTCACCGGGCTGACGATGGAGGCCGGCTCGCTCATCCGGGCCGCCAGGATCGTCGAAAGCGTGGAGGCGCCCACCGGGATGGACAGCGCGTAGATCGCGACCAAGACGGTCGGCTCGACGAGGGCCGAGACCATCATGTGCCGGCTCGACCCCATGCCCCCGAACGCCGACCCCGCATCGAGGCCGATCAGGGCGATGAGGACCGAGCCGAGCAGCAGCACTGAGACGACGACGAAGAGGTCTCCGCGCAGTCCCGGCGCGGTCAGGTTCGTGGCGAGGGGGAGCAGGGCGACCAGCAGCCCGCTTGCGGCCGCGAGCGCAACCGACAGAGTGCTGGCAAGAATCACTCCGTCGGCGGTGATCGGGTTCTTGCGCATCAGCTTTCGCAGGTCTCGCCACGGTTGGAACACACCGGCGCCGGCTCGGCCCTCAAGCCGCGCCCGCACTTGCCGGTTGACACCTACGATGAGCGGCGCGGCCAGAGTGATCGCGAGCACCTGGACAGCGACAGCGAGGCTACCGGCGAGGGTGGTGCTCATTGCAGAACCCCGATCAGGACGACCACCAGCGCGGCGAAGGAGAACGCGAGATAGCGGTGGATATTGCCGTTCTGGACCGTCCGGCCCCAGTCGCCCACCCGATCGAGCAGGAGCACGACACGGACGTAGCCGCGGGACTCAACGACATCGACGAGCTGCTGTTGGTAGGCCATCGACTGCAGCGCATGCCGGGACTCCTCGACGTGCGTGACCGTGACATCGCGAGTCGGCGCCAAGGCGTCGGCGAAGACCCGGGTGAGCGGCTCGGCATACGACGTGGCGGTGTACTGCATCCGGGAGCTGGTCCGCACTCCTCCGCAGCCCCAGCCGAGCGGGGAGCGTTGCCGTGGCGCTCGGCGCGCCAGCCGGTATGCCGTGAGCACCATTGGGAGGGTCAGCGCCACAGCGAAGGCGATGATCGCCGTCGGGTCGAGCGCGGCATCCGCACCGGGCAGTGCGAGTCCGCCGCTACCGGTGGCCCGAGCGGTCCCGGGGGGCAGGATCGTTGTCAGTACTCGGATGAGTTGTCCGGGGAGCAGTCCGATGGCCAGCACTCCAAGCGAGGCGACGACCATGGCGACGCGCATCGAGGGCGATGCTTCGTGGGCGGTGGCCGCGCCGGGCGAGCGCGGTCGAGCGAGCGATGCGATCCCGAATGCCTTCGTGAAGGTCAGCAGTGCCAGGCCGGCGGTGAGGGCGACCACGCCCATCACCAGAGGCAGCACGGCGGTGGTGAGCCGGTCGGTGTGCGCGTCGGCGTGGATGAGTGCCTGCAGGAGAGTCCATTCGGCGACGAAGCCCGAGGTGACCGGGAGAGCGGCCGCACCGAGACAGCCCACGGCCAGGACTCCGGTGGTGACCGGCATTCTGAGCGCCAGCCCACCCATCCGGTCCAAGTCGCGTTCGCCCGTGCCGTGCAGGACCGATCCGGCCGACAGGAAGAGAGCGGTCTTGAAGGCGGCGTGGCTGATCGTCAGCAGCAGGGCCGCGAGGAGAGCCGTGGCCGCGATCCCGGGGCGGGTCGGGGTCAGCATGGCGACCGCGATCGCGATGAGGATGAGACCGACATTCTCGGTGGTCGAGTAGGCGAGGAGGCGTTTGAGGTCGCTGGTGACGGATGCCTGGAGTATCCCGTAGAGGGCGCTCGGTAAGCCGAGGCCGAGGACGACCAAGGCCCACCATCCGGGGCCCGACGGGAGCAGTCGGGTCAGCAGAAGGATGCCGTAGATCCCCATCTTCACCATGGCGGCACTCATCAACGCCGAGACATGGCTCGGGGCCTCGGGGTGGGCGCGCGGAAGCCACACGTGCAGGGGCACGGCTCCGGCCTTCGTCGCGAACCCCAGGACAGCCAGCACGAACCCGATCGACACCAGCCCCCCGCTCGAGCGTGCCGCCGCGATGTCGGCGAAAGACGTCGAGGACGACGCGGCGGCCAGGACGCCCAGCCCCGCGGCGAGGAGGAGGAAACTGAGGTGGGTCATCACCGCATACCAAAGGCCAGCCGGCCGGACGCTCGCGCGAGCCTGATGCTCGGTGAAGACCAGCACCGTCGATCCGATCGCCATGACCTCCCAAGCTACGAGGAAGGTCACCACGTCTGCGGCCAACGGCACGACCATCATCCCGGCGATGAACACCGCGAAGGCGGACCACGAGGTGCGTGAGGCCGACGCACCCTGGACGTAGCCGATGGCATAGAGGGCGCAGACGACGCCGACGCCACCGGCGACGAGCGTGAACAACCCGCCCAAGGGGGTGGGCACCAGAGTCAGATCCAGCCCGGCGAGCGGGGTCGGCACCGAGATCCGTCCCTGAGCACCGGTGAGGGCGACCCAGCCAGCGACGGTCCCTGACCCGGCCAGCAGAAGGCACGCCCCACCGGCCAGCAGGTTGCGCCCTCGGCCAGGGGGGGCAGCGAGCGCGACAAGCAGAGCCAGTGCGAGGACAAGGGCATGGGCGGACACGGCCGCCAAGAAGACGTTCATCGGCCGGTCGTCCGTCGTAGGGCCTCGACGATGGCGGCCGGCTCGGGCGGGCAGCCCGGAACAGAGAGGTCAACCTCGACGACCTCGCCGACCGAGCCCTGCACGCCATGGCCGCCGCGGAGGGGGCCACAGTCACGGGCACAGTCGCCGACGGCGACGACCATCCGGGGCGTCGGCGTGGCCGCCACGGTGCGACGCAAAGGTTCAGCCATGTTGTGCGTCACGACGCCTGTGACGAGCAGCACGTCGGCATGCCGGGGCGATGCCACCAGTCGCGCGCCGAAACGCTCGGCGTCGTAGACCGGGCCAAACGCGGCGCCGACCTCGATCTCACACCCGTTACAGGACCCGGCGTCAACATGGCGGACGTGAACGCTGCCGCCGAAGTGAGCGGACGATGGCAGTGGATCGGGGCGCTCGGGTGCCGGCTCGGCGACCGTGCCCTGGGCCATGACACGACGCGTCAGCCGCCAGGGGTTCATCGCTGCAATCCCTCACCGTCGGCCAGCGAATGACCAAGCGACCGGTTCTCCTCCACCAGCTCGCGCAGCAGCCGTCGCGCCACCGTGAGCAACTCACCGGCGGCCGGGACGACCAGCCCATAGACGACCTGACCGCCGAGACGCTGCTGGCGAACGAGGCCCGTGCGGCGCAGGACGGCAAGGTGCTGCGAGAGACCTGTCTGTTCCACCTCGATCAACTGCAGGAGCTCGTGCACCGCATGGTCACGCTCACTCAAGAGTTCCAGGACGCGGATCCGCACTGGATGACCAAGAGACTTGAACAGGTCCGCCTTCGCCTCGTACAGCGGAAGGCCATTTACGGTCATTCGCACGTGCGCATGTTCGCATACCAAGAAGCGCCCCGCAAGGTGGGCCTCCGCCGAGGAGGGAGCATCGACCGACGGGATTGGGGCTTCTCTACGCCAAAGAGACCACCGGCGCCTTGCAGGTTCGGGTCGATATGCTGGGGCAGCAGACCGAGCCGTTCGCGGACGAGGGGCCAGAGGTGGTTGTAGTCCATCTCGCCGTTGATGGACATGCCGAGCTCGTCGAGGACGAACTTGGACACCGACTCCAGCAGCTCCTTCGCCGTGCCGAGGAGCAGCGCCGGATCAGTCGTGGAGCGACGGAGGCGTTCGACCTGCCCGTCGAGAGCTGGCCTGCCACCGGTGACTAGATCGACGTTGCCAGAGGGTTGGAGGTCCGCCCTAGGGGAGGTACCAGCCAGGCGAGGCGAGGGCGTGCCTTAGACGATCTACATTCTCGCTGGAGACATCTGCTCTGATCAGGCCGTCCACGCGAAGGGCCGAGAGCAATTCGGCGACCAGGTCTCGAGATCGGGCCGGCTCGCGCTGGGCCTGCGTCAGCGCCTGCAGCACCCGCTACTCCTTCTTCGGTCCTTGAACGTCGGGGTCATACGTGTAGCCGTCGCCGTACCACCCGGCGCCGGGTAGGACTCTGCTCACTACGGCACGACTGGGTCCAGGGGCCCTTGTGGAAGAACATGGCCAGACCCGCGGCGATGTCGCTGGTCAGGGGAACGGTGGCTCGCGGACTCATCGGTACTCTTCGGGCGCGTGGGAGTTGACGAGACGACATCGGTCAAGGTCTGGGTCTGCGCGATGGTGAGGGATCGCGCGAACTCTCGGTAACTCCGGGGAGCGCCAGCTGCCGGAGCCGAGGTGACCTGGCCCGACGCCACATTGAGCCATTGCCATTGGACGGCATACACGTGACTGATAGGTCGAGTTCCGGGACGGTTGCCGCGGGCCCACCGAGTGAACCAGCGGATGGTTCCAGCCAGGTGCCGGACACGGTCTTCGAGCTCCCGGTAGTCGATCTCCAACTCACGGCTCGCGGCGCCGAGGGCGGCGACGACGTCGGCGGGCGACGCGGTCATCGACGCGGAGCAGGCGCGGGCGGTGCGTTCGCCGACCTCGGGTGACAGGCCGAGCTCTCGCGCCGCATCGGCCCAGGAGTGGATGTGCGGGTGGGTTCGGGCGATGCAGAGGGAGGCGAAGAGGCCGATAGTCGCAGGGCGGGAGTCGAAGAGCCCGCCGAGGTGTTCGTCGACGAGGCGAGCGGGGAGGACTTGCGGGATCTGCCGGGTCGAGGCGGTCAGCGGTGGTTGCTGGTCGAGGAGATGGGACAGGCGCCGCCGCGGTGCGTGGGCGGCCATGACAAGCCGCGTGAGGGTCGAGGTCATGCGGGTGTGGTCGGCCAGCCAACCGAGCCGGCCCTCGGGGACGCCGGGGACGTGCCGGAGCCAGGACCCGAGTCGGGTCGCGGCGGTGTCGATGTCCTCGGCGGCGAGGATGTGGTCTGCGGCGGTAAGGGCGCGTGAGCGGAGTGCGGGGTCTTGGGGTGGGCGGATGCTCCAGCGCCGAACACGATCCGTGTCGGGATCTGCGACGTCACATGCCCAGGAAGGGAGTTTGGAGTGTTCCCGGTTTTGTGGACACCGGATTAGGCGGCGATTTCCTCGATGCTCCCGTATCCCATGTCACGCTCGTGAGGCGTTAAATGCCCCAGCGTTGAATGCCGACGCTTCCGATTATAGTACTCCTCGAACCAAGAAAACACGCCTTTCCGAAGTACGGACAGGGAAACCCAAGGACGGGTGTGGATCAACTCCTTCTTCAAGGTGGCGAACAGCGACTCAGATACGGCGTTGTCAAAACACACGCCAGTCCGGCCGAGAGAACGCCGGATCTTGTGATTCGTGCAGTAGTCGGCGAACTTCCGTGACGTATACTGACAACCTTTGTCACTATGGAATATAACGCCAGCCGGTGGCCGACGATGCCGTACCGCCATGTCCAAGGCCTCGATCACCAACTCCGTCCGCATGTGATCGGCGATCGCCCACCCGATCACTTTCCGTGAATACACGTCAATGACCGTGGCAAGGTAGGCCCAACCTTCCCAGGTCTTGATATACGTGATGTCCCCACACCATTTCTGATTCGGAGCCTGGGCGGTGAAGTCACGCCCGAACAGGTCCGGAGCAGCCACTGGCCGATCCCCGGGGAGCGTGGTGCACCGCCAGGCCTTGGGGTGGCGTCCCTCCAGTCCAGCAGCCTTCATCAAGCGCCACACCCGCTTGGCTGACACCCGCTCCCCGAGCACCCGCAGCTCCGCCCGGATCCGGCGCACGCCAGGGTTCCCGCGCAGGTGTCGATGCAGATTGCTAATGATCGCCGTCAATCGTCGGTCTTCGATTTCCCGGTCGCTTGGGCCTCGGTCCCGCCAAGCGTAGAACCCGGATCGGGACACGCCGAGGAAATCGCACATGAAATCTAGCGGATATGCTTCCTGCTCGGCCCAGTCCGCGATCGCGGCGTACTTCACCGCGGGTCTTTCGCGAACCAGGTCGCCACTTTTTTTGCGAACTCCGCCTCCATCCGCAGGCGTGCGTTCTCTTTCCGGAGCCTCTCCAGCTCCTCACGTTCACTGCGGTCTAACGGCTTGTCTGTCTCGCCGTCGTTATCGCGCGCCTTCTTCACCCATTTCCCCAGTGTCATCTCGTGCACGCCGATATTCCGGGCGGTCTCGGCGATGCTCTTGCGGTCCTCAAGGACCAAGGCTACCGCCGCAGCTTTGTACTCGTCAGTGAAGTAACGTCTGGTTGAACCCATGAAGACTCCCGCTCAGCTGCCAGGGAAGAAATCACCAACCATCTGACTGTCCACGAAACCGGGTACGGTCCAGTTCGTGGGGCGTTCGGGTCGCTGCGGCGAGGTGCAGGAGGAGGGCGGTCAATGATCAGAGGGTTGCGGTGAACTCGGACGCGTCGAGTCCGCCGGCGAACGTGGCGACGGTCCCGCCGGCCTCGGCGGCGTCTTGCCGGGCTTGGCGTTGGAGGCAGTCTTCATCGGCCAGCTCGGCGGTGAGGGTGGTGAGGTCGACGCGGCACTGCTTGCGTGGGCCTTGGCCGAGAGGGTTGCCGCACACCATCTGGGGACCAACGACGCGCAGGGGTGAGTGGCGTTGGTCGCGGAAGGGGCGCTGGCAGCCGGGGCACGTGGCGAGCAGGTAGGTACCGTGGGCGCGGCATACGGTCGTGGTGGGCAGACGCCATGTGATTCTCCAGATGCCGCCGTCGGCGAGGCATGTCGGGCAGATCTGGGTGCCATGGCCAGGGATCCAGCCGCGGGCGGAAATGGAGCGGAAGCTGGACTGGTGGGCGGGATCGAGCCCGCGCAGGTCCAAGCTTGTCCCGTCGTATGCCGCCAGGGTCGCGTTCTGCAGGGCGGCGGCGTCTGCTCCGGTGAGGCGGGCAATCCGCTCAAGGGTTGCCCGTGTGGGGGCGAGCATGAGGTACGCGGTGGTGGTGTCGTGCCCGGCCCGCACCATCTCGATCAGGCGAGCCGTGGTGAGGTAGTTGGCGTCTGCAACGCGTTCGAGATAGGCATCGAGGGCCTCTCCGGGAGCGAGGTCGACGAGCGTCGGCAGGTGGGAATCGGCGTTGTCAGCCAGCATCTCGGCCCTCCTCGGTTCCACGGGCTGGCGAGACTGATTCGCCGCCTGTAACCATGTCGCTGCTACTGGTGAGCCGGTCCTGCCACCAGGCGCGTAGGTGGAGTTTCGTTTCGGGGTCGAGGGCGGCGTCGAAGGTCAGAATGTCGGCGTTGGCTCGGTGTGGGCGGGGTCCTCCTGCGGGCCGGCCTGCGGTGGCGTCGAGCCACACCCAGGCAGCCGCGACCTCGCGATCGATGTCTGCGCCGCCAGCTTCCAGGGCATCTCGGAGGGCGCTGGGCGGGAGCCGTTGGATGCCGCGCAGTTCAGCGCGGGCTTGAGCCCGGTCAAGCAGGCCTACCGAGTGCAATCGCTCGGCATGCACGGCGAGACGGCGGAGCGCATACGTGTCGTCGAGCAGGCGTAGTGCGAGGCGTTGGGCGCGGCGGGAGGAGTCGGCTGCGTGGAGGGAGGCGGCTCCGGCGATCGTCATGGGGGTGCCGTGGGCTTGGCTGGCTAGGGCGGTCAGGGCGAGGGCTTCCGCGGTTCGGTGGGTGCGTTGGTGTTCAGGAAGGATGATCGGGTCATCGGGCAGGCGCAGGATGGTCGAGACGTGGCGCGCATGAATGCCGAGGTTCCTCAGGAGATCGAGTAGACCGTCGCGTGCGCCGAGCGGGTTACGCCAGTCCGGCATCTCCTGGGGGTCGGGATCCCACGGGTCGGCCATGATGGCGATGGCATCGAGCATCGCCTCGGTTGTGGCTCGATCAGCCGACGCATCCCAGGTCAGGGTGAGCAGTGTGGCGGTGATCGACGGGGGGCGAGCGATCGTGTACCGGCCGGTGATGACGTTCCGGTCCACCCAGCGCACCGCACGAGTTCTCCATTGCTGCGTTTCCCCGTCGAACACCGGCGGCCAGTTCCGCCAGAGGGCGAGTTCGACCTCGGCCATGAGCGACTCCAGGCGCCGGAGCCGATCTCGAGCAGACTGGCTGGACGTCGTCGCAGCGAGGGTGGCCATCACCTCTCGGTGAACATGACGGACGCGGGTCGGGACCGGTGGTGGCGCGGGGTCGAGCCGATCGACCAGGAGGTCCTCGCAGTTGGGGCAGAGGACGATCAGGTTGAGTCTTGACTCGACCGTGTCGATGCAGCCGCTGGGGCACGTTGCGGGTTGGCCGGCATACCGGCGCCCGGTTCGGGCCCGTCCGAGCGACATCTGCGGGTAGGCACCTTTCAGCGTGGCAGCCCGCAGGCGTTCCTCGCTGACCCCGGTGATCGACGCGAGCCGGGCAAGCAAATGATGGTCTGGGTTCTCCCAGGCTCGGGCGGTGCGTCGGTGGCCAGTCAGGGTCGGGAAGTCGACGTAGTTGGCGTCGGCGACCCGCTGCAGGAAGGCGGCGATGTCTTCACCGGGCTGGATGTCGACAGCGACGGGAAGTTGGCTGGCCTCAATCATCCGGTGACCTGCCGGTGCTGGGTGACGCTCACCGTGGGATGGAGCGGGGTCGGCTTCGCGGCGGCTTTGTCGGCCTTCTGGTCGAGTTCGTCGACCGTGAGTTTGGACGCGGGAACGGCGAGCACGTGTTCCTCGGTGACCGCCCAGGTGCCGTCCTCGATGGCCGCGACGGTGGCTCGGCGCAGGAGGTTGACGATGGCCTGCATTCGGCCGTGGGTGCGTTCCAGGATCAACCCGGGGAGGTCGTTGTGCAGCATGCCCGGTTCGGCGGCCGGAAGGAACGGGGCGATGATGTCGCCGGACTCCTTGAGGAACCGTTGCCATGCCAGCACCTGGTCGCGGGTGTCGGAGCCGTAGGGGGCGACGGTGATCGCATAGGCGCGGCCAGTGATCTGGGGGTCGCTCATCACGTGGTGGTCGTGCAGGTTCGCGCCGGAGAAGATCACGGTGATGCCGTACTCCCCCAGAGCAGTCACGATCGCTTTGAGGTGGTCCAGGGCGTACCGGCCGAGGCGCTCGGTCAGGATCAGCTGGTGGAGGTCGTCGATGACCAACAGCCGCACCCCGTGCTCGAGGACCAGGTCGAGGGTGGATGCCTTCTTCGCGGTGCTCTTGTCCATGTCGAAGGCCTCGACGACGAGCTCGTTGAACCGGGTGACGGTCGTTGCGGCTTCAAGGGATAGGAAGAGCACCGGGGCGTGGGTCGGGTGGATTTCTTGGTTGCCGCCGCCGAACCGGCGGGCTGTGGTTAGCCGAGCCATGCGTTCGGGGTCACCGTCAGGGCCGACGTGGTGGCGGTGTACGGCATACGACAGCTGGTAGAGGACCGTGGACTTGCCGAGGACGTTGAAGCCGGTCAGGAGTGCGACCTCCCGGGTCCCGGTCAGCATCTCGGCGTTGTCTTCGATCAGGCCGTTGAGGACCTGTCGGATCCGACGATCCCGCTCGGAGTCGAAGTACTGGCCGTTGAGGTAGCGGCGTACCTCGCGGGCATACTCGCGACGCTTGGCCTCCGACATCCCCGCGGCCTCACGGCGAGTCAATGTCGCAGGCGGGACCAACGGGGGTGCATAAGCCTGCGCGTGCAGGCGGGACGCCTTCACGACTCCCCCTCCTGCGACTCCAGGGATGGCCACGCCGTCTGTGTCGGGTCGAAGTCGAGGTTCGATGGTTGCTTGTAGACAGGGCTGGACGTCCGGCTGCCGGTCGAGGACGCTCGCGCCCGCGACTTCGACGGTGCACGACCGCCCGAGGCGGCAGCGGCCTCCTCGTGGTCGTAGCGCGATCGGGACACCCGCATCGACGCTGCGGTCATCATGTTGATGTGCCAGTCGGCAAGGGTGTCGTCTGCGCGGAGTCGGTCAACGTCGCCGATGCCGTTCATCACCTCGAGGACTTCTCGCTCGATCGCGCGTGAGTTCAGCGCTCCGTAGCCGCCGCGTCGACGCAGGATGCCCTTGGCGTGGTGCAGGGTGACAGCCGTCATGGGCGCGTGAAGCTCGAACTCGCGGCGCCAGGGCACAGCGATGACGTCGTCGGTTTCGGGGTGACGGAACCAGTAGCGAGACACGTCACGCGGGTCGTACATGAACGGTGCTGCCTTGGGTCCGGCCTTCTTCCGGTTGTCGAGTGCCAGCAGCTGCTGAGGGTGGCGGAAGGTCCAGTCGCGGACGTTCCGGAACTCGTTGAGTTCGCTGCAGTCGTAGTAGAGGTCGTCGAACTCAACCCCGTTGGGGCCGATCTGTCCCCAACGGATCGGCATGGCGTCGTACAACAGGTCTGGCCTTTGGAGTACGTGGATCCGTCCTTGAGCGATGACCTTGCTGTCGAACGCATCCAGGGGTGACAGGCGCATCCTGACGTCCTCGCCGTCGAGGCTCCGGTCGGCCAGTGCGAGACCACTGTGCCAACCTCGGTGGTACTTGACGGCGACCCAGGTCCTGATATGCAGCTCAAGCTGCCGTGGCGTCAGGGCGGGTTCGCCCCCGTCGAAGTGGGGCACCCCGTTTCTGAGGTGGATCCGCCCCACCTTGCTGCCCCGCTCGGAGACGTTGTGGCCCTTGTAGCCGGGTGCGTCCTGGAAACAGTCGGTGAGGGTCTCCCAGTGTCGCTCCATGATCGAGTTGTCCGTGGGGTGGGCCCCTCGGGAGAGCAATAGGTTGATCCTGAACTGCCGGCACAGGGCTCTGAAGTAGGCGCTGTTGAAGTTTGGGCCTCGGTCCGCCCGGATCGAATCCGGGAGGACGCCTGGGATGTGGTGTTCGGCGCGCAGCGGTCTACGCGCCTGGGATTCCAACAGGGCCGCTTGTTCGAGCGCTGCGGGAAAGAGCCCGAGGTGCTCCGGGACACCGGCCCACCGCCAGTCCTCCACCCTGTTCTGGTCGACCGCCAAACTGAACGGTCGCAGGATGTCAACAAGCACCAGGCCTGCTTCGAGGGCAAGAGCGCTGCGCGGGATGACCCGAATGGCAAGGACGACGCGTGAGGCCAGGTCGATCGCCGTGATGACCTCGACTGATACGGGCCGGCCGGTGAAGGGGTCGTAGCAGAAGTTGTCCGCCCTGGTCACGTCCATCGCAACGACCTGGCCGACGGCGACGGCGGGGAACGACTGGAATGACGCCGTGGCTCGCAGGGCGTTGGTCTTGTGTGCTCGGGTCGTGCGACCCAGGGGTTTGAGCAGGTGCGCGAGGTACTCCCGCACGGTGCGCTCGGGCAGCTGTTCCCAGGTGAATCCCTCGGCGAGGGCCTTCTGCGTCACTGTCCGATAGATGACCTTCTTGCGTGGTTTGGAGGTCGTACCATCAAGCCGCGCCACGACCTCTTCCACGATGCGCTTGATCTCGGGGTCTAGGGAGGGAAACTGGTGGTAGCCGCGAAGCCGGCGGCCGTCCACGAGGGCGAAGACGCCGCCTGGCTCTCGGCGGTAATACCGGCGATGCCACTCACGGATCGTGTTCGCCGTCGGCGACCCCAGCCGCGAACCCAACGGGGACCTCCCGTCCTCCGCCGCGCGTCGAGCACGCCGGTCAACGGCGTCTTCCTCCGCCAAGACTTTGACCATGGCGTCGATCTTCTGGGCAACCGAACGGCCGGCCGCGGGATCGAACGCGTGGAGCGGTTCACCCGGACGGGCCAGCGCACGATGCCCACGCGCGAAGCCGGTCTCCAGCGTGAGGACGACCTCCTCACGGTCATAGGCCTCTTGGCGGGCATCCTCGCTGACACTCTCAAGGAGGGACCGGACGGACTGGACGACCGCATCAACACCCGTGTGGCTGATGACGCGGGCAGGTTCGAGATCGCTGTATCGAATGGTGCGGGTGTCACCAAGCGGCGACTCGACGACGTAGCCCAAGGGGGCGACGCCTACAACAACCGCGGGGCCGGCGGCCGTCATGATGGCTGCCCCCTCGGTCAGCTCGACGCGGACGCCCATCACGCACCCTGCTTCCAGGACACCATCGTGCCGGCATCCCAGTGAGCCTCCAGGTCCAAGGCCACCTCGCCCGACCATGCCAGATGCCACAGCGTCGAGACCGCGTAGGGGTCGCCATCGTCCCTGACTACGTCTCCCAGAGCGAAGTCCCGACCCCCTGACTGTTCGAGCAGCAAGGCCCGAGCCGCGTCGAGCCACGCGGGTGGACGACGCGCTGTCGCTAGCCACCGCAGGTTCACCTCGGCGGTCTGAGACAAGCCACCAAAAGTCTCGTACCGCCAGCCCCGTTCCTGGCAAGCCGTCGAAGTCAGCTCCGCCTTGTGGTTGAAGTCGATGTCCTGCAGCTCAGCCGGCCGGGCATCCCAGACCGTCACCGTCCCGTCTGTCTCCATGGCCAACAGGTCGGGGTAATGCCGCAACTTCTTGGACCACCACAACAGCATCGGCTGCGCGACCAGCCATGAGATGTCTGGCTGCCGATCGAGCAGCATCAGCAGGACATGCTCCAGTCCGGACTCCAACGTCAAGACGGTGTCAGTCGTCATCGAGAAGGCGTGCACCGGCACGTTCCGCGAATAGGTCGAGGACCGCACGAGCCGCACCGACTCCAAGGATCGAACATCAGGCGAGCCCTGGCCCCAGTCCCACTCGGTCAACACCCCGGCCAGACCGAAAGACCACACGGGAACGACCCGTTGATCGCTTTGACCCTTCACATCTACAATGGGCACAACAACGCCTCCTGTCTCCACCCACGGATCAGGTCTTGTGTTCATGAGGGCGCTCCGCTGCAACGGAGCGCCCTCAACACATTTCTGGGCGCTACCCGACCGCCCAGCCGGAGGGGCGGCGCATTGTCCTATCTGCTGGTACTTGACTCCAATCGACACGCCGTAAGCGGCATACACAATGTACCGGGCCAAAAATCCAATCTATGGCGCATATTGTCGAGATGCAGCCAAGACCGCACGATGTCGTGCGGCGAACATTGCAGAGATCGTCCCGCTCGGTGGAGTCGTGCAAGATCGCCCTCGCGCGCCAAGGCTAGCCACGTCCTCAATGCGGCATGACCGAGCGGAGCCTGAGCGGCGGCGCAATACTGAGCCAACGAAGGGAAGTGCCTCAATGGGCAACGGTGGATTCGGCTCCGACCTGTGGAAGAACGTGCAGGCCGTCAAGCTCGGTAGGCACGGGGGTATCGAGGCCCCCGTGCGCGCGAACTCACGCCAAGGCATCGTCCTCGGACAGGATGCGGTGGCCAAGAGCGACGCCGCTGAGGCCATCGCGGCGCCGGCGACCGACCGCAAAGCCCGTCGACGGTGGAGTCGCCTATTCCGACGGTAGGAAACGCCGACATCGCGGCAGGAGCGGACGACTCGTCAGACGTAATGGAAGCGGGCTTGGAGGATCACCAGGTCGTCGCCGTCGACGAGGTAGACGAGCCGATGTTCCTCGGTGATCCGGCGCGACCATGCCCCGGCCAGCATGTGTCGCAGTGGCTCGGGTTTCCCGATGCCGGCGACCGGGTCTCGCAGGGCGTCATCGATGAGTCGGTTGATCCGTTTCAGCATCTGCCGGTCAGCGGCCAGCCAATACGTGTAGTCCGCCCACCCGTTCGGTGTGAAGACCAGCCTCATCGCACCATGTCGTGCTCGTCCCGCTGCCCGGACCGTGCCTGCTGCAGGCTCTCGAGCAGGTGTTGGGCATTGGCCGGGACCCGCAACAAGTGGGCCGTCTCCTCGAGCGCGTCATAGTCCGCGCGAGACATCAGCACCGCGTCACCGCGGCGGGAGGTGATCTCGATCGGAGTGCGGTCCTCGTTGACCTGCTCGATGAGAGGAAACAAGTTCTTCCGTGCCTCGCTTGCGGTGACAGCCATGATCTCTCCTACTGGTACAGGTTCTTGTACCAGTATGACACGATCCGCCTGTGCCGACAACGTCCGACCATCGGCATGAGGGCGAGACTCCGGGTGCGCGCCTTCCCCAAAGGCCTGCCCTTGCGGGCGAGGCGACCGCCCATAACGGGCTCATCCCAATCGAGGGTGTAGTCGCGGTCTGGAAGTCGCCGGCTT
>Ga0208823_1000872_pt1 | contig 24559 bp, 29 predicted proteins | sample AD_UKC075_MetaG_FD_184440 | JGI IMG/M metagenome (GOLD analysis project Ga0208823, IMG submission 184440) | Active sludge microbial communities of municipal wastewater-treating anaerobic digesters from USA - AD_UKC075_MetaG (SPAdes) (version 2) | ecosystem: Engineered > Bioreactor > Anaerobic >... | reverse complement strand
GGAACGCGGGCGCGGGGACCGCTACCAGATCCCCGCGCCCGCGCTACCCCTTCGCCACACACCCGCTACCGATTGCTCCGGCTAAACACAGCGCGCTGTCTCCTACGAGACCATGCTGCTGCCCTACCTGCGCGGCGCCACCGAGATCACCATCGTCGACCCGTACATCCGCGCGCCGCACCAGGGCCGCAATCTCGTCGATCTGCTCGCGCTGCTAGCTTCGGCGAAGGACCCCGCCGACGAAATCTCGGTGACCTTGGTGACCAAGGAAGACAAACCGGAGTACGAGCAGCAACAACTGTTGATGCTCAAGGCCATTCAAGACGGCGCGGCATCGGTCGGCATCAAGTTCAACGTCCAGTGGGACAGCAGCATCCACGATCGGTCCATCAGCAGTGACACCGGCTGGAAGATCCTGCTTGGACGCGGCCTCGACATCTTCCAGAAAGGGTCCGGCAGCCAGTTCGACATCGGCGCTCGCCGGCAGGAATTCCGGCAGGTCGTTGCGTTCGGAATTACCTACATCCGAGAGTCGCAGGGGTAGCCGCCATGCCGGAATCGCCTGAGATGGCCGAGCCAGTCCAGGTGGAGGCAGGTCGAAGGTCTTCGCCGCAGCATCAACCGTGCGCTGGCAGAAGCGTGTCGACTGCCCTCTGACCCGGGGGCACTTGAGCCGCCGTTCGCAGTCAGGGTTTGAGGAGACGTGAGCTTCACCAAACACGGCGGTTCGGAGAGATCGTCTGGCTTCGAAGCCAGCGGCTGACACGAAGATGAGGAAAGTTCTGGACAAGGAGTGCATACTCGCCGAGCTCACGGCGCTCGATCTCCCCACAGAATTCTCGGCGGATGTTCCTGCCCTTCCCCGGGGTGTATCTGGGCTTCTTATCTACGACTAGCGTCGCCAGAGCCCGGCATTGACGTTGAATCACTGATCCTCGCTGGGCTCCGAGGACGTATTCGACTTGTTCGAGGCGCCTTGCTGCAATTTTCTGGCAACAATTTGCGCTGCACCGCAGGCATCGGCAAACGCCTTCTGCGCAGACTTCATCGCGTTGAAAACTTCCAGCGCGTACGCCGGGTCGGTGAGATGCCAATTGACGCGGGCGGCTAACGTGCCGAACACGTCAGACTCGGCCAGACCGGCGCCAGCAAGAAGTTTGATGAGTTGTTTGGCTACTGCTGGTTCACCCGCGAGTAATCCGACTTCTTCCAAATCCCCGTGTAGTGCATCTATTCGGCTTCGAATATTCGCAGCCTGCGCCATCAACGGCGCCGCATCGCCCCAAGTATCGAAATCCTGAGGGGTCGCCTCGGCCGGATAGCCGGGCTCCTGCGGCCACGGTTCCCTGATCCCCGGCGCGGGCCTGACGGCCATTCCACGCCCGGACGCCGGTACCAGGAGCCCTTCGGAACGAAGTTCGCGGACCGCACGCCGAACAGTCGTTCTCGCGACACCGAAATGGTCGCCCAGTTTTGTTTCTGTGGGCAGTCGCTCGCCCGGAGCGAACTGTCCCGACGTAATTGCTTGCCGAAGCATGTCCATGATCTGTTCGAACGGCGGCACGTCGCTCACGCGATCAATCTGTCCCAGGTTCAAGACAAGCTCCCAGCCTCGGGGATACAACGGTTAAACATCGGTCATCCATCGTAACCGTCTTTCGGCGATCGTTCGCCCTCTGCGTGCGCTTTCTACGGCCCGGTGTCACCTTTTGCCCCCGTCGGAGGTGATTGCGGCCGACGACTTAATGATTTATGGTGCACCATAGGCACTCCATAGGATGGGTGCTTACACAGAGAGGAATCTAAGCAATGTCCATTCCCAAATGGCTCCAGATCGGCCACGACCAGGTGTTCTCCCTCGGAGCGTTCCTCGTGTCCGACGTCACGCCCATGATCGATTTCGACAAGTCCTCGGGCGAGAACCGCGTGCAGGCCAGAGACCGCGACACCGGGCTGCCTATGTGGCAGGTCGAAGCACTCGACGGCGATCCCGCCGCACCGAAGCGCAGCCGCACGGTCACCATCAAGTTCGCGGCGCCCGCGCAGCCGACTGCCCCGATCAATTCCAGCGGAACACCCTTCACCCCGGTGGTCTTCGAGGACCTGATGGCTCTGCCCTACATCGAGCGATCCGGCGATTTCTCACGAATCGCGTGGTCGTTTCGCGCCTCGGGTATGACGGCACCGGGCAAGCCGGCCGTCGCGTCGAGCTCGGGCCGGGCCTCGGCATGAACCCGGACCCGTTCGCACCCGTTGAGTTCGACAACCAGCTGCGGATCGACCATGTCTTGCACCTGCTCCTCGGGGCATTTGGGTGGGCCGTCCTGTTTGGCGTCACCATCGTCTCCGCCCTGATCGCCTGGCGGCTCCAGGCGCCACAAGGCTTCGAACGCTACTGCGCCACCCCAACACGTCGGCTGCGCTGGCGACTCTGGGCATGGGCCTACTGGCAGCACTTGTCGAGACGCTGCGGCCTTGCTTCAGCAGACCGGGTCACCCGCCGAGACCGCGACGGTCGGCCCGTTACCCACACACGCTGGACCCACCCAAAGCTGTTGCGCGTCAGGATCGCCGGCAACTGCATGAGGCGTGTCTGACTTAACCGCAGAGATGGCGTGAGAAATTACCCAATTCATGGCGTCTTCCCGGCGGGTTTGGTTCTGCTGTTGCGATGGTAGTCCAGGCGTTGCTGGCGGGCGCGGTCGAGACCGTCGCGGCGGGCCTGCCTGATGGCTTGGCCGCGGCCTTCGTGTTCGTCGTCGGGGGTGACGTAGCCGATCGCCTCGTGCAAACGAACCGAATTGTATTCAGTCCGTACCCTTGCTAATTCGGCGTCGAGCAAGGCTGGGTCGGTGATGGTCTCCAGATGCGGCCACTCGCCCTTGATGTGGCCGAAGAAGGTCTCGATCCACGCCTGGTCCTGCGGGGTGTGCGGGCGGCCGTGATGCTGGGCGATCGCCATCAGGGCCATGAAGGCGCGGGTATCGCGGGCGGTCATCGGTGGACCGTTGTCGGAGACGGCCAGCAGGATCGGCCGGCGGGGATCGTCGGTGTCGAGGTCGAGCCGCTCATCGGTGAGCAATTCCAGCAGGCCCTCGACTTCAAGTGCGTGCTCGAACATCACCTGGACCTGGGTCGCGGTCTCCTCCACGCTGACCAGGGTGTCGATCCACTTGCGAGACACCATGTCCACGATCGCGAAGCAGACCCGGCGGGATCGCGTGAAATGTGTGGCGTCCCATATCCAGATCCGGTTCGGTTTCCATTCCAGCCAGTCCGGCCACGGTTTCTTGGCCGAGCGCGATCTGGGCTGCGGCTCGGGCAGCGACAGTCCCTGGTCGATCAGCACGCGGCGGAAGGTCGACGGTGACACCCACACCAACTGCTCGTAGGAGCCGCGGTGGGCGAGCTTGCGGTGCGAACGGTCGACCGCACCCCAGCGTTCGGCGATGTCAAGGATCGCGGTGATCTCCCCGGGCAACAGCGCGTGCATCGGGTGCCCGCCCGGCGCACGGTCGACCAGGGTGCCGGTGTCACGGCAGCGAGCCCGCCAGCGGTGTACCCGCGAGTCTGAAACCTGCCACAACGAGCACGCCCAGGTGTGGGAGAACCCGGCCGCGACCGCGTCGTCGACCGTCTTGAGGACCAGCTCCTTGACCTCGGCGGGGACCCGCGCCGGCACCGGCCCACTCAGGCCCAACCGGATTTTCCCCGCACAATCGCCAGCTCGATGGCCTGGGCTTTCACCGCCTCGGTGAGCTGCGTGATCTCCGCGCGAGCGGCTTCGAGCTGCCAATCGCGTTGAGTACCGGGGCGCCCAGGCTTGCGGGCCAGCGCAGCCAAAGCTGCGTCTTTGACCGTGCGGCGGATGCCGATCACCGTCGACACATCCACTCGCCACTTGCGCGCAGCCTCGGCCTGGCTGATCTCCCCGGCCGTGATCTGCAGGAAAATCTCCCACTTCGTCTCCGCCGACAAACTCGTCGGACGACGGCGATCGTTGCTGGCCTCGGACATGAACTGCTCCTCTCGGATCATCCGAGATGACTGCCAGGCTTGGGTAATTTCTCACCCAGAACTCTGCGGCGAAGTCAGACGCAAAACATGCATGACGCTGACCGTGCGGACGCACATGGGTCTGACGGTCGAGGATCTTGAGCGCGCCGTACCCGCAATCCGCGATGCCGCACGCGCACATGCCGCCCGCTCGGTGGTGGTCTCCCCCGCCACCGTGCGTATCGAACTGGTCATGCGCGAGCAGCTCTCGACGGTCGGTCACGCCACCTCACCCACGAACGTCGCAACGACCGCAGTCACCCTCGGACGCTGCGAAAACGGCACACCGTGGGCATTGACCATCGGGGGCCGCCATACGCTCACGGTGGGCTGCTCAGGCGCAGGAAAGGGCTCGGTGTTCTGGGGTATCGCCGGGGCCTTCGGACCCGCTGTCGCCGCCGGACTGGTGCATCTCATTGGCATCGACCTCAAGTACGGCATCGAGCTATCCGTTGGTGCCCGGTTGTTCACCACCGTGGCCACGACCGAAGCGGACGCGGCAAAAACCCTTGCCGCAGTGGAACAGCTGATGGACAAACGCGGCGCCCAAATGGCGGGAGTGGCCCGGCACCACAAGCCCACCCAATCGGACCCGCTGATCGTCCTGATGATCGATGAGCTGGCCGGACTGACCGCCTATATGAGCGACGCGGCGCTGCGCAAAGAAGCCAGCGCTTCACTGTCTCGGATTCTCACCAAGGGCCGCGCTCTCGGCGTCGTCGTCGTCGCGTTCCTGCAGGACCCCCGCAAGGAGGTTCTGCCGATGCGAGGGCTGTTCACTCAAACGGTCGCGCTGCGCCTTCGGTCGCGCGACGAAGTAGCCATGGTCCTCGGCGACGGAACGGCCGACACCGCCCCAGCACACCGAATCAGCCCCGAACGACCAGGCACGGGGTACGTCATCGCCGAGGACGGTCAAGTGACCAAGGTCCGAGCCGACCTCTGGTCCGATGAGCAAATCCGCTCCACTGCAGGCCAATACGGACGGTCGCAGACCAGGCAGGGGACAACGAAGTGAATATCACCGAGTCCATCTTCGAGCCACCCGACAGAGATCAATTGGCGCGGCGTGCCGACGATCTGATCCGCCGCGGCCGCCTCGTTCGCAGAGACGGATGGAACGGCTACCGGCATCGATGGTCCTGCGGCGAAGTCATGGGTGCTGCGCTGGTCCTGGGCGACGACGCCGAACTGCGCCGATGCGGCGAGACGACGATCTCCGCGCTGGAGCGGTGGGCATTCGACCTGTGGGGAATCACCGGCGGTCAGTCCGACGTCGAGGCCGGATTGCCGCGCACGCGCGCCTGGTTCGACTCGATCCGTGCAGCGAGGTGAACCGATGATCACCCACGGGCTCCGCGAGGCTCTCATCACCGCCGGCAACTTTCCCGAGCTGCTGACCGCAGACCAGGTGTCAGCCCTTCTCGGCGTCTCCGCCGCGACCCTCAACCGCTGGGCGGCGGTCCGCGAAAAGACCGGCGAGCAGGTCGGCCCGCCCTGCTACACGCTGTCGGACCGAGTGCGCCGCTGGGACTGCGCCGAAGTGCGATCCTGGCTGAAACAGGCCCGCCGGTAATGGCCGGCAACACCCCGCGCGGCATCCGCAAGCGCATCAACACGGCCGGGGAGCCCCGCTACCAAGTCCGCTACCTGATCCGCGACCCAGACGCGCCGTCCGGCTGGGTGGAAACGTCAGCGACGTTCCCCACGCTGCGCGAGGCGAAGGCATTCAAATCCGAACGGGACAACGAGGCGGCGCTCGGGGCACGGCGATTCGACCCTCGCCTTGGCCGAGCACCGCTGAACCGGATTTGGACGCAGTTCTCCGACACCAAGAAACCGGCCGTGTCGCCGAAGACGTGGAGCGGCTACACCCAGCACTGGGAACTGCGCATCGCGCTGCGCTTCGGCCATGTGCCCGTCGACGAGATCACCCGCGCCGACGTCCAGGCCTTCGTTGACGGCCTCACCGTCGGACCGTGGGCGAAGGTGTCTACGCTGCGTCTCCTGCGGTCGATTCTCGACGTGGCGCACCAGGACGGCCGGATCCACCGCAACCCCGCTCTGGGCGTCTCAGCGGGTCGCATTCCCGAGCGGGAGCGTCACCGGTACCTGACAGCTCAGGAGGCTCAGACGCTTGCGACCGCGTGCGGGGATCAGGGCGACGTGGTGACGATCCTGGCCTACACCGGTCTGCGCTGGTCCGAACTCGTCGGCCTCCGGGTCAAGGATGTCGACCTGACCGCGCGTCGGCTCTACGTCCGACGGGCCGCACCGGAAGTCGAGGGCCGCATCGTCATCGGTCCGCCCAAGACCCGAGCCGGCATCCGGACCGTCCCGCTCCCGCAGGTCGTCGTCGACATCCTCAAGACGCGGATCGGCGGGCGGGCTCCCGACGATCCCGCCGTCACCTCACCCAACGGCGCGATGCTGCGGTCCAACAACTGGCGCCGCCACACGCACTGGAACAAGGCGCTTGAGAAGACCGGCCTGGCTCCGATCACCATTCACGATCTGCGCCACACCTACGCCAGCCTGGCCCGGAAATCCGGCGCTGATTTGCGCTATGTGCAGAAGACCATGGGCCATTCGACGCCGACCGTCACCGCCAACATCTACAGCGACCTCTATGCCGACGAGCTGGACCAGGTCGCGGCCAACCTCGATCAGCTCCGCGCGACTGAAATTCAGATACCGACGACCGGACAAGAACCGGACGAATCCAACTAACCAATGAGTGCGAGAACCGTGTCTATGCAGGTCAAAGATGGTGGCCAGGGCCGGGATCGAACCGGCGACCTTCCGCTTTTCAGGCGGACGCTCGTACCAACTGAGCTACCTGGCCGGAAGGCCCCGTTGTTGCAGGGCAACAACGGGATACCTCGCCGTGATGGCGACCCTGACGGGACTCGAACCCGCGACCTCCGCCGTGACAGGGCGGCGCGCTAACCAACTGCGCCACAGGGCCTTGCTGTATTCAACTGTCAACTGCACTCGCCAGTACCCGGATCGTGCGTACCCCCTACGGGATTCGAACCCGCGCTACCGCCTTGAAAGGGCGGCGTCCTAGGCCGCTAGACGAAGGGGGCCTGGCCGAATCACTCCGGGGCACTCACAACACATGCACTGTGAAGCGATCGCCAGCTTAGGGCACAACGATGCCATTCCCCAAACGCGCCCGTCGGAACGGCCAAGTATCCTTAGTAACCGCACGGCCCCTATAGCTCAGTTGGTAGAGCTACGGACTTTTAATCCGCAGGTCCTAGGTTCGAGTCCTAGTGGGGGCACCAAAATGGGCTTACGCCCATCGTTTATTCATCGCTTACGGTCCGGTCTAAAAGCGCAGCTACTTCGGCATGAACCCGGCCCCGGCGCATGTACCGATCCTGTGTCATCGACACCCGCGAGTGCCCGAGCTGGTCGGCTCCGACCCGTGCCGACATCCCGGCCTCGTCAATGAACGTCGCGACGGACTTGCGGAAGCTGTGGCTGGTGACATCCGGCACCCCGAGATCCGCCCGGACCCGCCGCCACTGCTTGTCGAAGTTGTCCGGGTCCCGCCAGGTGCCGGCCGTCGAGGGAAAGATCATCCGCTGCTCACCGAGGAAGTCCCGGCCCCGGCGGTCCTTCAGCGCCGCGACGGCGAACGCCGGTAGCGGCACGACCCGCTCCGATGAGGTGGTCTTGCCGGTATCGAGCCGCCTGAGCCCCTGACCCTCGATCCGGGCCACCTTGCCGGTTACATGCAGCGTCCCGGCGTCCTCGTCGAAGTCGACCCACCGCAGCGCGAACAGTTCCGAGCGCCGCATCCCGGTCGCCGCCAGGATCGTCACCGGGTCGACCAAATCGGCAGCGTGGCAGACCTCCGACGCCTGCAACTTCGCCAGCATGTCCCGCAGCTCGGCGGCATCCAGCGCCCTGGCACCCTTCGGCTTGCGGTCCGACTCGATCCGGCTCACCTGAGCGACCGGGTTGGCACCGAGCACGTCATCGAGAACGGCGAGCTGCAGCGCACCCCGGAGCAGTGTCCGCCCGTGCCGTGCCATGTTCGCGCCGTGCGCCTGACGCATCGACCGGATGACGGCATTGAGCCGCCCCGGCGTAGCCTCGCCGACCCGCAGGGCCTCGCCGAACTTGGCGAGCTTGCGGGCGGCGCTGCGGTAGGTGGTCATCGTCGCGGGTGACCGTCCGCTCTCTGCCAGCAGCTCAAGATGCTGCTCGACCAGAACCGCAATGCGGGTGTCGAGACTGATCTCCCCAGACACCCCCGGCGGCCGGCGGTCCTTCAGCGCCGCAATTAGGGCGTCCTCGGCAGCCTTGCCGTGCTTATCGTCCTCACCGGCCGGACTGCGCCGCTCAACCACCCGCGTGACCCCATCGGCATCGCGAAACCTACAGCGCGCCAGCCACAATCCCGCACTCAATTGCTTGCGGGTGATCCGGCCGTGCTGACCTATCCGTAGCGGAGGCCTACCCGCCATGCCCTTCCTCCTCAAGACGCTCGATAAGCTCCCGGATTCTCTTGGTGAGTTCAGCTAGCGCAAACTCGATGTGAGGAACAGTGGCGGCCTGGGGCGCCCACGGCGCGCGCACCTGAGCAATAGTCAAAAGCATCGTTAGGGCCGTTGATGCGGCCACGGCGGGGGAACCGTTCGCTGTCAACATCCGCTTGTGAAGGTCACCGGCGGCCTTCACAAACTCCTCAGAGGAACTATCGGGCAAAGGCGCGGCGTCGCCCTTAAGCCACAGGTACAGGTTTTCCGCCGGCATTACGGTCTCGTTCGCGACTTCGAGCGCTTCGTTGTGGGCGGGCATCACGAGGTCAATCACACTGGTGTTCAACGCAATCGCGAGTATGAGCAACTCGTCAGTCGATACCTTTCGGTCAGCCTTCTCAATCTCGGAAACGCCAGACGCCGACAGCTTGAACCCGAGCTCGTTCAGGCGCGCCGACAGATCACGCACCGTCATTTTCCGTAGCCCACGGATGCGCGCAACGTTCTCACCCAGTACTGCACGCACTGGGTTCCTAGCTCTCTCGTCTGCCACGCCAACAGGCTAACCGCTGTTCGGTAAATCAGAACAGTGTCCGGACTTGACAAACAGGGAGATGACGGGAATTGTTCGGAATACCCGGATGTTGTCCGGATTTTCAGAACGGAGAGGCGGGGTCAGTTATGGCTGAGGACTACTGGATGACGCGCCCGGAGGTCGCTGAGCGGCTCAGGGTGCCGGAGAAGACCCTGGCCCAGTGGGCCAGCCAGAAGAAAGGGCCGCCCTACCGGCGCTTCGGAAGGCATACCCGCTACCGAATGTCCCAGCTCATCGCCTGGGAGGACGCCCAGACCGGCGGCGGCACCGACGACCCCCGAGGTGCTGCCTGATGAGCGCCGTAACGAGAAACGCCCCCGGCGGCGCTGGAACGCCGACCGAGGGCCGAGACCTCAACGCCCACCACTACGAAGGAGTCTCAGTCATGTCGAGCATATCCGAGTGCAGGCACTGCACCGTTCCCACCACCGAGGGGGACGTGTGTGCGTTCTGCTCGAGTTACACCGCGCCGGTCGATGACGCCCTGGCCGACGCCGTCAGTCACACGGCTGCGGCTATCGCCGCTGCGGCCGAGACCCTTGAGCACCTCCCGGCTGACGCCCCTCTGTTCGGGGCGGTCGACGTCGTCAACGCGCTGGCGCACCTGCGCAAGGCCGCCAGCCGCCTCGACCGGGTCGGCCGCGCGCTGGCAGTGCAGCAGGTTGCGGGCGGTGCGCGGTGAGGCCGGTCGAATCCCGCTCGGTGTCGTGGTGGCCGGTGCATGAGTTCCTGGCGGCTGTCCTGGCTCAGGCCAACGAGGCCCCGCCGATGGCCGGGACTTCCGCCTGGCGTGCCCTGGCCGATTCGGACCCGGCCAAGCTGTTGGCCCTGGCGGTCGCCGGGGAGCACTGGGTTCTCCGGATGGAGACGGCGCAGGAGCAGCGTGCGGAGGCATCGAAAGCTGTTGCCGCGTCCGCTGATTGGCCTGCCGTCGCACAGGAGATTCGGCAGCGCCGCGAGGCCCGTAGTGCCGGCATCTATATCCCGCGTCAGGTGGTGGCCTAGTGGATGGACGCTCGGATCGGACCGCGAACCGGCCATGCAAGAACTCACCTGCCGAGATGGTCGACAACATCGCCGGGATGATCGACGCCGTCGAGTCGAGTCTCGACCTCGTCGACCCTGCCGACCTTGCCAAGGTCGACCTCGGCCGGCTGTTGGACAACCTCGACCGCCTCCGTGCCCGGATCGCCCCCGCCGAACCGGGCCAGTCGACCCGCCGCTTGATCGTCACCCCCGGTTCCGACGTGAAGACCAAGCGGCTGATCTGGTGGGACGACGGGCTGATCCTCAAGGATGCGATCAACCTGTTGGCCGCCCGTGAGGGCAAGGGCAAGTCCACGGTCGCCTCCAGCTGGGCCGCCCGAGAGACGCGCAACGGCGGCACGGTCTGGTGGATCGGCACCGAGGAGTCCCGCGAGCAAGTCCAAGCTCCCCGGCTGATAGCCGCCGGAGCCGACATGGACCGGGTGATCTTCGTCGACGTGCAAACCGATCTCGGGACCGGCGCGCTGATGTTCCCGCTCGACCTGGCGGCCACAGAGAAGGTCATCCGGGACCACAGCGTCACCATGATCTTCCTCGACCCCGCGAAAGGATTGGTCCCGCCGGGATTCTCGGGCAACGACGACATCGCGGTGAGGCAGTACCTTGAGCCGCTTGCGGCCCTGGCGGATCGCTGCCGGGTCACCATCGTCGGCCTGGCCCACTTCGGCAAGCGCGTCGGCAACGACTCCGGGCAACTCATGCTCGGCTCGGTCGCCTGGTCCCAGGTGGCCCGCTGCGTGCTGTCCATCGCCGAAGACCCCGACACCGGCACCCGCGTGCTGACCAACACGAAAGCCAACTACGTCGGCACCGACCGTTCCGTGGAGTTCCGCATCGTCACCACCACCATCGCGACCGACGACGGCCCCGCCGAGATCGGCGCCGTCGAATGGCTCGGCGACACCACCGTCGACGCCCGCGATCTCCTCGCCGGATGCGAGGACGACCACGGGGAGCGCACCGCCGCCGAGCACTGGCTAGAGGACTACCTCACAGTTAACGGAGCGACGCCGTCGAAGGTCATCAAGACCGACGCCGCCAAGGAGAAGATCACCGAGGCAACGCTCAAACGGGCGAAGAAGAAGATCGGCGTCCTAGACCGCTCGGCCGGGTTCCCCCGGACCTCGACCTGGCACCTTCCCAGTCAGCTCACCGACAGTCAGCCCACCCCCTCGCATGAGCCGACTGAGCCAACTGAGCCAACTGGCCCCGACCAGCATGAACAGGATGAGCCGACTGAGCCGGATTCCCAGTTGGCTCACCTCCACACGTCTGAGCCAACTGATGATCCGACTGCACCGGAATCACCGGCAAGGGCACCGACCCCGCTCGACATCCGGCGCGACGATCTCCGCACCCGCCGCACCATCCGCGTCCGGGGCGTGGAAGTACCCCGCTGCTATCTCTGCGGCAAGGCCGTCGCCGCCGGCCAGGGCGACGCCCACCTGAGTTGCTTGAGCAAACACGGCGAGTCCGCATGAAGCGCCGTGTCATCTTCCCGCCCCCCAACTACTTCACACCGGAGGAAGCCAGCGTGATCGCTATCAACCGCCCACTGACCGATGAGGAACGCCACCTCGTGAACCTGCTCGCCATCGCTTCGGTCGCGCACCAGACCGGTGTCGACGAGCGGGCCGCAGCCGAAGCCCTCGACACCGTCACCAAGACCGGCGACGTCATCCTGCGAGGCGACGCCGAGAACGTCTACCTCGAGGTTGCTGGCAAGGTGCTCGTTCACTGCGAACGAGCGTGGCTGGCCTTCCATGCCGAGCACCCCGAGGCCATAGACCTCACCAGGCACGCCCACCGCATCCCTGAGGTCGACCGTTGACTCTCAAGCCGTGCCTCGACTGCGGCGAGCCATGCGTCGGGCCTCGCTGCCCCGAGCACACCGTCGACACCAAGCCCACCGCCCACGCGCGGGGATACGACTCGGCCTGGACCCGACTGTCCAAGCGCGCCCGACGGCTCCAACCGTTCTGCGGCGACTGCGGCAGCACCGAGGATCTACAGTGCGACCACACCCCGCAGGCGTGGGCGCGCAAGGCCGCTGGCAAGCCCATACGGCTCCGAGACGTTCAGGTGCTCTGTGGACCCTGCAACCGTGCCGCCGGTGCCGCACGCGGGCGCTCAGCCACCAGGGGGGACGCCCCGGCCGACAGGCAGCCCGACCCCGCGGTGAGGCCAAATCCGAGTTACACACCTGCGGGAATCGCCCGATGAGCCCGGAGGACCGCGCGAAGATCGACGCGGCAGCTCGGCGCTGGTTCTTCGATGGATTCCCGACCGATGAAGTCCAGGCGGCCCAACTGCTGATCTACATGAGGATGGACGGCGACATCGCGGAGCTACACGGCGAGATCCTGGCCGAGAAGGCGCAGCGCTACGACGACTGGCTTGCTGCTGGTCTGGGCCTGTTGGAGTCGTATGCCAATGGGGTGGATTCGCTGTGAGGGCAGGCCCCAAAGGTGCGGTGAGCGCCGACCCGTTGAGCTTCGCCCGGTGGCCGGCGGATCGCGCCAAGCGCCGGGAGCGGTTCATCGGTGAGTATCTGGTGACCCCGCGTGGCCACGGCGCTGGCGAATCGTTCAAGCTGCGCCCGTTTCAGCGCGAGATCATCAGGGGATCGTTCGCGCCCGGTATCCGCTCGGCGGTGGTGTCGATCCCGCGCGCCAACGGCAAGACGATGCTGGCCGCCGCGCTTGGGATTGCCGAGATGTTCGTCGGCGCTGCCTCGGCCGAGGTCCTGGTCGTCGCCTCCGATCAGCGTCAGGCCAACATCACGTTGCGCTATGCCCGCCGCATGGTGGAGTTGAATCCTGTTCTCGCCGAACGGGTCCAGGTGTATGCCGACCGGCTGTACCTGCCCGAGAACGACGCCACCCTGTTGCCGCTGCCCGCCGAACCCGGCGCGCTGCACGGCCACGACCCCAGCTTGCAGATCGTGGACGAGCTGCACGTCGTCACCGAGCAGGTTTGGGAGGCCGTGACCTCGGTGTCCGGTAAGCGGCCCGAATCGTTGACTCTGGCAATCTCGACGCCCGCCAGCTCGCCCGACTCCGTGATGTGGCGGCTGGTGGAGCACGGCCGGGGCGGTGATGACCCGGCGTTCTACTTCCGTGAGTTCGCCGCCCCCGATGGCTGCGCCGTCGATGACCGCAAGGCATGGCGGATCGGCAACCCGGCGCTGGCGTGCCGCGATCCGTTCCTGTCCGAGGACGGCCTCGAGGCGGCCCGAAAGACGATCCGCGAGCCCGTGTTTCGCCAGTTGCGCCTCGGGCAGTGGGTGACCGGAGTCGAGTCGTGGTTGCCGTTCGGCGCGTGGGACGCGTGCGCGGTACGGCGATCCGTTCAGCCTCGGGAGCGCGTAGTCCTGGCCTTCGATGGGTCGGCCTCGGGTGACTCGACCGCCCTGGTCGGCTGCACCCTCGACGGCCACCTGTGGGTCGAGGGCCTGTGGGAGAACCCCGGCGATCCGCGCTGGCGCGTGCCACGCGAACAAGTCTCGGACGCGGTCGACGTCGCGTTCGCCCGCTACGACGTCGTCGAGCTGGCTTGCGACCCCTGGGGGTGGCGATCCGAGATCGAAGCCTGGGCCGCCCGGCACGGTGAGCGCCGCGTCATCGAATGGAACACCGCCAACGCACAACGCATGGCCCCGGCCACTGACCGGCTGTATCAGGCCGTGGCCACCAAAGCCGTTACCCACGACGGGGATGCCCGCCTGGCCGCGCATATCGCGCACTGCATCGCCAAGCGGACCCCTATGGGTGACCTGGTGTCGAAAGACAAGCGCGGTAGTCCGCGCAAGATCGACGCCGCCGTGGCCGCAATCGTGGCCTTCGATCGTGCCGCCTGGCACCAGACCCGAAACCGCAAACGAGTAAGGAGCTTCGCATCATGACCCGAGACGAACTGCTGACAGCGCTGCTGCAGCGCCTGTCCGAACCATCTGCCCGCTACGCCGAGCTGGATCGCTACTGCAGCGGCACGCAACCGCTGGCCTACCTCTCACCGGAGGCCAAGACCGCGCTGGGCAACCGCTTCGGCGTCATGGCGTCCAACATCCCGCGCCTGGCTGTCACGGCACTGGCCGAGCGGCTACGGATCACCGGATTCAGCGGCGACCCCGCCCTGTGGGCCGACTGGGTGCGCAACGACCTCGACCAGACCTCCGGTGTCGCGCACCGCGAGGCCCTGCTGCTGGGGGACAGCTTCGTCATCGTGTGGGCCGACCCGTTCGGCCGGCCCCGCGTGACCGTTGAGAGTGCGAAACAGGTTGGCGTCCTTACCGATCCCGGTAGCCGCCAGATCGTCGCCGCGCTCAAACGGTGGGAGGACACGACCCGCAAGACCACTGAGGCGGTGCTGTATCTGCCGGATCGGATCGTGCGGTTGCGGGCCAACCAGGTCGGCGCGGTCACCGCGCAAGGGTTGACCACCGTCGAGGAACTGGCCAACCCGCTGGGTGTGGTCCCCGTGGTGAACCTGCGCAACTCCGACCGCATCCTCGCCGAGCACGGCAGCTCGGAGATCGACGATCTCAAGCCGCTGGTGGACGCGCTGAACAAGTCGCTGGCCGACATGATGGTCACCTCCGAATACGTCGGCCGGCCGCGCCGCTGGGCCACCGGGATCGAACTGACCGAGGATCCCGTGCTCGACGACGAGGGCAACGACACCGGCGACACCGTTGAGGTCAACCCGATCCCCGAAGGCGCACGAGCCATGATCTCCGAGGCCGCCGACGCCAAGTTCGGCCAACTCGCCGCCGCCGACCTCGGCGGGTACGAGGCCAGCGTGAGAGTGCTGCTCGGGCAGATCATGGCCGTCAGCACGCTCCCGGCGCATTACGTCGGCGTGTTCACCGACAACCCCGCCAGCGCCGATGCCCTGCGGGCCGCCGAGGCCAGCCTGACAGCCCGCGCCGAGGCCCGACAGCAGACGTTCGGCCGCGCGTGGGAGCAGGTCGCCAAGCTGATGGTCGCTGTCCGTGACGGGCGCGACCCGAGCATGATCGACGACATCCGCGTGCTGTGGGCCGACGCCGCCACCCGCAGCGTGGCCCAGGAGGCCGACGCCGTGGTCAAGCTGTACGCCGCCGGCCTGCTGCCCGCCTCGTATGCGCTGGGCAAGCTCGGCTACTCCGATGACGAGGTCGCCGAGATCCGCGCGGCCCGCGCCCTGGACACCACTGCCCCGGCGACCGGCGCCGGGGCAGTGGCCTAACCCCCCAACGATCCCGAAAGGAACCCGCCATGACCGACACCGACGTGACCACCGAGGTCACCGCCGAGGCCGACCCGACCGCAGAGGAGCAGGGGAGCGCCCTCGATACCGAGGCTTCCGACGCCGAGGGCCTCGCCGCTGACGGCACCGAAGCCGAAGCCGAGGACACCGACCAGGCTCACGCCGAGGCCGACCAGGACGGCGACACGTTCCCCCGTGCCTACGTCGAGAAGCTGCGCAGTCAGAACGCCCGCTACCGCGAACGCGCCAAGGCCGCCGACGCCTACGGCAGGCGGCTGCACGCTGAATTGGTCCGCGCCACAGGACGATTGGCCGACCCCAGCGACCTGGAGTTCGACGAGGGCCACCTCGACGACCCCGACGCCCTGGTCGCCGCCATCGACGACCTGCTCGGCCGCAAGCCGCACCTGGCCAGCCGCCGGCCAGTCGGCGACATCGGGCAAGGTGCACGCGGCAACGGCACCGAACCGGTCGGCCTGCTCTCAATCCTCAAGGGCCTGACCTGAATCGACTAGACTGGCCAGCCAGAAGGGCCTGACGCCCAACACGATTGACGTCCCGGCGACGTGTCTACCCCAGTCGGTATTCAGGGATTCCTGATTACCCCCCCACCCCGACACAACGTTAGGACGTCAATCGTGGCCATCGAAGTCACCTCCGGCAATTCCACTCTCATCCAGTCGCAGGTAGCCAGCCTGCTCGTTCAGCCATTGGAACAGGCGAGCACGTTCCTGGCCGCTGGACCCGTCGTGCTCGACAGCTCCAGCCCGGTCCGCGTGCCCCGCATCGCCAACGGCGTCACCGCCGGATTCGTCGCCGAAGGCTCTCAGATCAGCGACGGCGACGTCGCATTCGACGAAGTCACCTTGCTCCCAAGCACTTTGAAGGGCCTCAAGGTGCTGGTAAAGCTCTCCAACGAGCTGATCCGCACCAGCGTCGTCGGCCTCGAAAGCGTGCTGCAGACCCGCCTGGTCACCGACGTGGCCAACGCCCTCGACGCGGCCCTGTGGGACGGCACCGGATCGTCCAACACGATCAAGGGCATCCTGCGGGCCACCGGCATCGCGACCGGAACCCTTGACCTCACCGACCCCGACAGCCTGATCGACGGCCTGGCCGCCGCCCAGGGCAACAAGGTCACCCCAACACACTGGGTGATGACCTCGAGCAGCTTCGCCGCACTGCGCAAGCTCAAGGTCGGCGAGACCGACGCCCGCTACCTGTTCGACCCGGCGACGATCCAGAACGGCACCGAGCTGCGCCTGCTCGGACTGCCGGTCATCCTCACCGACAACATCCCCGCCGTGTCGACGAAGAACCGCGTGGCCCTGGTCGACTTCTCCAAGGTGGTCGTCGCCCGCGACGTCAACGCCGAGGTCAAGATCCTCGACCAGACCTTCGGCGACTGCGACAGCATCGGTATCCGCGTCGTGTCCCGCTGGGACACCGCCCTGCTCCAGGCCAAGGCGGTCACGCTGCTCACCGAGGCGTAGTCATGACCTCCCCCAACGGAGTCAACCCGCGCCAAGTCGAGACGCTGATCGACCCGCGTCAAACCGACGACAAGGCGCGGCGAGCAGCGGCCATCGTCGCGGACGCGGTCATCCCAGTGGTGACCGCGTTCGCGCGGGCCTACACCCGAGGCCGAGGCTTCGACGCCGAGACCGGAGAACCCAACAACGAGGTGGCCGCCGTCATCACCACCGCGTCGGCCCGGTTCGCCGGGAACACCGCCCAGACCTCGACCAGCCGAACCGACAACCACGGCGACGCCGGGTCGGTGACGCGAGACGTCCGGTCATGGTTCACCGGCTGGACGCTGGCCGAGCAAATCGTCCTCAACCGGTACCGCCGGAGGGCCATGTGACAAAGACCGGATATTCATCGCTTATGTCCGAGTAATGCCGACATCAGGCGAGAAGATTCGACAATGGACGGGCGCTCGTTCTGCCAGGTCGCAGATGGTTTCCGAGTATCGTTGCGCGACAACGCGTCTCACCGACCATGAATCCGCAGGTCCTAGGTTCGAGTCCTAGTGGGGGCACCGGTCAGGCGAGGACGTCGTCCTGCTGCTGCGGGGCGGCGTCACCGAGATAGTGAATCCCCTTGTCGCGGGCGCTCTCCGGGGGCAGGTTCCGCGCCGGGGTGTGCGGCAGCGGTGCATCTGCCGGCAGCCGGCCCTCCGCGCGGTCCCATCCCGCCCGGGCCCGCGGGTGCATCCGCCGGCGCCGCGGCAGGATCGAGAAGGCCATGTTGACGGTTCGCCCGAAGATCCGGTGCAGCAGTTCGTCGCGGTCCGACCAGGAGTAGCCCATCAACTCCCGCACCGGCTCGTCGTAGAGCCCGACGGTCACCCACACCGCGACGGGCCCCACCACCGACATCAGGGCCGACCAGGCGATGTCGGGAATCCACTGACCGTTCAACGGCTTGGGCATGGTGGACAGATCCAGCACCTGGCGGGCCGCCCAGGTGTCCTCGAGCACCTCCCGGCACATGTGGTCCCAGTAGACCTGGAAGTCCTCCCAGGTTTCCGGCACCGGACGCATGCTCATCCCGTACATCCGGTACCAGGTGATGTGCTCGTCGAACAGCTGTCGCTTCTGCGCCTCGGTGAGCCCGGAACCGAAGTGTTCGGCGGTCAGCATGGTGCCCATGAAGAAGGTCGCGTGCGCCCAGTAGAAAACGTCCGGGTTCAGCGCGCTGTAGCGGCGACCCTGCTCGTCAACCCCCTTGATGGGGATGTGGTAGTCGCGCACCTCGGCACCTGTCTGCGGCGCGCGGTCCCCGTCGAAGACCACTCCCCCGATGGGGTAGAGCGAACGGAACAGCCGCGGAATGCGCTCGGTGAAGAAGATCGAGTGGTCCTTGACGGCGGCCCCCAACTGGGGATGCATGTTCTGCATCGACCCGGCCCAGGGCCCTTGGAGCAGGCCACGCCAGTCGCCGAACAGTTTCCAGGTCAACGAATCGGGGCCGAGTGGAACCGGGGGCGTGTCATAACCACCACCACTGACCGGACATCCGGGCGACTCCGACATCGACCCGGCCTACCCCTGGCCCTGCGCCGCGGCTTCCTGCTCGGCCTGCGCCTGCTGCTGCTGTTGCTGCGCCTGCTGCACCGCCTGGTCGTAGGCGGCCTTGCCCTCCGGACTGGCCTTGGAGTTACCCGGCACACCGGGGAGGGCGAACATGTAGTTGCAGTTGAGGTCCAGCAGCACTTTGCTCCCGGAGTTGTTACCGCTGGAGTCCAGGAAGCTGGCGTTGTGCGAACCGGTCACCACGCACTGCGAGGTGGGCAGGAAGCTGCCGACCTTGCTGGAGATCACCGGTGTTCGTCCGGACTGCGCAATCGCATTCGCCGCATTGGCATAGGTCATGCCCTCGTACTCGTTGATCGCAGCCGCAACCCCGGAGCCGAGCACCGCAACCAGTGCCACCGCCCCACCGGCGGCTGCCAGCCCCCGAACGGCGAAGGTGACGGGGGATTTCTTATCGCTGATCATCGGGGCGCCTTTCCACACACCAGGCTTATCGCCTGCCACGATACCGCCGTTAACAACCGCCCGCCGCGGCAAACGACATGCCCGGAAAACGGTCCAGACTTGAATGTCACCGCCAGACACAGATATATTGGTGCTACTGCCCGGCACAGATAACTGGAGGGTGCATTGAGCAAGGAACTGAGCAATGTCGACCTACTGCGCGAGCTTGAGCCCGTCGCGGAGAAGCTGATCAACCGGCATGTGTCGATGTTCAAAGAATGGAACCCGCACGACTACATCCCATGGTCGGACGGCAAGAACTACTACGCGCTGGGCGGTCAGGACTGGCACCCCGATCAGGCACAACTCTCCGAGGTGGCCCGCACCGCCCTGGTGCAGAACCTGCTGACCGAGGACAACCTCCCGGCCTACCACCGCGAGATCGCGATGAACTTCTCGATGGACGGCCCCTGGGGCTACTGGGTCAACCGCTGGACCGCCGAGGAGAACCGGCACGGCATCTCCATCCGCGACTACCTGGTGGTCACCCGTAACTGCGATCCGATCGAGCTCGAGGAGCTGCGGATGGAGCAGATGACCCGCGGCTTCTCGCCGGGCCAGAACCAGCAGGGCGATCTGTTCGCCGAGAACCTCTTCGACTCAGTGATGTACGTCAGCTTCCAGGAGCTGGCCACCCGGGTGTCGCACCGCAACACCGGTAAGGCCTGCAACGAGCCGGTTGCCGAGCAGTTGCTGGCCCGGATCTCCAACGACGAGAACCTGCACATGATCTTCTACCGCGACGTCAGCGCGGCCGGTCTCGACATCGCTCCCAACATGGCGATCCAGTCGGTGTACCGGATCCTGAAGAACTTCAAGATGCCCGGCTACACCGTTCCGGAGTTCCGGCGCAAGGCCGTCATCATCGCGACCGGCGGCGTCTACGACCCGCGCATCCACCTCGACGATGTGGTGATGCCGGTGCTGCGCAAGTGGCGGATCTTCGAGCGCGACGACTTCACCGGCGAGGGCGCCCGACTGCGCGACGAACTCGCCGTCCTCATCCAGGAGCTGGAGGAGACCTGCGTGAAGTTCGAGGAAGCCAAGCAGCGCAAGCTCGAGCGGGACGCGAAGCTGGCAGAGAAGCGGGCCGCCAAGGCGGCGCTCGCCGGGGCGGCCTCATAGTCGCCAACCAGCAGACATCCACAACCGGGCTGCGGATCGGGTCACTGACCCTCCGCAGCCCGGTTGTCTTGGCGCCGATGGCCGGGGTCACCAACGTCGCGTTCCGGACGCTGTGCCGGGAACTCGAATTGGCCCGTGCCGGCACTGTGAGCGGGCTCTACGTCTGCGAGATGGTGACCGCCCGGGCGCTGGTGGAACGCCATCCGGTGACCCTGCACATGACGACGTTCGGCGCCGATGAGTCGCCCCGCTCCCTGCAGCTCTACACCGTCGACCCCGCCACCACCTATGCGGCGGCCCGGATGATCGCGGACGAGAACCTCGCCGACCACATCGACATGAACTTCGGCTGTCCGGTCCCCAAGGTCACCCGGCGCGGTGGCGGCGCGGCCCTGCCCTACAAACGCCGGCTGTTCGGGCAGATCGTCGCGGCCGCGGTGCGCGCCACCGAGGGAACCCGGATTCCGGTGACCGTCAAATTCCGCATCGGGATCGACGACGCCCACTACACCCACCTCGACGCCGGTCTGATCGCCGAGCAGGAGGGCGCGGCGGCGGTCGCGCTGCACGCCCGCACGGCCGCCCAGCGCTACTCCGGCGCGGCCGACTGGAGTCAGATCGCCCGACTCAAGGAGGTCGTCACCTCGATCCCGGTGCTGGGAAACGGCGACATCTTCGAGGCCGCGGACGCCTCGGCGATGATGGCCGCGACCGGTTGCGACGGTGTCGTGATCGGGCGGGGCTGCCTGGGCCGGCCGTGGTTGTTCGCCGAACTGTCGGCCGCGTTCGCCGGCAGACCCCTGCCCGAACCGCCCACCCTGGGAGAGGTCGCCGACATCATTCGGCGCCACGGCCAACTCCTCGCCGAGCATTTCGGTGAGGACAAAGGCATGCGCGACATCCGCAAGCACATCGCCTGGTACCTGCACGGCCTGCCCGCCGGGTCGGACCTGCGCCGCGCGCTGGCGCTGGTCAGAACCCGTGATGAACTCGACCGACTGCTGAGCGAACTGGACCGGGACGTCCCGTTCCCGGCGACCGCCCACGGGGCACGGGGACGGCAGGGCTCGCCGGCCTCGGTGACCCTGCCGGAGGGGTGGCTCGACGACCCCGAAGACACCACGGTGCCGACCGCCGCCGACGTGCTCAACTCCGGCGGATGAGGGCCGGCGACGATTGGCGGCCTCACCCCGTCAGTTAGTACGATTAGCTTTCTGCTCGGGGCCAACGGTCTGAACCAGCTGCGCACGCCACCGGACCCCCGTTGCACGGCGCGTCCTCGCGCGAGCAGTACTTCACCGACGCGGAGGCATTCTGGAACATGGGTGACGGCGGTAGCGCCACTCCTGGCCAGGATGACGAAACCCCTGACGCGGCCACCGAGTCCTCCGGCGGCCACACCGAGGGCATTGCTGTCGCCGAACTGATCTCCCGGCTGACCGGATCCCAGCGCATCGCCCCACAAACCCGCCGCGCCGCCGATCCCGACTTTCCGGGTAACACCGACGACACCTCGCCGATTCCGTTGCTCACCGCGGGCGACGATCTGCCCGACCTCGCCACACTGGAGCGCGACCGGCGCCCCCTGGTGGCTGATCGCGACCCCTCGCCCAAGCAGAAGAAACCCGGCCGACGACGCCGTCCGGTCGTGGTGCTGGCGCGGGCGGCCGGCGCCCTCATCGCGGTCTGCGCGCTGGCTCTGACCGGCGCCCTGTGGCAGTGGCAGTCGGCGAAGAACAAGTTGCTCAACACCATCGCGGCACTCGATCCCCACTCCGTGGACATCCGCGATCCCGGCGCCCAGGCCGGCGACGAGAACTTCCTGATCATCGGCGTCGACAGCCGCATCGGGGTGAACTCGGAGATGGGCGCGGGAGACACCACCGTGGCGGAGGGCTCCCGCTCCGACACCATCATGCTGGTGAACATTCCGGCCGACCGCCAACGCGTCGTCGCCGTGTCGTTTCCCCGCGACCTGTCGATCACACCGATGAACTGCCAGGCCTGGAACCCCGAGACGGGCCGGTACGGCCCGGTCTATGACAAGAACACCGGCGAGTGGAGCGACAACGAGCGCTACACCGGCACCAAACTCAACTCCGCCTACGCCCTCGGTGGCCCCAAGTGCCTGGTCAAGGTCATCCAGAAGATCTCCGGTCTGGCGATCAACCGGTTCATGGCCGTCGACTTCGCCGGGTTCTCCACCATGGTCGACGCCCTCGGTGGTGTCGAGGTGTGCAGCCCCACACCCCTGGAGGATGCCGAACTGGGTGTCGTGCTCGCCACTGCCGGACGCCAGAAGATCAACGGTGTCACCGCGCTGAACTACGTCCGGGCCCGGTCGGTGACCACCGAGTACAACGGCGACTACGGCCGGATCAAGCGCCAGCAATTGTTCCTGTCGTCGTTGCTGCGCTCGATCATCTCCACTGACACCCTGTTCGACCTCCGGCGCCTCGATGATGTCGTGAACATGTTCATCAACGACAGCTTCGTCGACAACGTCCGCACCAAGGACCTCGTCCAACTCGGGCAGTCGATGCAGGGCATCAACGCCGGACGCATCACCTTCGTCACTCTGCCCACCACCGGCTACCCCGACGAGGAGGGCAACGAGGTACCGCGCACGGAGGATGTCCGCGCCCTGTTCGACGCGATCATCAACGATCAACCGCTACCGGGCGAGAACGATATGAACGAGACACTCTCCCCGGTGACGTCATCCTCGACGTCCACCGTGACATCCACCGCTACGGAGACACCCGAAACCTACGACGACGGCTTCGGCACCGCGACCACGACGACGTCCAGTACCCCCACGACCACCACCGAGCAGGTCAAGGCGGTCGCTGCCGATCCACGGGACGTCACCGTCCAGGTGGCTCCCGGGAACACGGCCGGTACCGGCGCCTTCACCGACACCGAGACCCAGGTCCAGAGGGCCACAACACAATTCGAGCTCTACGGCTTCCAGGTTCTGGAGCCCGATTACTACTCCGACTGGGGTCCCGCAACCACCACCACCGTGTACTACTCACTGGGTAACGAGCAGGGGGCCGCGACCGTGGCGGCCGCCATTCCGGGTGCCCGCATCGAACGGGTCAGCGGTTTGGCGGAAACCGTCGTGGTAGCCCTCGGACCCGAGTTCAGCACCATCACCTACCCGCAGGCCAGTGGCACACCGTTGACCGCGACGGTCACGCACGCCGGGAGCACCACACCCACCAAGCTCCCCGACGATCTGACCGTGACCAACGGTGCCGACATCACCTGCGAGTAGCCGTCGTTCACCCTCCGTTCAGCTTCTCGCAGGCAAAAGGCCCTGCACCGGCACGTAGTCTTGTCTGATGCGCACCGCGTACCACGAGCAGCTTGACGCCCTGACCAACCAACTCGCGGAGATGTGCCGGATGGCCGGCGTGGCCATGGAGCGCGCCACCCAGTCGCTGCTCCAAGCCGATCTGGTGCTGGCCGAACAGGTCATCGGCGACCACGAGCAGATCGTCGCCACCAGTGCCCGGGCCGAGGAGGCGGCCTTCGTGCTGCTGGCGCTGCAGGCACCCGTGGCCGGCGACCTGCGCTCCATCGTCAGCTCCATCCAGATCGTCGCCGATGTCGAACGGATGGGTGCACTGGCCCTGCATGTCGCGAAGATCGCCCGCCGTCGCCATCCGCAGCACGCTCTGCCCGAAGAGGTCAACGGCTACTTCGCCGAAATGGGCCGCGTCGCCGTGGATTTGGCCGACAGCGCCCGGGAGGTCCTGCTGTCCCGCGACCCGGACAAGGCCCGCAGGATTCGCGAGGACGACGACGCGATGGACGACCTGCATCGACACCTGTTCAGCGTGATGATGGACCGCGAATGGAAGCACGGTACGTCCGCCGCGGTCGATGTGACACTGCTCGGCCGCTTCTACGAACGCTTCGCCGACCACGCCGTCGAAATCTCCCGCCGGGTCATCTTCCAAGTGACCGGGCAACTTCCGGAGGAAGAGGAGATCAAGACGTACTGACCGGCGGACCGGCCTCGGCCGGTGGCCGCACCGATCAGCCGAACCGGCCGGAGATGTAGTCCTCGGTCGCCCGCTGGGTCGGGTTGGAGAAGATCTTTCCGGTGTCGTCGACCTCGATCAATCGACCGGGCTTGCCGGCGGCTTCGAGGTTGAAGAACGCTGTCTGATCGCTGACCCGGGCCGCCTGTTGCATATTGTGGGTGACGATCACGATGGTGAAGTCCCGCTTGAGTTCGGAGATGAGGTCCTCGATCGCCAGTGTCGAAATGGGATCCAGTGCCGAGCAGGGTTCATCCATCAACAGCACATCGGGTTGCACCGCGATGGCGCGGGCGATGCACAACCGCTGCTGCTGACCGCCCGACAGTCCGCCGCCGGGCGTGTTGAGGCGGTCCTTGACCTCGTTCCACAGATTCGCCCCGCGCAGCGACC
>Ga0208823_1000871_pt1 | contig 24567 bp, 12 predicted proteins | sample AD_UKC075_MetaG_FD_184440 | JGI IMG/M metagenome (GOLD analysis project Ga0208823, IMG submission 184440) | Active sludge microbial communities of municipal wastewater-treating anaerobic digesters from USA - AD_UKC075_MetaG (SPAdes) (version 2) | ecosystem: Engineered > Bioreactor > Anaerobic >... | reverse complement strand
TCAGGGCGGCGACGCCGGCCGAGGACCCGGGGTCGGATCGCTCGCTGGTGGCGCCGGTGGGGCCGGCGGCGACGGCGGCGACGCCTCCTGGCTGATTCCGTTCCTCAACAATGACGGGGATCGCGGCGCGGGTGCCGGCGGGGCCGGTGGTCACGGTGGTAACGCCGGGTTCGGGGCCGACGGCGGTGACGGCGGCGCGGGTGGTCATGGCGGCCAGGGCAGTCTGTTCCTCGCCATGCCCGGAGACGCCGGTTCCGGCGGCGCCGGGGGGAACGGCGGCACCGGCCAGACCGGCGCAGAGGGCACCGCCGGTGACGCCGAGGTCCGCGACGGCGCCGACGGCGGCATCGGGGGCGTAGGAGGTCACGGCGGGGACGGCGGCAGGGCCGGAGATGCCGGCACCGCCCGCTCATGGCTGCTGTTCGAGGCGGTCGGTAAGGGCGGCGTCGGGGGTGACGCCGGTGACGGCGGCAACGGCGGCCGCGGCGGTGTCGGCGGCACCGGCTACACCCCTTCCGCTGTCGGCGAGAGTGCCGTCGGTGGGGTCGGCCCGGACGGCGGCAACGCCGGTTCCGGCGGCATCGGCGGCAAGGGCGGAGCCGCCGGCACGGGTACCGGCGCGGCCGCCGGCGCACACGGTGACGGCGGTAACGGCGGCGCCGGTGGTGACGGTGGGGTCGCCGGAACCGGCGCTGTCGGCGCGAAGGGCACCGGAGGCGGTCTCCTCTCCCGGGACGGCGGTGCCGGTCAGACCGGCGGGCGTGGCGGCAACGGCGGAAACGCCGGCACCGGCGGTCAGGGCGGAAGCGCCGGTGGCCCCGGAGCGCAGCAGGGCGCCGACGGCGGTCAGGGATTGGCCACCAACGGCGGCGACGGCGGCCGCGGCGGTGCCGGCGGCGACGGTTATGACGCATCCGGCGCCGCCGACGGCAGTCGCGGTGGAAACGCCGGAACCGGCGGAACCGGAGGAACCGGCGGCCAGGGCGGAGTCGGCCCCAACGCCACCGTCGGTGGCAACGGTGGTGCCGGTGGTGATGGTGGTGTTGCCGGTGCGGGTGCTCGGGGTGTGGCCGGTGGTGGTGGGACTTCCGGCGCTCGGGATGGCGGGGTTGGTGGTCAGGGCGGTGCGGGCGGTAACGGTGCCGCCGGTGGTGTTGGTGGGGCTGCCGGTGTGGGTGGTGTCGCCGGTGGTGCGGGTCTCGATAGCGCCGGTGGTGTCGGTGGTGTCGGTGGTCGCGGCGGTGCCGGGTTTGACGCGTCGGTGCTCTCCGACGGTTCTGATGGCGGTGACGCCGGTGCCGGTGGTCGCGGTGGCACCGGTGGTGCCGGTGCCGGTACGGCGGCCGGTGGCAATGGTGGTGCCGGTGGTGATGGTGGTGTTGCCGGTGCGGGTGCTCGGGGTGTGGCCGGTGGTGGTGGGACTGCCGGCGCTCGGGATGGTGTGGCTGGCGGTTGGGGCGGTGCGGGCGGCAGCGGTGCCGCTGGTGGCGTCGGCGGGAACGCCGGTGTCGGTGGTGTCGCCGGTGGTGCGGGTCTCGATAGCGCTGGTGGTGCCGGTGGTGTCGGCGGTCGTGGTGGCGACGGCTACGACGGTCGCACCGGCGTCGGCGGCGCCGGTGGCACAGGCGGAGTCGGTGGCACTGGTGGCACGGGCGGTGCCGGCGGCGGTACGGCCGCCGCGGGTGCCGGCGGTCTGGGCGGGGCCGGCGGCACCGGAGGCGGCGGCGCGGACGGTGTCAACCCCGGTGATTCCGGGTCCGACGGCGGCCACGGCGGCGCCGGCGGCGGCGGTGGCAACGCCGGTGGACTCACCGGTCGCAGCGGCACCGGAGGAGCCGGGGGCACCGGCGGGGCCGGTGGTGCCGGAGTCGACGGCGGCGCTGGACAAAACGGAGGCACCGGTGGCCGCGGGGGCAACGGTGGCACGGCCGGACTGGCAGGGGGCATCGGGACCGGTGGTGCCGACGGCACCGGTGGAGACGGCGGTCGCGGCGGGGACGGTGGTGACTCATTCGCCGATGGCCCCTCGGCGACCGCAATCGGCGGCGCCGGCGGCACTGGCGGTGACGGCGGTGACGGCGGCGTCGGGGGGACCGGCGGCAGGGGAGGTGACGGCGGAGATGCGACGGGCACCAACGGCGCCTCGGCCGTCGGTGGCACCGGCGGCGCCGGCGGAGATCCGGAAGGGAACGCCGGCGATGGTGGAGATGGCGGCGATGCCTTCTCCGACGGCGGTACGGCCGTCGGCGGCAACGGTGGTTCCGGTGGGCCGTCATCGGATGGTCTCGGCGGCAACGGTGGCAGTGGCGGTTCGGCGGAGGCCACCAGCGGTGGTGCGGCAACCGGTGGTACCGGCGGAACCGGTGGTGTCGGCGGCGGAAACGGGGGCGCGGGCGGGACGGCCGCGTCCCAAGGCGGCCTGGCCGCCGGCGGTGCGGGCGGTACCGGCGGTACATCGGCGAACAATGTCGGCGGCAACGGTGGTACCGGCGGTAACGCCAGGGCGACCGTGGGCGGCTCGGCCGTCGGCGGCCGGGGCGGAGACGGCGCGGCCGGTGCGGTCGATGACGGTCGGGGTGGCAATGGAGGGGATGCCTTCAGCCAAGGGGGCACGGCGATCGGCGGCGACGGCGGCGTCGACGGTCCGGCGAGCCAAGGCTCGGGCGGTAACGGGGGAGCGGCGGTAGCCACCGACGGCGGGGTCGCCTTTGGCGGTAACGGCGTGGACGGGGTCGACGGCGCCAACGGCAGCGACGGCGGCGATGCCAGTTCCGTGGGCGGTACCGCCGTTGGAGGCAACGGCGGCGCCGGCGGGTATTCGGTCGACGGCGTCGGGGGTGCCGGCGGCCGCGGCGGTACTGCCACGGCGACCGCCGGCGGCAATGCCGTCGGCGGCAACGGTGGTACCGGCGGTGGCGGGCGCCTCGGCGGGGGCGTCGGCGGTGCCGGTGGTAAGGCCATCGCCGACGGTGTCGCGACCGGCGGCAACGGCGGGGCAGGCGGCACCGGCGGAACCGGTGCGTCCGGTGCCGATGGGGGAACCGGCGGCGCCAGCGGCGCCGCGGGCGGCGCGGGCAGTCCCGGCGGTTCCGGCGGTTCCGGTGGGAGTGCCACGAGCAGCACGTCGGACGCCACCGGCGGCAACGGTGGTGCCGGTGGTCTCGGGGGTGCCGGCGGATCCGGCGGACGTGGCGGCCCGGGAACCGACAACGGTGGAGCCGGTGGCATCGGCGGTGCCGGTGGGACCGGTGGTGCCGGCGGTGCTGCCGGGTTGGGCGGCCAGGCGTCGGGCCCCGGAACCGTGACCCATGGCATGCAGGGTCTCGGGGGTACCGGCGGTCGTGGCGGCGTTGGCGGAACGGGCGGATCCGGCGGATCCGGTACCGACAACAGCGCGGTGGCGGGGGCGGCCGGTGGTCAGGGCGGCCGGGGCGGTACCGGCGGTACCGGTGGTGCCGGTGGTTCGGGCGGCACCGGATTGACCAGCGGTGGCGTCGGGGACGCCGGTGATGGCGGTGTCGGCGGGACTGGCGGGTCCGGTGGGGCCGGCGGGTACGGCACGGCAGGCGCAGAGGGCAGTGGGGCCGCCGGTGGACCCGCCGCCGCCGGTGGTTCCGGTGGTTCCGGGGGCATCGGCGGAGCTGCCGGCGGTGCCGGCGGTGTTCAGGGCACCGGTGGCGCCGGCGGCCGCGGTGGATTCGGCGGTGTCGGTGGCACCGGTGGTTCCGGTGTGGACAACACCGCGGTGGCGGGGGCGTCCGGTGGTCAGGGTGGTCGGGGCGGCGCCGGCGGTACCGGTGGCAGCGGTGGTCACGGCGGGGCCGGATCGACGCAGGGTCTCGCCGGCGACGGTGGCACCGGCGGGACCGGTGGCATCGGCGGCCAGGGCGGCGACGGCGGCGACGGATTTGAACCGGCAGTCGACAGCGGAGCGGACGGCGGCAACGGCGGTGACTCCGGTCAGGGCGGTCAGGGTGGCACCGGCGGCGTGGGCGGCGACGCCGGAATCGGCGCCGGAGGCGCCGGAAACAGCGGCACCGGCGGCCGGGGTGGAAACGGTGGTGACAGCGGCGCGGTAGCCGGTCGAGGCGGCACCGGTGCCGATGGGACCGCCGGAATCGCCGGCCGTGGTGGCGACGGCGGCGGTATCGGCGCCGGCGGACTTGCCGGTGCCGGCGGACTCGGCGGCGACGCGGGCACCGGCGACAGCGGTTCGGCCGGTAGCGCCGGCCAGTCGATCGGCGACGGCGGGGCCGGGGGCGACGGCGGCGACGCGAGCACCCCCGTGGGCGATCCCACCCCGGTGTTCGGCGGTACCGGCGGCAACGGCGGGACTGCCGGCAGTGACGGCGGGACTGGCGGAAAGGGCGGAAGCGGCGGCAGCGCAACCAGTTTCGACGGGGAAGCGACCGGAGGCGACGGCGGGAACGGTGGCGACGGTATCGCCGACGGAGCCGACGGCGGCGACGGCGGCGAGGGTGGCAACGCCTACGCCACGTTCTCCACTGACGCCACCGGTGGCGCCGGCGGCCTCGGCGGCAGCGCCGGAATCGGTGGGGCCAGTGGTCAGCCCGGTGAACCCGGGACCGGTTTCGCGACGATCCATGTGATCCCCGTGGGCAACAACCCGTTCTGGGCGGCGGTCAGCCCGGACGGGACCACCGCCTACGTCACCAACTCCAGCAGCGGCACGATCTCGGTCATCGACACCGACAGCTACGCTGTCATCCAGACCATCGCCACCGGCGGCCAGCCGACCGGCGTGGCCTTCGCGCCGGACGGCAGCAAGGCATACGCGACGAACTCACTGGGCTCGGTGCTCGTGATCGACACGACCGACTACACGGTCACGAGCGTTCCCAGCGCGGGTTCGTTGTACGACGTGGCGGTCACCCCCGCCGACACGCCCCAGGCGGGACGGGCCTACTTCACCAGCCCGGGTGGAGTGTCACTTCCGCAAATCCCGGACAAGCCGACCTACACGGTGACCACCACGCTGAACCCCGGGGACAGCATCCAGGCGGCCATCGATGCCGCCCAGGCGGGCGACGTCATCTTCCTGAACAACGGCACGTACTCCATGGCGAGTGCCCTGAACATCAACAAGTCCGTCTACCTGGTGGGCCAGTCCCAGGCCGGCGTGGTGATCGAGGACACCAGAGGCAACGCCGAGTCCTTCGTGTCGGTCTCCGCCGACGACGTCATGCTGGACAACCTCACGATCCGTCAGGTGACCAACGCCACGGCCATCGGCACCGCGATCACGGTCAGCGGAAGCGGATACCCGGCGACGACGCGTTTGGACAACTTCCGCATGTACGACGTCACCGTTCAGTACTCGAAAGCCGGACTGAGCATCCGATCCGACAACTATGTGGTGCAGGGCAACACCTTCCAACTGGTCGCGGGATCATCGGGTACGCGCAGGGGCCTGTTGGTGTACGGCAACGGCGGTGACTCCTTCATCGCGGACAATGTCTTCGTCAACAACCTTCTGGGACAAGCTTTACGGGCGGTCAATCTCACCTCGACCACCGGCATCAATCCCGGCGACGACCTCGCGGGCAGCCTGACCATCGAGGACTCCACCTTCACCGGTGCCGTGGCGCTGTCCCAGTTCGTGAACATCGACAACTTCCAGGGTGATCCCGGTGCTTTCGAACTGATCGTCAACGGGAACGTCACCAACGAGACGAACGCCTTCATCGTCACCGTCGGTGGCACTCAGAACTACGGAGATGTCTTCAGTCGCGTCGTCCTGATGGGCAACACCCTGACCAACAACCACGGCAGTGGGGGAGGCAAGGGTGTCTTCGGAATAGACGGAACCGGTGCTCAGGTCAGCTTCAGGAGCTCCGACCTGCCCGTCATCGCGGGCGGGAACGTGTTGGGCCAGTTGGCCTTCCGGGCCGGGTGGGCACAGGCCAACGGATCCGTCGGGTCCATCGTGGGATACAGCACCGCGCAGATCACCACACCCACCGTCGACCTGACCAGCGGAGCTGAGCCCGGAATCAGGTACCTCGACACGGCAACCAATGACGTCTTCTCGCCCCCGGGCCTGACGGGCGTCGCGGACGTCGGAAACAGTCCGCAACAGATCGTGATCGCTCCGGACGGCACCCGCGCCTACTACAGCGCGAACGGCAGCGCGCAGGTGCGGATGATCAACACCGCCACCAACACCGTCGACGCCGTCATCGGGGGCGTCGGCGCGTCGCCGAGGGGTTTGGCGGTCAAGCCCGACGGCAGCGCCGTCTACGTGGTCAGCAACACCGGGCTGTCGGTCATCGACGCCGACCCGGGCAGTGGCACGTACAACTCCGTGATCGGCGCCATCCCCGTCGGCCCCGGCGGGCAGGGGGTGGTGTTCAGCCCCGACGGCACCCGGGCCTACGTCACCAGCCAGGGTGTCGACGGCGCGGTGCTCGTCATCGACACCGATCCCGGCAGTGGCACCTACAACACCGTCGTGAGAACCATCAACCTCGGCGTGGGCGAGAAGCCGAGCGCGGTGGCTGTCAGCCCTGATGGCAACACCCTCTACGTCACGAGCAACCCGGCGAGCCCCGGCAAGGTGTGGGCGATCGCTGTGTGAGGGGACGGACCGGCCCGGTAGCCCCGGCTTGACACGTCGAAGATTTGACGCTTGATCTGTGCCGGGGCTAACCTTGGGCATCATGACGACCCGTGGGAAGCTCGTAGTAGTAGGTCAGCGCGTTGGTGCCGCGCTTGCCCCCCACCGGGTCTAGCTACACGCACCAGCGCGCAACCCTCGTACAGCCGCCAACGCTGACGGGGGTTTTTTCTTGCCCAAGCAGATATTCGAGAACAACCGCCGAGACCGAGGACACCCAGTGAGCGCACCTGCCACCCGAGCACCCCAGCCGTCGGCTGGGCAGGCGCCGACCAACGGCGCGCAGCAGTCCCCAGCCAAGACCGGGTCTGACCCGGCGTCCGGTTCCAGGCCCGCTCGGGTTCTCCCGGTGCGGCTCACCGGTGCGGAGGCGGTGGTGCGCTCGCTGGAGGAACTCGGCGTCGAGCTGATCTTCGGCATCCCCGGCGGGGCCGTGCTGCCGGTCTACGACCCGCTGTTCGACTCCCAGCAGCTGCGCCATGTGCTGGTGCGCCACGAGCAGGGCGCCGGGCACGCGGCCAGTGGCTACGCCCACGCGACCGGAAAGGTGGGCGTCATGATGGCCACCTCAGGGCCGGGCGCGACCAACCTGGTCACCCCGCTGGCGGACGCCCAGATGGACTCCATCCCGGTGGTCGCCATCACCGGGCAGGTCGGACGGAGCCTGATCGGCACCGACGCCTTCCAGGAAGCGGACATCACCGGCATGACCATGCCGATCACCAAGCACAACATCCTGGTCCGGGACGGCGACGACATCGCGCGCTCGATCGCCGAGGCGTTCCACATCGCGGCCACCGGCCGGCCCGGCGCGGTGCTCGTCGACATCCCCAAGGACGTCCTGCAGGGCGAGTGCACGTTCGCCTGGCCGCCGCATCTCGAACTCCCCGGCTACAAGCCGAATACCAAGCCGCACGGCCGGCAGATCAAGGAAGCCGCGGCGCTGATCGCCGAGGCCCGCAAGCCGGTGCTGTATGTCGGCGGCGGGGTGATCCGCGGCGAGGCCTGCGACGAACTCAAGGAACTGGCGGAACTGACCGGTATCCCGGTGGTCACCACCCTGATGGCCCGCGGCGCCTTCCCGGACAGTCATCGGCAGAACCTCGGCATGCCGGGGATGCACGGGACCGTCGCCGCCGTCGCCGCATTCCAGCGCAGCGACCTGATCATCGCGTTGGGTGCCCGCTTCGACGACCGGGTGACCGGCAAGCTGGACTCCTTCGCTCCCGACGCCAAGGTCATCCACGCCGACATCGACCCCGCGGAAATCGGGAAGAACCGGCATGCCGATGTGCCGATCGTGGGCGACATCAAGGCCGTCATCGGCGATCTGATCGAGGCGTTCCGCCGGATGCCCGCCGGCCAGAACCGGATCGGCAATGAGGGTGCCGCCGATCCCGATCTGGCCGACTGGTGGGCTTACCTCGACGGGATCCGCGAGGCTTACCCGCTGAGCTACGCCCCGCAGAGCGACGGCAGCCTCAGCCCCGAGTACGTCATCGAGCAGCTGGGGAAGATCGCCGGACCCGACGCCATCTACGTCGCCGGCGTGGGCCAGCACCAGATGTGGGCGGCGCAGTTCATCTCCTACGAGAAGCCCCGCACGTGGCTGAACTCCGGCGGGCTGGGCACCATGGGCTATGCGGTGCCCGCGGCCATGGGCGCGCAGATGGCCCGGCCGGACGCCGAGGTGTGGGCCATCGACGGCGACGGCTGCTTCCAGATGACCAACCAGGAGTTGGCCACCTGCGCCATCGAAGGTGTTCCGATCAAGGTCGCACTGATCAACAACGGCAATCTGGGTATGGTCCGGCAGTGGCAGACGCTGTTCTACGGCGAGCGCTACAGCAACACCGACCTGTCCACCCACAGTCAGCGGATCCCGGATTTCGTCAAACTCGCCGAGGCGTTGGGATGCGTCGGATTGCGTTGCGAGCGTGAGGAAGACGTCGTCGACGTCATCAACCAGGCGCGCGCGATCAACGACCGTCCGGTGGTGATCGACTTCATCGTCGGCGCCGACGCGCAGGTGTGGCCGATGGTGGCCGCCGGTACCGGCAACGACCAGATCATGGCGGCGCGCAATATCCGGCCCCTGTTCGATGAAGACAACGAGGAAGGGCGCGCCTGATGGCTCATGCATCGCGCACCGTCACCCACACCCTGTCGGTGTTGGTCGAGGACAAGCCCGGCGTGCTCGCCCGGGTGGCGTCGCTGTTCTCCCGGCGCGGGTTCAACATCGCGTCCCTGGCGGTGGGCCCCACCGACCAGAAGGACCGCTCCCGGATGACGATCGTCGTCACCGCGGAGGAGACCCCACTGGAGCAGATCACCAAGCAACTCAACAAGCTGGTCAACGTCATCAAGGTCATCGAGCAGGACGACGAGCACATGGTGGCCCGACAGCTTGCATTGATCAAGGTGCGCGCCGATGCCGGCAGCCGCGGCCAGGTCGTCGAGGCGGTGAACCTGTTCCGCGCCAAGATCATCGACGTGTCCAACGAGTCGCTGACCGTCGAGGCCACCGGCACCCAGGAGAAGCTCGAGGCACTGCTGCGGGTCCTGGAGCCGTACGGCATCCGCGAGACCGTGCAGTCCGGTGTGGTAGCACTGTCGCGCGGACCGCGCGGCATGACGAACCCGAAATAGCTGTCAACGAAACGACAAGAAGGAAAGCAAAACAGTGTCAAACAACGGCCAGGCCATCGAGATGTTCTACGACGACGACGCCGACCTGTCGATCATTCAGGGTCGCAAGGTCGGGGTGATCGGGTACGGCAGCCAGGGGCACGCGCACTCGTTGAGCCTGCGGGACTCCGGTGTTCAGGTGAAGGTCGGCCTGAAGGAGGGCTCGAAGTCCCGCGCCAAGGTCGAGGAGCAGGGCCTTGAGGTGGACACTCCGGCCGAGGTCGCCAAGTGGGCTGATGTCATCATGCTGCTGGCCCCCGACACCGCGCAGGCGGAGATCTTCAAGAACGATATCGAGCCCAATCTCAAGGCCGGGGACGCGCTGTTCTTCGGGCACGGACTGAACATTCACTTCGGCCTGATCAAGCCGCCCGCCGACGTCACCATCGGCATGGTCGCCCCCAAGGGCCCCGGGCACCTGGTGCGCCGCCAGTTCGTCGACGGCAAGGGCGTGCCCTGCCTGGTCGCCATCGAGCAGGATCCCACCGGAAACGGTTTGGCGCTGGCGCTGTCCTACGCCAAGGCGATCGGCGGTACCCGGGCCGGTGTCATCAAAACCACGTTCAAGGACGAGACCGAGACCGACCTGTTCGGTGAGCAGGCCGTGTTGTGCGGTGGCACTGAGGAATTGGTGAAGACCGGCTTCGAGGTCATGGTCGAGGCTGGCTACGCACCGGAGCTGGCTTACTTCGAGGTGCTGCACGAGTTGAAGCTGATCGTCGACCTGATGTACGAGGGCGGTATCGCGCGGATGAACTACTCGGTGTCCGACACCGCGGAGTTCGGCGGCTACCTGTCCGGACCGCGGGTGATCGACGCCGGCACTAAGGAGCGCATGCGCCAGATCCTCGCCGACATCCAGGACGGCACCTTCGTCAAGCGGTTGGTGGCCAATGTCGAGGGCGGCAACAAGGAACTCGAGGGCCTCCGCAAGAAGAACGCCGAGCACCCCATCGAGGTCACCGGCAAGAAGCTGCGTGACCTGATGAGCTGGGTGGACCGGCCGATCACAGAGACGGCGTAGTTCGTCGATCATCGTTCGCCGGCCGGGCCGCCCACATGGGCGTCCCGGCCGGATTTTTGTGCTTCCCCCGAATGCTCGCTGGTGTTGCTGGCGCAACCTTCGTGAGGAGGGCTGCCCGCGCATCGATCGACTGTGATGCGCTCAATTGGCGGCACACTGGGACGTTGCGTACCCTTCGTCTGGTGCACTCGCCCATCGTTGTGGGGTTTGCCGGCGAAGCCGTTCCACAACCGAACCGCATGGGAGCAAGCCGTGCCGAGTGTTGACTCAGGATTGCCGATCGAAGGCCGCCGCATGGATAGCCCGCTCACCGCAGCGGGATCAGCCGCGGCCCGTCATGTGGGCCGCATCGGTGCGCTCGCGGTGGCATTCGGGGTCGGTGCGGCGCTGGGCTCAGTACCGCTGGTGGCTCATGCCGATACGCGAGGCTCGGCTGGGTCCAGCGTAAGCACTGATGGTGGCTCCTCGTCGTCGCCCGATTCCGGGGACGGCCCGACGGTCCGTACACGTGGGCCTCGGCCCGGCAGTCCGGGAGGCGCCCACTAGGCGCCGATGCAAGTGGAATCACGCACGCGCGCCTTACCGGTGGTGATACCGACTGAACACGATTCCCCGCTGCCGTCGAACACGGTTCCGACTGCCGGCGCTTGGCAAGATCTCTCCGCGGCGTCGCGCGAACCAGCCTCAGCGGCGGCATCTTTCGTTCCTGAGCGCGGCGTGATTCTGCCGGCTCCCGATGAGGTTGTGGTGCGGCCGGTCGCCGGTACGCCGGATGCCAGGATGTCAGCGCTCCCAGTCGTGCCAATGCCTGGGGCCGCCGTTTCTGCGGCCTCGGCGCCGGTGTTGTCGGCTCCGGCGGCGACGGGAGGTCTGTCGGGCCTATCGGCGCGGTTGTTCGACTGGCTGAGGGTGGGTGGTGACGGTGGTGTCCCCGCGGCGGGCACGCTGGCGTGGACCGCGCTGGCGTTCAGTCGCCGGGAGTTGGGCGGATCGTCGACAGGTGCACCGCCCGCGGCCACCACTGGGGCCTTGCTGGGCAACGCGACGGTCACGGTGGCCGCGAATCAGTTCCGGCTGTTCGGTGACGGCACCGCTGAGAACCCGAATGCCGGTCTGTTGGGCGGCAGCGGCTTCAGCTACACCACGTATGAGGGCGCCTGCACCAGCGGTGCCTGCGACGGCGGCCGGGCCGGTCTGTTGTTCGGCAACGGCGGTGGCGGGTTCGCCGGCGGTGCCGGCGGGCACGCAGGCCTCTTCGGTCGGGGCGGGGACGGCGGCGCCGGCGTCAGCGGACTCAACGGCGGAGCAGGAGGCACGGGAGGCCGCGGTGGTCTGCTGTGGGGCAATGGCGGCGCAGGTGGCGCGGGTGGTGACGCGACCAGTGCGGGCGGCACCGGCGGCCGTGGCGGCGACGGCGGCGACGCGGGCTGGTTGTGGGCGACCGGCGGCCGCGGCGGTGCGGGAGGCAACAGCATCGCCGCCGCAGCGGATGGCGTCGCCGGCGGTAAGGGCGGCACGGGCGGTGACGGTGGCTCGGCCAGCCTCCTGTTCGGCACCGGCGGTGCCGGTGGCCGCGGCGGGAACGGTGCCGCCGGCGGTGCGGGAGCGGCCGGCGCCAGCGGGCGCAACGGCGATCAGAGCTTCGTCGTCGACTATGGCAACGGGCCCGGTGGTGGTGAGAACGGAGCATCGGGCGGCAACGGTGCTGGTGGTGGCGACGGCGGCAACGGCGGCGGTAGCGGCAGCGCGGGCAACGGTGGAGCCGGGGCGAACGGCACCGCCGCTCACCCCGATGCGGGCCGCGGTGGGAACGGCGGGAATCCGGGCGCCGCGGGTATGGCAGGCAAGGGCGGTGTTGCCGGCACCGGTGTGGGTGGGGTCAGCGGCAAGGACGGAACGGCGGGTGCCGGCGGCACCACGGGCGGTGACGGCGGCGCCGGCGGTGTCGGCTTCTCGGCGCTGACGGCAGGCGGCCGTGGCGGCAGTGGCGGTGCCGGTGGTGACGGCGGCGCGTTCGGCAACGGTGGTGACGGCGGCGCCGGCGGCAACGGTGCGGCCGGTCTGGACGGGGACCCGGGCGCAAACCCCGGCGACACCGGGCAGGCTGGACAGAGCGGCGGTGCCGGTGGTGACGGCGGCTCAGGAGGTCAGGGCGGCTCGATCTCCGGCGATGGTGGTGACGGCGGCACGGGCGGCCGCGGTGCCCAGGGCGGTAACAGGGGCCCCGGGAATCGCGGTGCGGACGGCGTCACCCCGGGTTCTTCCGGTCAGAATGGCGGCGACGGCGGAACCGGGGGCGCCGGAGGCAGCGGCGGAGCCGGCGGTAACGGTGGGGCCGCAGTCCACGGCACCGCGGGTGTCAACGGCAACGGCGGCAACGGCGGCGCCGGCGGTGCCGCCGGCACTCCGGGTGATGGCGGCAGGGGCGCAGCCGGTGATGCGGGGACTCCCAACGGCGGTAAGGGCGGCGACGGCGGCAGCCCCGGTGGCATCGGCGTCGGTGGTTCCGGGGGTGTGAAGGGCACCGGCGGCCGCGGCGGGGCGGACGGCATCACCGGTGGTGCCGGAGTTCCCATTACCGGCCGGGCCGGCCACGGCGGCCACGGCGGCGACGGTTTTGACGCCTCCGCCGGCATGCTCGCCGGGGTGCGCGGCGGCGATGGTGGTGCGGGCGGCAACGGCGGGGCGGTCGGCAACGGTGGTGACGGCGGTGTCGGCGGCAACGGTGCGACCGGCCGGGTTGGCGACAACGGCAGCAATCCCGGCGATTCCGGCACCGACGGCCGGACTGGCGGCGCCGGCGGCAAGGGCGGTGCCGGCGGTCAGGGCGGCTCCGTTGCCGGTAACGGGGGCGCCGGTGGGGCCGGCGGCCACGGTGGGACCGGCGGCGACGGTGGCAACGGCGTCGAGGGCAGCAACGGCACCGGCCCAGGCGATGCCGGCCGGACCGGCGGCAGCGGTGGCGCGGGTGGCGACGGTGGTGCCGGCGGGAGTGGTGGCGTTGGCGGTGCGGCCGCACACGGGACGGCCGGTGGCAACGGCAATGGCGGCAGCGGCGGCGCCGGCGGTGCGGGCGGCCACGGCAGGGACGGAGGCAACGGCGTCACTGGCGCCGCCGGCGTGATTACGGGCCCCTGGGCGATCTCCCAGCCCGCGGGCACGATCGTCAGCCTCGCATCCCTCAAAGTCATCGGGGAAGTCTCAGGTGCGACCGAAATACTGCCCGGTCAGGCCGGCGGCGCGGGCGGGGCCGGGGGTAACGGCGGCCGCGGCGGAAACGGTGGTGCGAAGGGATTGGCCGGCGGCGTTGGGGCCGCCGACGGCACGACCGGCGCCGGCGGCGCCGGCGGAGATGCCGGCAGTGGCGGACGCGGCGCGAACGGCGGCAACGGCCTGTCCGACTGGGGCTCAAATGACGCCCGCTCTGGTGGTGACGGCGGCGCCGGTGGCGACGCCGGCGTCGAGGGCGCCGGCGGCACCGGCTCCTCGACCGGCAGGACGGGCGCCTTCGGCGATGGCGGCGATGGTGGTGACGGCGGCGACGGCGGCGGCGCGATCGGTGCGGCCAACCTCGGCGGCAAGGGCGGCGACGGCGGCAAGGGCGGCAGTGTCACGGGCGGACACGCCGGCCACGGCGGCGACGGTGGTGACGGTGGCGCCAGCGGTGAAAGCCCCTGGGGCACAACGAATACCGAAGACGGCGTGCAAGGAGCGACCGGGGGAGCGGGTGGCACCGGCGGCGCAGGCGAAGACGCCACCACCGGCATCGCCGGTGACGGTGGCAACGGTGGAAACGGCGGTAAGGGTGGCACCGGCGCCGCGGTTGGGCCGCCGACAACACCGGGTACGTGCCAATCGTCATCGATCCCGCCTACAACGGCACCACCGGTGGCAACGGTGGCACCGGCGGGGCGGGCGGTGCCGGCGGCAACGGCGGCAAGGCCACCGACGCGGCCGGCACCAACGGCGACGGCGGAACCGGCGGAACCGGCGGTGCGGCCGGTGACGGCGGCCTCGGCGGCAACGGCGCACCCGGCATCTCCACGCACGTCGACGCGAGCAACGGCGGCAACGGCGGAAACCCGGGTGGGGTCGGCGCGGGCGGCGCGGCGGGCCTCAAGGGTGCCGGCGCCGGCGCGACCGGCGGCGACGGCACCACGGGCCCAGATGGACAACCCGCGACTTCAGGCGGCGACGGCGGCAAGGGTGGCGACGGCTACAGCGTGACGGCCACCGGTTCGGACAATGCGATCGCCGGCAACGGCGGTAACGGCGGTACCGGCGGCCAGCTCGGCAAGGGCGGTGCCGGCGGCAGCGGTGGTACGGCGACCGCCGAGGATGGCACGGTCACCGCTGGTAGCGGCGGCAATGGTGGCGACGGCCACGGCAACGGCGGCACCGGTGGCAACGGCGGCGAAGCCCTCAGCGCGGGCGCCGTCGCAACCGGCGGCCGAGGCGGCAAGGGTGGCACGTCGAGCGCGGCCGACGGCGGCCAGGGCGGATCGGGCGGCACCGCGACATCGAGAAGCACGACGTTCGTCGTCACCGGGTCGGCCATCGGCGGCACCGGCGGGGCAGGTGGTGACGGCAAGATCAACGGCGGCACCGGCGGTTCCGGCGGCAAGGCAATCGTGCCGCCCGACACTCCCTACGGCCCGGAGTGGCTGTTCGCCGGCGACGGTGGTGCCGGCGGAACCGGAGACACCGGTAACGGTGGCAATGGTGGTGATGGCGGTGACGGCGAAGGTGGAATACGCGCGCATGCCGGTAACGGCGGACGCGGCGGGTCGACGACGGACGGTACGGGCGGCGACGGCGGTCAGGGCGGCGCGGCCACCAACCAATGGTCAACGACAGCCGGCGCGGGGGGCGCAGGAGGGGCCTCCACCAACGGAGTTGGCGGCGGCGGTGGCGATGGCGGTGTCGCCACCACCGCCATCGGTGATATCGATATAGCCCAGGGGGGTACGGGCGGGCGCGGCGGAGACAGCGGGCTGACCGTGGGCGGTACGGGCGGAAAAGGCGGCGACGCTTTTGCGATCACCCCCGGATGGATCTGGGTTCGGGGCGGCGAGGGTGGCCGTGGTGGCGATGGGACCCAGCCCGGTGTTGACGGTGGCGACGGTGGGGCCGGCGGTGATGGCGTCTCGCCACCGGGTCACCGCGTCTACCGGAACGGTGGCGCCGGAGGCCTCGGCGGCAACCCGGGCGCCGGCGGAACCCCCGGGCAACCCGGCGCAAACGGAACCCCCTGAGCTAAGGCCCCAGTGACGGCACACCCAGCCCGAACTCGCGCCTGAGCACCGTGCGGGCCGCGTAGTACCCGCTCATCCCGTGCACCCCGCCGCCCGGTGGGGTGGCCGACGAGCAGAGGTATGCCCCGCGGATCGGGGTGGTCCACGGGTCGACCCGCGAAGTGGGGCCGAGCAGTGCTCGCGTTATCGAGGTGCCTCCGACACCGATGTCGCCGTCGACGTAGTTGGCGTCATGTTCGTGCAGCCGGGATGCCGGAATGCTGCGGACGGCCAGAACGGTGTCGGAGAAGCCGGGCGCGAAGTGTTCCAGCACCGCGGTGACGGCCGCCGCCTGATCGACCGTCGACCCGGCCGGAACGTGGGCGTAGGTCCACAGCGGGCGGCGTCCGGAAGGGTCGATACGGCTCGGATCCGCAACGTGGGACTGCGCGGCCAGCACCATCGGCCACTGCGCGTGCCGGCCGGCCGCCACATCGCGCTCAGCCACGGCCATCTGTTGCCGGGAGCCTCCCAGGTGCAGTGTCGGCGCCGCGGCGAGGCTCCGATCACGCCACGGAACATCCTCGGAGAGAACGAAATCCACCTTCGCGACCCCGGCGCCGTAGCGGTACCGCCGCAGTGCCCGGGAATACCGATTCGGCAGCCCGCCACCGTAGATCTCCAGTAGTGCCGTCGGGGCGGTGTCGTAGAGCACGACACCGGATGGGGGAGTACGGACGGTCACCCCGGCTTCCACGACGCCCCCGTGCGCCCGCAGGTCGGCGATCAGCGCATCGGCGATCGCCTGGCTGCCGCCCACCGGAACCGGCCAACCCGAGGTATGGGCCAGCGTGGCCAGCAGCAGACCCGCGCCGGCCGAGACGACCGACGGCATCGGCGAAATCGCGTGCGCGGCAACGCCGGTGAACAGCGCCCTGGCGTCCTCGCCGCGCAGCGACGACCACAGCGGGGTGCCCTGCTCGAGAATCCGCAGGCCGAGCAGTGCCGCGGCGGGGATGCTCGGCGGCAGCGAGCGTCTGTCCCCGAGGAGCAGAGCTACGACATCTGCGCCGCGTTCCACCAGCGGGCCGAGCAGACGCCGCCAGGAATCACCCTGATCGAGGCCATCACCGGTGCGCTCGAGGTCCCGATAGGCGATCGCGGGGCGGCACCCCGGCAACGGGTTGGCGTAGGAGATGTCGGGGACCACCAGCTCGATCCCGCGCGCCCCCAGGTCGAAATCGGTGAAGAACGGCGAGGCCAGCGCCAGGGGGTGAATGGCCGAGCAGATGTCGTGGGCGACCTGCGGGAACTCCGGATCCGGCAGGGTCCGCGCCCCACCGCCGACGGTGCTCTGCGCTTCGAGCACCTGCACCTTCAGCCCGGCTCGGGCGCAGATCACTGCGGCAGCCAGCCCGTTGGGTCCGCTGCCGACGACGGTGACGTCCATGGCTACAAATCCTTACCCGCATCCTTACCCGCCGAATTATCGGCTCGGGCGGCGCACCTTTAGGCTGTCCGGGTGAGCATGCCCTCCCAAATTCCTGTAGTGCTGATTGCCGACAAACTCGCCGAATCCACCGTCGCCGCCCTCGGTGACCAGGTGCAGATCCGTTGGGTCGACGGACCCGACCGCCCCAAGTTGCTGGAAGCCGTCGCCGACGCCGACGCACTGCTGGTCCGCTCGGCGACCACCGTCGACGCCGAGGTCATCGCCGCCGCGCCGAAGCTGAAGATCGTGGCCCGCGCGGGCGTGGGCCTCGACAACGTCGACGTCGATGCCGCCACCGCCGCCGGGGTGCTGGTGGTCAACGCGCCCACCTCCAATATTCACAGCGCCGCCGAGCACGCCCTGGCTCTGCTGCTGGCCGCCGCACGGCAGATCCCCGCCGCTGACGCGACCCTTCGCCAGCACACCTGGAAGCGGTCGTCGTTCAACGGCACCGAGATCTACGGCAAGACGGTCGGCGTGGTCGGACTGGGCCGCATCGGCCAGTTGGTGGCCCAGCGTCTGGCGGCGTTCGGCACCCATGTCATCGCCTACGACCCGTACGTCCCGGCCGCCCGCGCCGCCCAACTCGGCATCGAACTGCTGCCACTGGATGACGTCCTGGCCCGTGCCGACTTCATCTCGGTGCATCTGCCCAAGACCAAGGAGACCGCCGGGCTGCTCGGCAAGGAGGCGCTGGCCCGCACCAAGCCGGGGGTGATCATCGTCAACGCCGCCCGCGGCGGTCTCATCGACGAGCAGGCGCTGGCCGATGCCATCCGCAGCGGGCACGTCCGCGCCGCCGGACTCGACGTGTTCGCCACCGAGCCGTGCACGGACAGCCCGCTGTTCGAACTGCCGGAGGTCGTCGTCACCCCCCACCTGGGTGCGTCCACGTCGGAGGCACAGGATCGGGCCGGGACCGACGTCGCGGCGAGCGTCAAGCTCGCGCTGGCCGGGGAATTCGTCCCGGATGCGGTCAACGTCGGTGCCGGAGCAGTCAGCGAGGAAGTCTCGCCATGGCTGGAACTGGTCCGCAAGCTCGGTGTCCTGACCGGTGTGCTGGCCACCGAGCCGCCGGAGAGCCTGACGGTGAAGGTGTCCGGCGAGCTCGCCTCCGAGGATGTCGGGGTGCTGAAACTCTCGGCCCTGCGCGGCCTGTTCTCCACCATGACAGACCAGCAGGTCACCTTCGTCAACGCTCCGGCGCTGGCGGCCGACCGCGGTCTGGACACCGAACTGAGCACCGCCTCGGAGAGCCCGAACCATCGCAGCCTGGTGGACGTGCGGGTGGTGTCGCCGGATGGTTCGGCGGTGAACGTCTCGGGCACCCTGTCCGGCCCGCAGCAGGTCGCGAAGATCGTCGCGATCAACGGCCGCAGCTTCGACCTCCGCGCCGAAGGAGTGAACCTGATCCTGCACTACGGTGACAAGCCCGGTGCGCTGGGAAAGATCGGCACCCTGCTCGGCGAGGCCGGTGTCAATATCGAGGCGGCGCAACTGAGCCAGGACACCACCGGGGGTGGGGCGACGGTGATGCTGCGACTGGATCGCGACGTGCCGGCCGACGTCCGGGCGGCGATCGGTGCCGCCGTCGAGGCCTCGATGGTGGAAGCGGTGGACCTGTCGTGAACGGTTCCGGCACGCCGCTGAAACTCGCGGTCATCCCCGGGGACGGTATCGGCCCGGAAGTCATCGGCGAGGCGCTTCAGGTGCTCGACGTGGTGCTGCCCGGGGTGCAGCGCACCGAGTACGACCTCGGTGCCCGGCGGTATCACGCAACCGGAGAGGTGTTGCCGCCCAACATTATCGACGAGCTGCGCGGCTACGACGCGATCCTGCTCGGCGCGATCGGCGACCCGTCGGTGCCCAGTGGATTGCTGGAGCGCGGGCTGCTGCTCAAGATCCGTTTCGAACTGGACCACCACGTCAACCTGCGGCCCAGCCGACTGTACGACGGGGTGAGCAGCCCGCTGGCCGGTGACCCGAGCATCGACTTCGTCGTCGTCCGCGAGGGCACCGAGGGTCCCTACACCGGCAACGGCGGCGCAATCCGGTCCGGAACCCCGCACGAGGTCGCCACCGAGGTCAGCCTCAACACTGCATTCGGGATCACCCGGGTCGTGCGCTACGCGTTCGAGAAGGCTCGCGCCCGGCGTAAACACCTCACCCTGGTGCACAAGACGAACGTGCTGGCCTTCGCCGGCAGTCTGTGGTCGCGGATCGTGGCCGAGGTGGGCGCGGACTACCCGGACGTCGAGGTGGCCTATCAGCACATCGACGCGGCCACGATTCACATGGTGACCGACCCCGGTCGTTTCGACGTGATCGTCACCGACAACCTGTTCGGCGACATCATCACCGATCTGGCCGCTGCGGTCAGTGGCGGGATCGGCTTGGCGGCGAGCGGCAATATCGACGCCACCGGCACCAATCCATCGATGTTCGAGCCCGTGCACGGCAGCGCCCCGGACATCGCCGGAACCGGTGTCGCGGATCCCACCGCGGCCGTGATGAGCGTGGCGTTGCTGCTGTCGCATCTGGGCCACGGCGAGGCCGCAGCCCGCGTGGATGCCGCGGTGGCGGGCCACCTCGCCGACCGTGGCGATGAGGCGCTCTCCACGGCCGCGGTCGGGGAGCGAATCCGGGCTCGGCTGTAGGCCCGACGCTAGGGTCCGCCGGACTGGGGTTCGGCGGATTGGGGTGCAGCGGAACGGGTTTCGGTGGGAACCAGGGGTATCGCGAGCACCGGGAACAGCGCGCACACCGCGAAGGCCACCGGGAAGCCCGCGGCTCCGATCAGGGCGCCGAAGATCGGCGGGGTCAGTCCGGCGGTGAGCAACTGACTGGTGTTCTGGGCGCCCAGAGCCCGGCCGCTCCAGAACGGGCCGGCGCGCTCGGCGATCGCGGTGAACGCCAACCCGTTGTCGCTCACGGTGACCACGGAGGCCACCAGCATCGCCACGACGCTCCAACTCCAGTCCGCCGCATCGGTCAGCGCCAGGGCGAGCATCGCCGCGGCGGCCGCGGCGGCGATCACCCGGATCGGCCGCAGCCTGGAACCGACCCGGTCCGACCACACTCCGGCGCCGACCCGTCCCAGTGCCCCGAGCACCTGGGCGACGGTGACCAACGCCCCCGCCGAACCCGCCGTCCAGCCGTTGGCGGTCATCAACCACACCAGCGTGAACGTCCACACCACACACTGCGGAACGACGAGCAGTACCGAGACCACGTGGATGCGCACCAGAGTCGAGGATCCGCGGTAGGGATTGGCCAACTGCTCCGGCGGTGCCTCCGCGCGCGGCGGGCGCGGCGGATCCTGCACTCCGACAGCGCATATCACGGCCGCGGCCGCACACACTCCGGCCGGAAACATCAGTGCCATCCCGGCCCCGTGGTTTTCGGCCAGGCGCGGAATCACCAAGGCGCCCAGCCCGACTCCCAGGGGTTGCGCGGTCTGGCGGATGCCCATCGCCAGACCCCGCTGGCGTGGCTCGAACCAGCCGACGACCAGACGCCCGCTGGCCGAATTGCTGCTCGCGGCGGCCATTCCGCCGAGAAGCAGGAAGACCGACACCGCCACCAGAGACTGGCTGAGGGCGGCTGCCAGTGCCGCGACCGCCGTCAGTCCGGAGCCGAGGCTGAGCACCAGTCGCTCGCCCAGTCGATCCACGATGTAGCCCCAGGCGATCAGCGTCAGAACCATCCCGAACGCCGGCATCGCCGATACCAGCCCGGCGCGGGCCAGGTCCAGGCCGCGGTCGGTGTGCAGGGTGGGGATCAGGAACGCGACGCCGTTGATGAAGACGTTGGCGCAGAGTGTGGCGAACAGACCGAGAGCCAGCATCCACCAGCGACGGGGGGTTCTGGTCAGCTCGCCGGTCATCACGCCATGATCCACCGCGACCCACCTCGGCAGCCGTTCCGGCCGCACATCCCCACGCCGCGGAGTCCCCCGGGGGTAGCCACTACGCTGTCTCAAATGCGCTTGGGCCGTGTCGCCAGTCCCGACGGGGTGGCTTTCGTCAGCATCGACGGGAATGCCGACGATCTCGTCGCGCGGGAGATCGCCGAGCACCCCTTCGGCACCCCCACGTTCACCGGACGCTCCTGGCCGTTGGCCGACGTGCGCCTGCTGGCCCCGATCCTCGCCACCAAGGTGGTCTGCATGGGTAAGAACTACGCCGCGCACATCGAGGAGATGGCGGACACCACCGGACCTGCCCCCGACGATCCGGTGATCTTCCTCAAGCCCAACACCGCGATCATCGGACCGAATGTGGCGATTCAACTGCCGGCCAACGCCTCCCCGGTGCACCACGAAGGGGAACTGGCCGTCGTGATCGGTCGGCCCTGCAAGGACGTTCCGGCCGCGCGGGCCGCCGACGTCATCCTCGGCTACACGATCGCCAACGATGTCTCGGCCCGTGACCAGCAGCAGGCCGACGGCCAGTGGGTCCGGGCCAAGGGGCATGACACGTTCTGTCCCGTCGGCCCTTGGATCGTCACCGACCTCGACCCGTCCGACCTGGAGATCCGCACCGAGGTCAACGGGCAGGTCCGCCAACACAGCCGCACCTCGCTGATGCTGCACGACGTCGGCGCCATCATCGAGTGGATTTCGGCGGTGATGACCCTGCTGCCCGGCGACCTCATCCTCACCGGCACCCCGGAGGGGGTGGGGCCCATCGAGGACGGCGACACCGTCAGCGTCAGCATCGAGGGCATCGGAACACTGACCAACCCCGTCGTCCGGAAGGCGAAGTGATGACGATGCCCGTGCGGGTGCGATTCTGCCCGTCCCCGACTGGAACCCCGCATGTCGGGCTGGTCCGGACCGCGCTGTTCAACTGGGCCTACGCCCGGCACACCGGCGGTACGTTCGTGTTCCGCATCGAGGACACCGACGCCGCCCGCGACTCCGAGGAGAGCTACGCGGCGATCCTCGAGGCGCTGCGCTGGCTGGGGTTGGACTGGGATGAGGGCCCTGAGATCGGCGGCCCCCACGAGCCGTACCGGCAGTCGCAACGCGGTGAGCACTACCGCGACGTCATCGCCCGACTGCTCGCTGCGGGGGAGGCATATCTCGCCTACTCCACGCCGGAGGAGGTCGAGGCCCGTCACCTTGCCGCCGGGCGGAACCCGAAGCTCGGGTACGACAACTTCGATCGCGACCTCACCGATGCTCAGCGTGCCGCCTACGAGGCGGAGGGCCGAAAGCCGGTGCTGCGGTTACGGATGCCCGACGAGGACATCACCTTCCACGATCTGGTGCGCGGGCAGACGACCTTCGCGGCGGGCACGGTGCCGGACTTCGCGTTGACCCGCGCCACCGGAGAGCCGCTCTACACGCTGGTGAATCCGGTCGACGACGCGTTGATGAAGATCACCCACGTTCTGCGAGGCGAGGATCTGATGCCCTCGACGCCGCGGCAGATCGCCCTGCACCGGGCGCTCATCCGCGTCGGGGTGGGCGACGCCGTTCCGCAGTACGCCCACCTGCCCACGGTGCTGGGGGAGGGCACCAAGAAGCTGTCGAAGCGGGACCCGCAGTCCAATCTCTTCCTGCACCGCGAGCGGGGGTTCCTGCCGGAGGGGCTGCTGAATTACCTTGCCCTGCTGGGTTGGTCGATCGCCGACGACCGGGATGTCTTCTCGCTGCAGGAGATGGTCAGCGTGTTCGACGTGGTGGACGTCAACTCCAGTCCGGCCCGCTTCGACCAGAAGAAGGCCGATGCGATCAACGCCGAGCACATCCGACTGCTCGATGTCGACGAGTTCACCCGGCGCCTGGCCGACTACTTCGCCGCGCACGGCCACGACACCGGTCTGGACGCCGCCGGGTTCGCGACCGCGGCCGAGTTGGTCCAGACCCGCATCGTGGTGCTGTCCGAGGCGTGGCAGCTGCTGAAGTTCTTCGACGAGAGTTCCTACGGCATCGACGACAAGGCCGGCGCCAAGGAGTTGGGCCCCGACGCGGTTCCGGTCCTCGACGCGGCACTGGGCGCTCTCGAGGGCGTGGCGCGGTGGACGGCGGCGGATATCGAGGGTGCGCTCAAGGGCTCCCTGATCGAGGGGCTCGGACTCAAGCCGCGCAAGGCATTCGGTCCGATCAGGGTCGCGGTCACCGGGGCCACTATCAGCCCGCCGCTGTACGAGTCGATGGAACTTCTCGGCCGCGAACGCAGCCTGGCCCGGCTACGGGAGGCCCGCGACGGAGCCGAACGGAATCTTTGGTAGTCTGCTCGTCGGCCCGGAATAGTTGGTTCTCACCAGCTGTTATGGGTACCCGATGGGGTATGGTGTAATTGGCAACACAGCTGATTCTGGTTCAGCCATTCTAGGTTCGAGTCCTGGTACCCCAGCAAGATCGCAGGCCCGGAGAGATCCGGTCCCGCGATTATGTCGGCACCGGCCCCTTCGGCTATGCTGACCTAGTTCTAGCCCCCGTCGTCTAGCGGCCTAGGACGCCGCCCTCTCACGGCGGTAGCGTGGGTTCGAATCCCATCGGGGGTACCAGTTCCATTGCGGTTCAACCGTTCCGGCGGATGCGAACCGACAGACACGTCACACAGCCCTCGAGTTTCTCGAACTCACTGATCGGCACGGTGACGACCTCCAGCCCTCGCGTGGCGTACATCTCAGTGGTCCGTGGCGCGTCTGCCGACATCAGGACGGTTCCCGTTCCACCGGGCGGGGTCAGATCAACGACCGCCGTGCCGTGTTCCTCCGGTACGGGCAGAAACGCCGGGTAGACGCCGACGTCATTCAGCAGGGCCCGGTAACCGACAACCGTGCCGTCGGGCAGCGCGGTGACGCCGGACTTCAGGTGCAGCACCTTGGTCACCGGCACGGAGATCACCTGCCACCCCCGCGGTTCCACCAGGGCGGCCAGCTGGGCGACGCCCTCGACGTCGGTACGGCTGCTGAGTCCGACATAGACCGTCCGCCCGACCTTGAGCACATCACCACCGTCGAGGTGGCCGGGCTCGGATATCCGGGCGATCCGCAGTCCGAGTTCCGGCGCTCGGGCGGACAGGGCGACGAGGGCCGCTTCGGTGTCGTCCACCTCGTCGCGGCGCGACGCGGCTCCCGGTGAGGCGAGAACCGCCAGATTGTCGAACATCACCACGGTGTCCTCCACGAAGACCCCGTCGGGATGCTGGTCGGCGGGCTCGACCTCGTGGATGACCCAGCCGCGCCCGGCAAACGCGTCGACGTAGCCCCGCCACTGGACCAGGGCGAGTTCGGGATCGACCGGAACCCGGTCGCGGTGCGTCAGTTCGCCGTCGGCCAGCGCGGGGGACGGGCGGCGAACCAGCAGGTGACCGCTCACTGCCGGGCTGGGGCGGTGGAACCGGCCACCGGCATCGCGGGCAGACCCAGCTTGCGGTGATCCCACGACCGCACGCGGTCGGCGCGAATCCGCACCGCGACGCGCTTGTTCATCATCGCGTCCACGGCCGGCTTGAGATCGTCGGTGTAAGGCCCG
>Ga0208823_1000865_pt1 | contig 24728 bp, 22 predicted proteins | sample AD_UKC075_MetaG_FD_184440 | JGI IMG/M metagenome (GOLD analysis project Ga0208823, IMG submission 184440) | Active sludge microbial communities of municipal wastewater-treating anaerobic digesters from USA - AD_UKC075_MetaG (SPAdes) (version 2) | ecosystem: Engineered > Bioreactor > Anaerobic >... | reverse complement strand
TTCACCTTCACCTTCACCTTCACCTTCACCTTCTCCTTCAAAAGAGATATATACATGCGCACCTGACGGCGCGCGTGCATACACTGCCCCCAGCCCCGGTGGAAGCGTAGAGGCCGAAAAGGTGACTGCTACACCAGATGGGGACAAGCCATCGAAAAGCGGGCCAAGATCGCCGTTCAAAAGCGGACGGCAGGAGCAGCTATTTGACCAATTCTGGCAGCTGTACCCGCGTAAGAAAAACAAAGGCCAGGCCGAGCGAGTATGGGCCAAATTACGCCCAAATGACGAACTATTTGCGTCGATTATGGCCGGCCTTGAACGAGCTAAAGCCAGCTACGACTGGCAGAAAGAGGGGGGTAATTATATCCCTTATCCTGCCACATGGCTTCATGCGAAAGGCTGGGAAGATGAGTATACGCCAGTTGAGGAGGTGAACCGCATTGGAACCTATCAGCAAGGTTTTATCAAGCCTGGGGTTACCAAATCACTCGACGAAGCCAGAAGGAACCGTTTCGCGGCCCTTTACCAGAACACCGAAAGCTGATTATGACTTTGAGGAGCGGTTTAAGCAAATCCAGGAGGAAATAGCCCGCCGCCGCGAGATTATAGAGCGGGCTCCGGTGGTCAATAAGACCATACAGGACCCCAAGGAGTGCCCATGGAAAGACGACTACTTCCGCAAGTGCGAGGACTGCAAGGACGGGCAAAGGACAGTTGAACGTTGGGAACCTAAGCCACATCGCGTTATCTACGACGTTAGCGCTTGCTTTAAGGAGGTCCGCTACCGCGAGCTTATCCAGAAGAGCGGGCTGGTGGGTATTGAGCTTGAGCACACCTTTGAGGCGGCAGTGATAGATGAGCACAACCGGGCGGTTTACCGACGGCTTCAGGAGTGGGACCCAACACAGGGGCGAGGAATATACATTTCCGCCGACAAGAGTCCTGATAACCCAGAGGGGAACGGAACAGGCAAGTCTTATGCCCTCCATGCCCTCACCCACCGGCTTTGCCGCATGGGTATCCGGTGCCTGTATGCTCGCACAGTTGATTTCCTCATGGAACTGCGTGCGGCATACGATGAAAATACCCAAGAGAGTGAACGGCGGGTGCTGGACCGTTATATCCATGTACCTGTGCTGCTGTGGGACGACCTGGGTAAAGAGAGCTTCCGCACTGAGTGGGGCCCAGAGCGGTTTTACTACGTTATAGACGCGAGGGTGCGGCTTGGCAAGCCAATTGTGATAAGCTCAAACTTTGACCTGCCAGAGATAGAAGAGCGGTTTGGGATTGATAATTTTGGTCCGGCTATCGCCAGCAGGCTGGCCGGGTTCTGTAAGTTTCTTAAACTCGGTGGGCCGGACCGCAGGTTCAGGTTGAGGAGGGTTAAGTGATGTCTGCCTGGGATGATATAGCGGCGAGACTGGAGGCTGCAGGGCTAGGCGTTAAACCAGGAAGAGACCTACTTGGAACCGGAGATGGAGCTACGAGAAATCAGGGAGGCGGCAGGATGATTGAGTTTACGGTACCAGGCAGGCCTCGGCCGAAGCAGCGGCCTAGAAAAGGCAAGCACGGCAATATGTATACACCCCGGGAAACTCAGGAGTATGAGCGCAAGGTTGCATGGTATGCGTCAAAGGCCATGCAGGGGAAAGTTAAGATAACCGGGCCGGTCGGCGTTGCGATAAGGCTTTACTTTAAGGGCAAGCGGGTAGCCGATATTGACAATTGCGCGAAGGCAATCATGGACGGCATGGTGGGGGTTATATTCAACGACGACCGGCAGGTGAGAGAATTGCGGATAAGCCGGCACGGGGCCAAAGAAGAAAGAGCAGAAGCCAGGGTGTGGCCTATAGAGGAGGAGAGTTGTGAAGCACTATAGCGTACCTGGGCAAGCCGAAGAAGCAGGTACAATACCTTTTTCGAGGTGAGGGCTCGTGAAATACTGTCTAGCACTAGCAGACTGGGTCACAGAGGGACGGTGTAATGATTGCTGGGGAGAGGGCGCGGGGGATTGCTCCTGGCATCGCAAATGCAAGGAGGACAACCTCGTCGATGGGGTGCATATGTATCGTTGGCGATCCATGTCCGCGTGGCGAGAACAGGCCCACCATAAGGGGGTTTTGAAATGAAGAGGGTTTATATCATCCACCCGTTCCAAGGGAAGGAAGAGAACCGGAAAAAGATCGATCAGATTTGTCGGGCTGTTGCTAATATGGGGTTTTTGCCAATTAGCCCGGTACATGCTTTTGGCTTTCTGGACGATAATATTCCGGAAGAGAGGGAACTGGCTTTGAGGTTGTGTCAAGAGCTGGTCAAGGGTTGTGATCAAGCTTGGCTTTTCGGTGATTGGGAAAAATCTGAAGGGTGTAAGATTGAGATACAAGCAGCGGAAGAAACCGGTGTTCCGGTTGTAGACAAAAGAACCCCTGCCGAAGCAGGAGCTATAACGTCTAATTTCATTTATCGCAAAGGGCGGGGATGTCAAAATGAAACTAAAAAGAGCAACCTACCGGCATATAGAAGCTGAAATACATGCGTATTATGACACACTGAAAACTATAGAAGAGCTGCGCCAGGATATTATTCTAGCTGGTCGGCAGGAAAACAGTTATGCTGTGGTAGTAGGCGACCGGTACGCCGGAACCAGCATCGTCGAGCGCCGGGCCACGAAGCTGGCGGACAGCCTGCTCCTCCGGGAGATGGAACGCATTACAAAGGCCATCGAGGACACCTACGCCCGGGCAAAAGAAGAAGGCCGGCGGGTCATATGGGTGAAATACGGCCTGGCCCTGGAAGGTTGGGAACCACCGGCAGAGCTTGCAGCGCGGATGGAGGGGCGGAACCGATTCGATATAGGGCCCGAGGCAATGGCGGAGATACTGTCTGTAGATCGGGCGACATTCCACCGGTACAGGAGCGGGTTTGTGTATGGGGTAGCAGAAAGGTTAGGATGGTATTGAAAAGGAGGGTCCAATCAGTGGAGGCCTGCCAGCGGATGAGAGTTGACGTTCGTCTAGCACATTCCTCAGATTTGGAACCAGTTAAACGACTAGCTGACGACAACAGGGATAGCATAGGTTTTCTCCCAAGAGCAGCCTTTCAGGAATCCATCAAGAGAGGCTGGCTCTTGGTAGCCAAAGTAGACGGTGAGCCTGTCGGATTTGTGCGCTTTCGCCCGAGAGCAACAGATGATGTGTGCACGCTCTATGAGATTTGCGTCTCGCACAGCTGGAGGAGGCGGGGCATTGGGACGCTGCTTCTAGACGCGCTCAAGGCCCATGCCCAGCATCACAATAAGCGATGGATCAGACTGAAGTGCCCAACGGATCTTGAAGCCAACAGGTTTTATCTCCAATACGGGTTCCGAAAGATCGGCTGTTCAGAAGGCAAAGCACGTCCCCTAGTCGAATGGGCAATGAGTCTGGACAAGCCGCAGTTTATCTGTGCTGTTTCGATATGGCCCAGAGATCTCAGAGTGATAGTTCGTTTATGGCAAGAGAGCGGTTACCCTATCAACCCGTTTGAACGCTGCCTGGTCACCCCGCTAACTGCAGATCCTAGTAGTCTGCGCATACTTTATGAGATGAAAGCTAACGGCATCATCAAGGAGTTGTATTTCGACTCAGGAGGGTACCACGTTCAACGAGGGAGGATCAGCTATTCAGAGCTATGCGACCGGCTAGTCCGACTCTACAAGGAATGTCCATGGGCTGACTACTTTGTTCTACCAGACAGTCCCCCATCTAACGGGGCTGAGAGGGCAGAGATGTACCAGAGAGTGAAGGATACGGTGGAGGGATCCCTTCGCGTATTTGACCAACTCCCATCTCAAGTCCAGGATAGGGCATTCCCGGTTGTTCAGGGAGTAACGATTGACCAGGTTCATTACTGCCTGGAAAGGTATGAGAGTGCCGGGTTTACTAGGGTAGGATTTGGCAGTTTCGGCACGAAGGGTCGTAGATCCGAGGTGAACGTATTAGACGATCAATCGAGAGACTTGTTTAGGTTCCTCAGGCTGCGGTTCACAGGGCACATTCACGCGTTCGGGATCGGCACCCCACCTGTACTTTGGGCCGCTTCTAAACTAGGAGCGGATTCCCTCGATAGCAGCGCATGGATGAAAGCGGCTGGGTATGGAAACGTGTACTTACCCTATATGAGGGCATACAACATCACATATAGGAGTCTGTCACAGGTGGCGCTTTCCCCGGAGAGGTTTAAAGTTCTGAAATCTATGACCCATCATGAGTGTGCCTTTTGTCACGACCTTAGAACTCTGTCAACGTCTCGAGACGCAAGGATAATGCATAATCTCTTCTGCACGGTGGAAACCTTGACTCCCAAACTGCCGGAGTCCTCTATCCGGCAGGTGCTGCGCAGTCATTCACCTAGGTACGAGAGAATGATTGTCGCGGTTGAGAGGATGTGAGGCCGACAAATGGGGGACTCCTTCCACATTAGACATCAGGTACAGCCGGATTTCCTTTTATCAACCTTGCTGGGGGTCAGTAAGGCCTTGTCGCAGGAGGACCTACTTTCGTTTGTGCAAAGCATGGGGTTTAGACCTAAGCTGCTGGCAGAGCAACTGCGATGGGGAGAGCGTCTGGGCCTTCTTAAACGAAGAGAGAAGACTGCAATAGGCCCTGTTGATTTGACGTCCAGCGGGAAGGCTCTTAGTCTTCTCGCGTCTGTGCGACCATCCCTGGCATACGAATTCCTACACCTACTTCATTTTAGCCTTTGGAACCGGGAGGCACCTGAGTCCAACAGGTTTTCATGGACCTATCGGACCCTCTGTGAAGAGATCTTGCGGTCAGGAGCGTTCAACTACGACCGAAGGAAGATTGCCCAGTTCTTGATAGAACGGGCATACGGGGAGTTCGGACTAGACGAATCGGTCTCTTTGAGTCCAGGGACAGTCCGCGGCGCTATGCAGTGGCTGTCCAAACTAAATCCTCCAGTCTTTGAAGACAACAGAGTCCATCTACGCGTCATCTGCCCCCCAGAGACGTTGATAATGGCTGTACAGCATTATTACAGAGAACATCATCTCCAGGTGGGGGATCCCGTTGAGATTAGCGAGGAGGGACGCGCGAGTATATGCGCAGCATGCCTTCTGGAACCCGCACATTTCGGTTCGATGGCCAGGGAAGCAGCTTTGGCGTATGATGTGCTGGAATGGACTGGTGCTTGGGGAGAATTCCTGAGACTCAGGAGCGAGGTGAACCTGGACTATTTCATCTGATGATGCATGTGGGCAAATGGTTCGAAATCCACAACCTGATCAAGGCACGGTGCTCTAGCTCCTGGTTAACACCCTCACAGCAGAAAGCTTTACGCACGATACGCGAACTGACCTCCACCTTCGGAAGGTGCAACCTACATGGCAACGTGGGAGTCGGGAAGACTTTCGTCGCGTGGGTCCTCAGCAAGGAACACGGTCTAATATACTTTCCCACTCCCAACCTGCTCCTCGACGTAGTTGGTACCCATGGTAAGTTTGCCATTATTGACAACTACTCAGAACGAACGCTCTCTTATCGGAAGCTCGCCCCCGAAATATCAATCCGCGGGTTCCTAGGGTTCATCCTCATTTCCCGGGAGCCTATTGCGGACCATATCCACAAGGTCGAACTGACATTGACGGAGGCCGACTATGTGTGGGTGAATCGGACGCTCTATGAAAACCTCGGGATTACTGTACCGTTGAGGACAGAGACGTATGTAGGGGGTCTTTGGCGGAACATCTTCTGCAGCGGGAGAGTGAGTGTAAGTGGCATTGAGAGATCTCCTTAGTAAACAACAGATCATCGATACCATCTCCGCAGACATGCTTCTCACCCAACCGGCGGCTTGCTCTGACGCCTATAGACGACATCTTGCCAGCCACGTGTGCGTTGGCCACCTCGGCAACAAGTGGGACAGAATTGTGCGAACCCTAGAAAAGAGGAACCGCGTACTTGGTCTAGTTTACGGGCCTTATGGTTACGGCAAGACCGCTACTGCCATACATCTGTGGGGATTCTGCGAAGACAAGAATGTAGCAGCGGTGCCCCCTTTCAAGTGCATGTCACTGAAGGATATTTCGGATGCAACACATGGATGGCTACGTGAGAAACTTCGTGGTCTTTCTTCATTGAAGCAGGAGCTTGAGGATGCCTACTCACGAGTTCAAAGGACGTCCATCGACGATCTGGTCCAGCAGTATAGCAAACGGAACGAGGTTCCTGTTGATTATGCCCGAAGAATCATAAATGATATGATTGACCGGGGCGAGTACACTGCGGATGTTACAGTGCAAGGTTTAGTCTCGTTTCTAGATACTGCAACCGACATATCTATTAGAGCGGGTTTTAGTGGTCTTTTGATCATTGCAGACGAGTTTAAGCTTTTTACTGAATCAAGCAGTGACCGAGACCATAACATTAGTCGGTTCAAGGACCTCATCTGGAGACTAAGAGTTGAGCAAAGACCTATCGGGCTTATTGTGTGTGCACCTGAAGATACTGTTGGAGAGCTGAATATCCGGGCTGGTGATATTGTCCATCGTTTAGGGGACGACGGTATCAAGGAGGATCTTCAGAGTGTTTATGACCAGGATTTTCCTAAGCTACTGTGGAACAGTCTGGCGGCGTCTCTTGCCTTCACGCCAGACGAGAGGAACGCCATTACGGATAGCACGTTGGAGTCACTCGGGCAGTTTTGCGCTGACAAGAGATTATCCAATGGTCCCAGATCTGTAGTCGCGGCGTTCCGGCGAGCCGCGGCCCGCTATTTGGAGACCCACAAGGCCTACGACGTCTTCGACTTCATTGAGGATTACCAAGCTGGACTCATCGCCTTTGACAACAAGGATGACCTAACTAGACAAGGCTTGAGCCGGATACTAGCTGTAAAGGATGTAATCAAGGACGAGGGAGACAGGCAGGCCGCCAAGTTGCTTGCAGCATTCCCAGAGGGCTGTGATGAGGTAACAGCCAAGAGGTACGGCCTACAAGACCGAATAGACCGGATTACAAGGGAGCTTCTCGGTGACCTTGTGATTATCAAATCCGCGGGAAGGCCAACGTTGACCGTGTACAGGGTGGGTGGTGAGACCGACGTAATAAACGAATCTCTACGGCGATTCAGGGGCTTGTTCAATCCGGCGGACAAAAGCGTGCATAAGGCAGCTCTCAGAGGTTTCTGCAACTACATCCTTCCTAAGATACTTAGCCCAAAACGAGGGACTTCGCTTGTGGGGTGGTCGGGACTCAGGACGATTGAGCGTGAAGTGGAACTCCAGCCATTTGTTGACCTGAGACTGACGGGCGCTCCTGCAGACGAGTTTCCCGACCGCGTCCTGAATCTCAGGGTAACCTACGACCTGACTTCCGCAAAGCCGGAAGAGACCGTGCCCAGCCATGAACTAGGACTGATCATTCATCTCAACTGGCGCGAGAACCAAAAACCCTCGTTCACCACTAACGGGAACTGGCTAATAATGAGCATCCCTATTGGAGACGCCATTGACCCCATAGATATACCTAGGGACATCTCAAGACTCAGCAACATCTTCATGCCGAAAGATGTGAGCGTCCTACTACTCCTAGCTATTTCGGACTATCTACCTCGCAGCATGACAGGTGCGTGGACTGAGACCGAGAAAAACCAGGCGCGAAACATGATCGAGATCACATTTGCAGAGCGAGTGGTTCGCGAGATGTTCGATGAGACTCTCGTGGCTTCAGACCCAATGTTGAGTTCTACACCCATAGGCACGGCATTCCTCGAACACACACTAGCGCAACACTGCAAGCGGATGTTTCCGAAGTATAGACCTTTGGCTAGGATTCCTCAGTGGAAGCAGCTTATCGACCAGCGGTACATGGCCGTCCTGCGGGAGCCTGGTTTGACCTTGGCTCAGAAACGTGGGCATGCCCCCATTTCCGGCTCGAAGGATCGTATCGCCGCGTTGTTTGGCTACTCAGGCCAGTCCACAACCGCATTCGATACTGCCCTGTCCAGTGGTCTTCAAGACCTAGTTGAGGTCGTGTCCAGGGACCGCTCCAACTTCTCAGTGAATCTTGTGACCCATCCCCTTGAGGACCTCATTATTGAGCTAATCGATGCTTCCAACATGACGGTCAACCTCTCAGGGAAAACAGAACACGCGCAGTATTACGACAAGTTGTGGGCGAAGGCTTGCGAGGTTGGCTTCACCTCCGAGGAGTTCGCGTATGGGATAAAGATGTTGGAGGCTCGCGATTATGTGGCTATCAGTGAGGAAGTCGGTCGGAAAGTCGTGTATCGGATATCCACCAGTCTTAGTGCAGACGAAATGCTGGTCCGACTCCGTAAAATGACAGCCGAAGCACAGAAGGCCCTTGAGCTCGCCGACAGCAGGGACGAGCAGGATGAAGACTTCCTTGAGCGCAGTAAGAGACTTGAGAAGGACATAGAAGCTGCTCAGTTCTTGCAAGACGACGAACAACTTGATCTTCTCAACAGCCGGCTAAACGAGTTGGTAAGGCTGGGCCAAATGATTGTTGCTAAAGGCATAGCCCAGACTGTTCAAGAGATCGACCGTCTCAGGGCTGTTGCTGCATCCCATAGGAATGAGGAGATTCCCAGTGCGCTAGACCCAACCCGGGGGGTAATTGCACCGACTGAGTTTTCTTCGTTATTGGAAGAGCTTCAGGTCTCACTAACTAACAGTTGGAACCGCATATGTGATCAGTTGGGCAGCCTAGTTGAAAGCTCGACTAGGGTGATAGGTGAATATGATCGGTGGAAGCAGACTCGCAACTTGAGTCCCGTTGAGGAACTCAGGAAGCTATCCAGCTACCGAAAGTCCCTGCGGTCAGACCTAGAGAGACTTCGGCAAGACATGAGCAAGCTTAAGGAACATGCGGCGCGAATGGAAAAATGGCTCGACTTGTCGAGGCTGGTGTCCCAGCTTCGAAGAAGACTTGTCGAACAGGAAGATATCAATCCGGTTGCAGCCAACCTGAAACGGCGTCTCGACGATCAGATCTCATACAGAGTCAAGGGTCGTTTGGCAGAAGCCCGCCTCGAGGCCCTCAATGACCATGCTGTATTCCTGAACCTGGTAAGAGAACTGCAGCGACAATGGGATGAGTCTGTCACCCAGCAAAGAGACGCATTCCTGACGTTACAGCAGAAGTATCTCAGCTGGATGAAAGACGCAGGCCTTCCAAGGATCGAATTGGATGAGGTCTTCGATGAATCATCGCCCGAGCAGTCCTATTCGAGGCTTCGGAAGAAAGTGCTAGCTGAGCTTCGCAAGGTCTGCCAGTGGGTGAACGGAATATTGGGCAACCTCGAAGTGGAGTTGCTTAAAGCGACGCAGATATACGAGCTGCCCAGAGAACAAGAACTCGAAGCTCAGCAGCTTTCCAGGCAGTTCGTAACCCTAAGAGAAGCCTGTCTTCACGTGGAGAGGCAGCTAACTGAACATACAGTCAGTCAAGAGGATGAACTGAAATCCTGGTTGCAGGCTTTGGCCAGCTTGGTGCAAGCCGACGGCGAAATAGTGAAGCTGAGGGACAGAATCGAACGCACTGTTGCGGAGGTACGCAAGAGTTCGCTGACTCCGCCTGAGCAGCGGCTGATGGAGAGGCTTAAGGAAGAAGGCGACCTGACCACGATCATCGTGGAGCTGCTATCAGGTGACCACGAGAGTCTCGGCTCAATGGAAGCTATCATTGAGGCATTGACCGGCCTGTACCGAAAGGGAAGACTGAACATAGCCTATCGGTGCTTGTTAAGATGATCCGCAGAGAACATGTGCCTTCAATTATCGACCAATACCCAGTTTGCGTTCGCTTTGACCCGTTGCTCTATATGAGGCTGTACGGGGATTGTGAGGTGCTTTCCTCACCCGAGGAATTTCGGGAGCATTTGGACGACCCATCGTACTTCTGTGGTCCGACCCTGGTGATGTGCGATAACCTCGGGGAAGCTGGTAGCATCTATCCGCTTCAGACCTTGGATGTCGTTCTGTCTACGCGTTCTGACGAAGTCATAGAGGGTAAACTGCTAACTTACTACCGACAGTTCTCCTGTGATCCCCGTCTTCTCCAGCAGAGCAGGATAGCATCATCAATATGCCATGATGCTAAAAGGGAACTGCCGGATGTCCTAGTCCTTGCGATCATAGATGGCCTTTCATACAGCGATCAGCTATTTGAGGATAGTAGCCCCTGCATTGTTGACGGCCTTACAACAACTTCTTACGGCATGCGCCGAATTGTCAAATCCACGGGGCGTCCGCTCGCTGTAGAGCTTCACATGTTGGGGTATACTCAAAGACTCGGCTTTAGTTACTGGTCCCCTGAGAACGAAAGGCTAACGGGCGAGCTATTTGAGGGGTTCTCTGATGAGCAGTTCAGGAGGTTGAAGGATTCGAGAGACGTGTTCTCAGCGCTCGATTCCCTCTCCCATCGGACATTCGTGCAGATCGTGCGAGAAGGGCTTGATGGTTACGCTCACAGACATCGTGATCGACCACTGTCGCGTGAAGCAGTTGTCGTCGACCTTCGGAACTACCTGTCCGAGTTGGTTGCAACGATGAGAAATACGGGTCTCACGGCTAACATCTACCTAACATCTGATCATGGGATTCTATGGGCAGACGATCTCACCAATGCTGTTTGTCTGGCGGGGAATCAAATAGGTACCGTGCGTTACTACGATCTCCGACACGATGACATCCCGCAAGAAGCCTACCGCGTTGGTGTACTCGTTGAAAACCACTCTTTCTTAGCCCTTCCCAAGACTCACTGTAGACGCAAGCTTTCCGCCCTAGAATGGGGGACTCACGGCGGTATATCGTTTGATGAATGCGTAACGCCCTTCATAGTGAGGAGAATTCGGTAGGTGGTGAATTCAAAGCGTGAGTGGCAGACAATTCCTGAACATAGGGAAGGACTCTGAGACTGGCAAGAAGCTGTATATAGAGGCCGATAGGTCTAGAGCTATATTCATATGCGGCAAGCGTGGCTCGGGCAAGTCGTACACCTTGGGCGTGCTGATCGAGGAGTTGTTCGAGAATGCCAAAGGAGAAGCCCTCATTGTTGTGTGCGATCCCATGGGAATCTATCACACCATGGTTCTACCAAATGAGCGACAAATACAGGAGTTGTACTCATGGGGCCTAGCCAAGCGTGGTTTCCCTGTCCGCCTTTTGATACCAAGGGATCCAGTGGCTCAGTTTGGAAGTACTGAGATAGTAGAACGGATAAAGGCCCGAGGAGTGGAACTAAAGCGCCTTAGAATAAACGCTGGCAGCTTGACCCCGGACGAATGGTGTTACCTTCTCGGATTGAACCTTAACGACCTGATGGGGATAGCCCTGTACCGGGCGGTCGATGACTTGCAGGAACAGAGTAGGTTCTTCCCATTTGGCGAGCTTGAGAGAACCATATTGAAGGATCGTAAGAGCAACGACCGTACCAAGCAGGCTTTGGCAAATAGGCTTTCAGGGGTCAAGCGGTGGGACGTGTTTCAGGAGGCTGGAGAAGAAGAGCCAATCCAGAACATGTTCACGACAGACGCTATTAACATAATAGACTTGGCGGATCTCACTCCGGGACCCTACAGCATACGGAATCTTATCATGAGCGTAATCGGTCAGCAGTTGTTTGCAATGCGTATCAAGGAACGTAGGAAAGAGGAATTCGGTATGCATGCCCACCTTCCCAAGGTATGGCTGGCTATAGATGAAGCGCACGAATTTGTGCCTGTGTCTGGGTCCCTCAGTAAGGACTTACTTGTCCGCTGGGTCAAAGAGGGTAGACAACCTGGCCTGAGTTTGATTGCTGCAACACAGCAGCCCGCAGCCGTAGATTCCGAAGTCCTTTCGCAGTGCGACGTAATCATCAGTCACAAGATAACCTCTATCGAGGATATAAACGCACTCAACAGGCTTAGTGCTACTTACATGAGTGGCGAGCTGAGGACCCTAATTAGGAATCTGGGAAGACGCGGTGAGGCTATCCTAGTTGATGATGAGACAGAAGAAGTAAATCATCTGATGGTCCGCCCGCGATTGAGCGCTCATGGTGGAGGAGAGACAGGAGAAGACGAGATTAGAAAGTCCCTGTTCGAAGGATGGTCCTAGTCTCTTGGATAGCGTGGGCAAGGCATTGGGTATCGACATTGAGAGAGAAATCCAGGAATTGCTCGACTATAGACTGGGTATGCGTCAGGTTACCTACTTGGGCTATCCCTATCTCATCGCCGAAGGGGGTTTTTTTCTCTTCCCCATCCCACGTCACGAGCATGACGCTAGTCTATATGAGCCTCTCAGAATCGAGAGAGAACATCTTGCGGCCCTTGGCCCCCTATACAGGGAATTTGTCCCTCGGCTGAAGGTGTTAAGCGAGAAGGGGGAACTTGCAGCTTGGGAGCTAATAAGATCTGGTAGCAAGGAGGAAAGGCTCCAGACACGGTGGTCTCTAGCGTTCACGGGTTTGGATACGCTGATCAAGTTGGCGGCGTCGTTTCGGAGTGACCGTTCGGAGACCGACGAACTGATCACCGAAGGGTTAATAGATCTGTACCGAGCAACCACCCGTTTCGCGCCTGGGAGCGGACGTTTCAGAACCTCCAGTTACTTAGCGATCTGGAATTGCATGATCCGCCACATGGCCGCGCGACCAGTAATTCGTTTGCCATTATGGTTTGTAGAGTTAAGAGAACAGCTCCAGCAACAAGTAGAGTGTTTATGGCATGCCAGCGAGCGTCCCCCTCGTTTGGAAGACCTCGCGAGGAGCCTACCGGGGAACACAACTGCGGATGCTTTACTCCACGCCATTGTAGCTGCAGAGGTGGGGTACGCTTATGACGTCTCTCCGAGTTTGGGTCCAGACTACCTTGAGTGGCTATATTGTGGTCTCTGGTCTGAAGTAGGAACGACTGAATACCCGTTAAATAGCATTCCAGACAACTCGACTCCAAACCCCGAGGCTGAAGTTGAGCAGCGGCTGACGGAGTTCGAGTTTGCACAAGATCTTTGGCATAGATTGAGTCCTTTGGAAAGAGACGTGCTGTTGCTCTGGCTGAAAGGGTGCCCCTATGAGGCCATTAGCAAAAGACTGCGAGTTCCGGTAAAAAGCGTTGATAACGCCTTACAGCGCGTGAGACGTAAGGCTACGCGGTGCCTCGAGGCTATGAGAGGAAAGACTGCGGGGGTATAGGAATGGGTGACGGCTTCCCTGAGAGGGATGTCGGGCGCGAAATCGAAGAGATTCTCACTGGACAGGAAATGACCAGGCGGTCATCTCCACTTGGCATGGTTCTTCGCCTTCCCCAGGGGCGGTACAGAATCCCGCTGCCGGGATACGAATACCAGGACAGCCTGTACACGTTCCCCACGAACTGGGACCTACGTGCGTTTATGGACGGCGACCCAATTCAACAAGCCTACGTAGCATTTGTCAGTAGGCTTGAGATCTTGTGCTTCGAGGCCGAGAAGACCGCCGCTTCTCTAATTCATCAAGACGGCAATATTCAGGCGAAGTGGGCGCTCGTTGCTGTAGGCCTGCGACCTCTTCTTAGATGGGCTCAAACCGTGCATTCCAGCTTTCCGTGCAACAGGTTGGAGATAATGGATTTAGTACACGAGGGTGCCATAGGACTCTTGGAAGCAACAGACAGGTTTGACCCGTCTCTCGGCATTTTCCTGCATTATGGAGCCTTCTGGGCACGTCAACGGATGCAACGGGCGGTTGAGAAAAGCGGGTATGTTATAAGAGTCCCAAGCCACGTTCATACACACATTCACAGGGCATTGGCACTAGTTGAAGAGGTGTGGAGAGATGAAGGTCATCTTCTGTCGCCTGGTGAGGTAGCGGAACGGTTGGAAATCAAAGAAGACAGATTGCTTGCCGGGCTAGAAGCTACGGTCGGATTAGACCTAGATGGCGGACTGCGCCGTCCTATGGGGACAAGTACTTGGGAGGGGCTAGTATGCTCAGAATACTGGTCAAAGAGCAGCGGTGATGAGGTACTATCAGATATTGAACAACCATCCTGGGAAGCATCTCCAAGCGCCTCCATTACCCGCACGATGCTCAAAGAGGATGTCCGACGGATCCTAACGACTCTGACGCAGCGGCAGAGGCAAGTTCTTGAGTTGCGGTATGGCTTTGATCGTGACGGGGAAGGTCGAACACTAGACGAAGTGGGTCAAATCCTGGGAGTAACCCGGGAACGAATAAGGCAGATTGAGGATAAGGCGCTAAGGCGCCTACGTCACCCATCGCGCTCAAGGCTCCTGAGTGACTATCTGCTCGAAGTCGGTTCGGATTAGCGCCGTTAACACCCCTTAGAACAGGGCCTCTTTCGAGGGGGCCATTACCTGGCCGCGCTAAACCCAACGGATTGTTCGGAGCCCCACCCCTTCGTACCGGGGGAGGGAAAGGCCGTGCTTGCCGCACTCTGAATGATAGACGTGGTAGCTGCCGAGCACTGCGACGCCGCTTCTGGGCTCTCATGGTAACCATTCGGTCTTCGTGGCCCTCACTTGTGACCAAGTGTTGCTGTCTGTCGCCAATCACGAAATTCCCCCGGGGGTGCGTCAAACAATTCCCCCACCCCACGGTCGTGAAATTCCCACGTTGGGTGGCGCGAATATTTAGTTCAAGATCCGGTCGTCACCTCCTCCTTGTCAACTGGAAATGAAGATGAGCTTGCGTCGGCGCCGGCCCGCCCTCGGTCGGGGCGCCGGAGCGGGCGGTAGCTCTTTCCCTCCATCAGGATATAGTGAGAGCTGTTGATAAGGCGGTCAAGGGCCCCCTCCGCCAGGACTGGATTGGGGAAGAGCGCATACCAGTCCTTCGGGGCTCGGTTCGATACCACCATGAGCGAGCCGCTGCGGTAGCGTTCGCAGACGAGCTCGTAGAAGTCCTCGGCCTGGAGCGGGGTGAAATCGCGCAGCCCAAAGTCGTCGATGATGAGGAGGTCGGGCCCGAGGTAGGTGCGCATGCGTCTCTCGAAAGTGCCGTCGGCGTGGCCTCCGCCGAGATCGGCAAGTAGCTTCGAGGCCTTCCGATAGACGACGCTATAGCCCCTCTGACAGGCAATGTGCCCAAGTGCCTGTGATATGTGCGACTTGCCGACTCCAACTGGCCCGCAGATGATGACCGATTCTTTGCGTTCGAGGTACCCACATGTGGCAAGGTCCCGGATGGTCGTGGCCGGGATCTTCGGGTTGTAGCCGAAGTCAAACTCAGAAAGCGTCTTGACCTCTTCAAATCGCGCACGGGCCACCCGCTGAGCGAGCGCCTGGTTCGCCCGGCGGTTAATCTCATCTTCGAGCAATAGGTCGAGGAATTCAAGGTATCCGAGTTTCTCCTTTTGGGCTTGTTCTAAGCGTAAGTCCAGCGTATCGAGCATGCGTCCGAGCATTAACCGTTTGAGTTTCTTTTCGAGCTCATGAGTCTGCATTCAATTCACTCCTCCCGTACATCGGCCTCTATGCCAAAAGCATCAATCCCATGCAAGAGCGCTCCTGTGCTGCAACAAGTCTGTTCAGGGGCGGGCTGTTCGTCAAGTCCACGGGACAGGATGCCCTTTACGGTCCTATAGCGGGCATCGCCGAAGCTAAGAGCCCTTGAGCAGGCTCGGTCGAGCCTCTCGGCGCCGTACGTGTCACAAAGCCGAATCACACCTTGAGCCTGGCGCAGGTGAGTCAGGGTTTCCTCCCGGAGAAGCTCGAGTACCAGCTTAAACACCGATTCTCCCATCTGCTTTGCTTGGCGGATGCACCACTGCGGGGTCCTTTGGAAAAACGCGATCTTGTCGGCCGGAAGATCCGCCGGGTCAGTCTGCCTCCGTTCACCGGGCATGCGTATGTGGGTCTTTACGAGTTCATCCCCCAGGTAGAACTGGACTTTCTTATCGCTGACCCTCACCTGTAGTTCCTGGCCGATATACCGCCAGGGCACCGAGTAGAGCACGCGTTTTACCGCGCAGTGGGAGTCCGGCCCCACCTTGGCAGTCTGCCACACGGCAAGCTCCCAGGGCTCAGGTAGCGGCTTTAATGCGGCTTTTTCGATGAGGTTATAGGCCTCAAGAGGCCTCTGCCCGGTTGTGCCGTGGATCCTCATGCCAGCGACTTCGGTGCACCACCTCAAGGCTTCCCGCTCGATCTCAGCAAACGAGGAAAACACCCGCCCCCTAAAGAAGCTATCCCGTACATACGGAACGACTCGTTCGACCCGGGGCTTGTCCTTGGGCTTTCCCTTACGGCAGGGGTCTATCAGCACGCCATAGTGGGCGGCAAGCTCTTCATATGCCCGGTTGAGCTGTGGCTCGTAGATATCGGGTTTGAGCACCCCATCGGTCAGATTATCGAGGACGAGGCGCCGAGGAACCCCTTGGAAGAACTCAAGACCTCCGACGTTACACTCAAGCCAGGAGCGCTTGTCCATACGCATGACAGGCCGGATGAACATGTGCCTGCTAAACGAAAGCACCATGATGAAGACCCAGAGCCTGTGACAGGTCCCGGTGCGAGGATCGCCCCATCTGCCCAGGTATCCGAAATCAAGCTGGACTTCCTCCCCCGGCGGCACTTCCGGACGATAAACCGTGACCTCGTTCGGTGTGACAAGTGCGTCCGGCATCATGGCCCGGACATACCTGCGGAAGGAGCTCACGCTCACGTCCACACCCGTTGCTTCACGTAGCCGCTGCCATACCGTGCTCATGCAATTGGTCGCAAGCCCCTCGGCGATGTAGTCTCGGTACCTATCGAGCTCGCCAAAGCAACTCGAACGCGCTGCCTGATCGACGATCTCGGGGAAGCGCTCTTTTACGAAAGCCTTCCACTCCTCAGGCGTGTTTTGCCCGTCTTGCCTAAACCCCGCCTCAACCGCAGCCCGGATATACTTGCGTACAGTCTTCCTGTCCACACCCAGGCTCTGTGCGATGCAACGAAAACCCCTTCCGGCTTGCCAGTGACGATAGATTTCGATGATGTCGCGCATAGCGAAGCTCCTTCTTCCCATTCTAGCACCTCCTGGCACTAGAATGGCAGATCTGGAAACTGCGCGCCACCACAGGTGGGTGAATTTCTTGATTGCCCCCCGGGTGAATTACGTGATTGCGGGGTGGGGGAATTACGTGATTGTCGGGTGGGTGAATTTCTTGACGTTTTCACGCCTTACGTGGGGGAATTACTTGACCGTCGACATCTGTCATAGGTGGGCTGCCAAGATGCTGAGCTGAATCAGGAGACTGAAGACCCGTGGCATAGGCGATTATCTGCTCTAATAGCCGATGCTTCTTCGCCCACAACTCCTGCATGTACCTGAATGCTACTGCCTGCGCGGGCCGGGTGTAACAGGAACCCTTCACCGGGACCCGGCGTACCAGGTCGGGCTCAATGGCGAGTAACCTATGGCACCTTTCGATGAGAATCTCTGTCATGGCGTACACGTGGCAGAGCCCCTTATCTTGTACGCCTAATGCCGTGAGTTCCTTGTCCAGCCTTTCCCTGAACCATAGGTAGTGTTCCACCTCTAGGGGGCAGGGGTCTCCGTAGTCGATGGACTCGAGTACGCTCTGCCCGCCCTCTACTTGTAAGAGCTCACAGAGCTGGCGGAAGTGGCATCTATCCTTCTTACAGCGGAGGAAGCCCCCAGTCCTCAAGCCATGCTTGGTGGAATTCAGCGAGGCTATTTTCTTGCCCCTTTCTGTTATTGGCCCTGACCTATCGGGGGGCGGCAGGTTGCGCTTTACTGCCTCTATGCCGGCTCTTGTCTTAGGTCCCTTTCTAACCATACGATGTCCCCCTCTTTATGTACTGGTTTGTTTGGTACAGGAAACCGGGTTCTGCTTTTTCCCGGGGAGGGTAATGCGTTGTTGCGTTGTGTATATCTACGCTCGGTTCTGATGATCCTGTCGGATTATGTCTTCGCAAGAGGGTGCCAATGCCGTCTCGGAATACCATCTCCTTCAGGTCGCCCAGCTGACGTGCGATGTGGCTCTCGCTGCACCGCTTTGCACCGTCGCGTACACCCCCAGAGATGATGGGGGCGTTCTCGACGGCGCTCCTCGAAAGAATGGGGTCCGGGGTTACGCCAGTGACATGTGAGGCCGTTATGGGGGACGTGCTAGACGGCTTCGTCGATAGAAGACCAGCTCAAATAATGGATGTTGGGTTAGGTGCCCACAATCCGCATGGATGGGTATCGGGGCCATCAATCGCCGGTGTGACACGCGTACCAGGAACGAAAAAACTAGCTGTTGGTGCTCACGAACGTTCTGGGTTTGCATTATCCCACGCCTTCTCACGGGTCCAACAACACTCGGTGCGCCTCAGCTGGGGCTTTCGCCTACAGTCCTCGAAATTGGGCCCTTCCTCCTATATTATACTCGACATATTCGACCAGCTAACGATTCCGCGCGGATAAGTGCCTCAAACGGGTGGCCTCGAGAATGCAACGGAGGCACAGCCTAGGAGCGCAAGCGTAGAGACTCCACTTAACCAGAGCACCGGTACATAGTGAAAGACTAGGGTGCTCGTGATGGGCCTCCGACAGGCACCCTCCACCGCCGCGTCAAGCTGACCGAGCAAATGGAGGGTGCCGACCGTCCGAAAGCCCTATATGCCTTAACACGTGCTGGACATGCGCTGTAGTCATCCCACCCATGGTGGAGTCCCCTAAGCCGCGGAAGTTGCACGCTGTGCCAGCCAAGCTGTTGAGTGCCTCGTGGAGCGTCGCCGGGGACCGCCGGTCCCATCCCACGATCTGATTTCTGTAAACTGCTCCCGGCAATGCTACGTTGACCCTTTTTCAGGATGAAGCACCCTGTGTCCCTCAGTTTCACACAGGTTTTAGTCCTTCTATGTCGGAAGGACTTGTTGGACGCGCAACCTGGCTACTTGTCCCAATGTGGACCCTATCGGTCCACCCCCTTCCCATGGCGAGAGTCCGGCCACCCGGGATGTAGCTCACTTGGAGTGAACCACTCATTCCCAATCCTACCGCTCTTCCTCGCCCATGAGATGATAGCCTCTAGATCAGATTGAAAGTAGTACCCCGGCCCCATGTTTGGCTCGATTACCCCCTCACGTTTGGCTTCCTCGAAAAACGGTCGGGCCGCTTCGTAATTGGGTATATGAAGTCTCTTGATCATCTCAAGGACACTCTCCAGAGGAAGCTCACCCTCGCTGGCAAGGAAAAGAAGCTCCATCAGGCCATCCGGCCACCTGAGGAAGTGATCAAGCCCCATATCATACACATGCCCGCCGTCCTTGGCAAACTCAACAGCCGAGTTAAACCGACATTCTCTCGTCTTGTGGACAAGCTGGAGGTCGCGGCCCGTCGGTCGACCCTCCGCATTGTAGTATGAAACCCACTGAACCCATCCCTGCTTCGGATCTTCTATTAGCCCACCGCACTTATCACAGTACCACATGGCAGAACCTCCCTCTATCTCATCGCTGTCATCACTACGCGCGTTGAACCCGTCAATGACAAACCCGTCGCGCACAGTCCAAAGGCGCAAAATTGCTCTCCTCGGGCGTAGCAGGTCTCCGCTAGCCCATACGCGTGTCGTAAACCTTGTCGTAAGGGCGTTTTCTGACCGAAGATCCTGCATATGGCCGGGTATTCTTGGGAAGACCCCTGGAGGGGGTCTGCTGGGGCGGGATGTACCGAGCCCAGGACATCTCTCGGTGCCGTACACCCCGTCCCTTGTGAATTCTGTCATAATCCCACATCTAGCTGGGACTAAGCTCCGCAATCGGTCTTACGACAGTTCCTACGACAACGGTCAGAGGCTTTCTTGGTATGCCTCCGGGGTCAGGCTATATTCCTTTGTACGCGTATCCAATTGAACGTCGCCAACTCTGATGAGGTTCTCGAGTGCCTGCTTGAAAAACCATGTGCCGATGCCGCGGGCGTTCGTGAACCTCCTGAGATCCCTCTCCTTGAGCGGGCCGCGACGCTGAAGCTGTCGAAATATGCTTTGCTCCATCTTTGCGGCAAGGGTCTCCGCACTTACGGGATCATGGAGCCGTCGTGCGTTGTACTCGTAATCCAGGATCGCGATCACCTGCTCAACGGTCTGCGGTGTGATCGTGAACTCGAGTTTGCTCAGAGCGAGCAGTGTCATCAGCCGAAATCCATAGGTATCCAACCTGACCGCGAGCAGTCCGCCTGGCCTTTTCTCATACCATGACGCCCAGAGCTCCTGAGCTTTAGGCTCAAACGCAATTCGCAGCTTACCGCCCCTGGCCTTCGCTTCCTCCTCAATAGAGCGCACGAGTCCACGCAGATCGGCTCTTAGCGACTCAAGGACGCTCCGATTCACAGGCCCTGGGACCGCGATCCTCTTGTCAGAGTTGCCTGCCACGATGAACAAGCGGTTGATGAAGCCCATCTTAAGGAACTGTTGCGTCCACATACTCTCGTATGTCTCCACGGTGCAAGCCGCCACCAGCGAAACGTGGGCGTCACGGCATCTAAGCTTATAGTGTTTGGTGACATTGTCGAACTCGTTCGTTTCGAAAAGCGTGCAAAGCGCGGGCAGAAGTATTGAACCATCCTGCCTCGCTTTGCTGACGAACATCGCGAGCTCATCTATGACCAAAACCCTCGGCCTCACCGTCTGAGTCTTTGGGTCTCGCGTGAGCTCCTCGCCTATCGCCTCAAACGAGCCTAGGCCATATAGCGAGAGATCCCAGTCCCCGAAGGTCTCGCGGAAGAATCCATCTACGAGTCTGATAGCAGTCGATTTCTTCTGTCCCGTGGGGGCCAGACACACGACATATAGCCTGGGTTGCTGGCTAACACTCAGACCGCACTGCACCCACGGCGACACCTTCGCGCCGAGGTATGCCAGGAATACCATATACAGGAATTCCCGGGGAACCTCGGTCACCCGATCATAAGCGTCCGAGAACCTTCCAGCTATGCCAACGTACGCTTCGTCGGGAAAGACAAGACTGCCACATCGTGGGGCCGCAAATGCCCTCTTCCTTGCCTCCGCCTTTTCGATGCTTCCGACCACTCGCCTAAGCTCGTCCGTGGACAGGGGCGGCCTATTCTTGAGGTTCCACCCTTGCAGGAGCTTGAAAACCTCGTCCGCTGGCAGCCCCTTGGCCAGGTAGTGTCCCGCCAGCCTCGCCGCAGTATCGTTCCTCTGGCCTTCAGGCACGCCGTCGAGCGCCTCCAGCACCCACCCAGGCTCCTGGCTTAGCAGGCGAGTACTTTTCCTGTGCGTGTCCGCGATGGTGCGCTTGTCCTCTTCGGTCATGAGGGCCAACAGCCACGGAGGGGCGGGAGCAGGCTGACCGAAGGTCCATGGGTCCAGTCCCTGCAACCACTCGTACCTCCTCCCGTTCTGGTGCACTGAGGGTGGGACCACCGTCTGTTGACCGTCGCCTAGGAACTCAAGTTCGTTACCAGGAGCAGCGAGCGTGAACTTGTACCTCGAATACCTCATACCGATTGGCACCCGGTACAGATACCTGCGGCCCTTCCCCGTGGTAAAACTCCAAGTTGGTGGCAGAAGCCCTCCCGAGACTTCCTGGAGCTTTCGCTCACCCTCCGGGCCCGCCACATCTACCCCGACGAGCCCCGAGGCTGCTCCGAGCACTAGGCCGATGTTCGCATCCGGGAACTCCCTCTTCCAGCGCTGCAGGTCCAAGTCCGAGGGCGCGCGCCGCGCCTGCCAATCACGGATCAGCGGCGTCTTCCCCGGTGATGAGCAGCGAGCTCCTGAGTGCTTCCTCGTGCAGCCAGGACCGCAGACCGGGATAATCGGCAGCCCCAGTTTTTGGTAAGACTGAGCATAGGCCCAGATGTCGCTCATTGTCCCGCCGTCTTTTCTTGGTTCTTCACTCAACGCCACAGTTTATCCTCCTCCGTTTTCTCTGCTCCCCAAGATCCTGCTGTTTGCATGCCGCTGCTGGTCTTGTCTGAGCATGGTTAACAAGACGCCGCTCTGCTACAGGCGTGCCTCTCATAGGCACTTCATAACTGGCAACACCATGCCATACACCTCGCGATCAGGGCGCATCTATACCGCCTCTGGCCCTTGTGTAAAGCCACTCGGCCAGGGCGGTCTTATGTATGCGTATTGAACGACCGACCCGGATTGCCGGGAAGCCACGCCAGTGGCAGAGCTCGTAGGCCGCGCTTCTCCCGATCCTCAGGTAGGCGGCGAGCTCTGCAACGGTCATGAACTCGACATTTTCTTGGTCTGCACTCATCCGATTCGATTTCGCAATGTCCGACATCGCTGATGCCTCCCCTGTCTGACACGCGTCAACAGACACCATGTATAGCAATAATCATTGCGCTATCGCTACCTTAATTATACGCACGTTCAGATGGTCGTGCAAGCCCGCAATCGCCATTGCCTAATCCGCTCCAATGTAGTATACTTGAACTGGTAAGACTACCACAAAGGAGGTGGACGGCTGTGGTATTGGGTCAGTTTATCCGCATGAAGAGGGCGGAGAAGGGCATGACTGAGGTCGAGCTGGCCAAGAAAACAGGCCTTTCCCAGTCGTACCTGTCTCAACTCGAGGGAGGGAGCAGGAAGGCTCCGTCCCACGAGATCCTCCGCAAGCTCGCTGAAGCTCTGGAGGTCAGCGTAGCCGAGCTTGAGACGCTGGTGGAGCAAAGCAGATCGCCGGACAGGCTGAATAGACTGCGGTACCTTGTTTCAACCGGGATTCGAAACCTCGAGAGACTGAACAACCTTGTCGCCGAATGTGAACGCTTAGCTTCGTGTATGGCCGAACACGCCTTCCAGTCTTCTTTGAGCTCGCAGGCTACCCAAGACCTGATTGCAGGTACCGACTCTCCTCGTGAAAGACAAGCCGAGATGGTCAATAGACTTCACAGATACGAGCGTGCGGCAAGCCTGAATAAGGAGGTGAAGATGCTCCATACAAGAGTCTCCAGGATGCATGAGGAGATCCTCCCATTACTTAAGCGACTTGACGAAAAGCTGGAATATCCCCACTACCCGGAGGAAATCGAACGCCTAATCGTAGAAGCCCAGTCACTGGGTCCTAGCGGGCTAGCGTATCTGTCCCGGCAGATCGAGCTGGCGAGCAGGTTCTTCGGCAAGTCGGCCCAGACTCATATGGCGTCAAGACTGGAAACCGAGCAGGAAGAGGAGTGATGACTGCCAGATAGGAGGTCGTTTAGGCGTGTGGCTGGAGACAGCTCGGCTTTAGCATCAATGAGCAAGAGGGGAGGCGACCAGAAGATGAGAGCACATATACGTAGACGCATGGTCAACTCATGGACAATCGCTGTCACGTTGGAGCGCAGCATTTGCCCCAGTACAGGCAGAAGCAAACCCAGACAGAAGTGGATTACCGTGCGGGGGACGAAGGACAACGCACAAGCGAGGCTATCTGAGTTTCTCTCTCTGGAGAGAGCGGTAGAATGGAGGGCATTAAGATCATGAGGGGATACCTGAAGAAAAGGGCAAAGGATTCCTGGACCATCGTGATAACGGTGGGCCGTAAAGTTGACCCGAAGACCGGTAAGAGCAGGCCGGATCAGAAATGGTTCACGGTAAAGGGAACGAAGAAGGAGGCAGAGGCCAAACTAGCTGAGCTTATTCACCAGTACAATAGGGGAGAGCTCGTCGAGCCCACCAAGATGACCGTTGGGGAGTGGCTGACCCGATGGCTCGACGCGTATGTCATGAACAGCAGCAAGAAGAAGCTTCGAACCCAGGAGACGTACCATTCCATAGTGAAGAATCACCTGATACCCGCTCTGGGGCATATTCGTCTTCAGAAGCTCCAGCCTGCTGACATCCAGGCCTACTACAACAACTCAAACCTATCTCCGTCAACGCTGGAGCAACACCACGCAGTGCTCCATCAGGCCCTGAAGGTCGCCATGCAGAACGAGCGGCTTCTCAACACCAACCCCACGGCGATGGTGGCTGAGAAGCCCAGAGGCAAGGAGAACCTCGACATGCAGGTGTGGAGCGTCGAGGAAGTTCGTAGGTTCCTCTCAGAAGCGAGGAAGAGGGGGACACAATGCGAGGCGTTCTACAGCACGGCGCTGGAGACAGGCATGAGGAAAGGGGAGCTATGCGGGCTCAAGTGGGAAGACGTAGACCTTGAGAACCGGCTGATTTCCGTTCGGCGCACACTCATCAAGGCGGGCCCTGACCCGGTGATGGGCACACCGAAGACTGGCAGGGGCAGGGCGATTGCCATATCACCGGGACTTGCAAAACTACTGGCACGCCACAAGGCCGAGCAGAACGAGCAGCGCCTCAAGCTGGGTCCAATGTACCATAACCATGGGTTCGTGTTTGCCAAGCAGACCGGAGAACCCCTTCAGATGAACAACTTCGGGCAGAGGGAGTTTACCCAGCTGATAGAGGCTTCTGGGGTCAAGAAGATCCGCTTCCACGACCTGCGCCACACATGCGCCACGCTCTTGCTTGCCCACGGCATGCACCCGAAGATCGTCCAGGAGAGACTTGGCCACTCCAACATCAGCATGACACTCGACCGGTACTCGCATGTGACGCCTACCATGCAAGAGAATGCCGCCCAAGTCATGGGCGACATCCTCCACACGCGCTGATTAGCAACTGATTAGCAAGTGCCTCCCTGGAGTCCTCCAAACCCGCGCCAGATAAGGATCTGTACATAGTTGGTGCCGAAGGGGGGACTTGAACCCCCATGGAGGGTAACTCCGCGCGATTTTGAGTCGCGTGCG
>Ga0208823_1000864_pt1 | contig 24733 bp, 18 predicted proteins | sample AD_UKC075_MetaG_FD_184440 | JGI IMG/M metagenome (GOLD analysis project Ga0208823, IMG submission 184440) | Active sludge microbial communities of municipal wastewater-treating anaerobic digesters from USA - AD_UKC075_MetaG (SPAdes) (version 2) | ecosystem: Engineered > Bioreactor > Anaerobic >... | reverse complement strand
CGGCCGGGCATCCGCCCGGAAGAATCCGGACGCCGCCGCCCAGGCCCTCGACACCATCGCCGGGGTCGGACGCGAGTCGCTCACCGAGATGCGCCGGATCGTCGGCGTCCTGCGAGGGGCGACGGACGGCGCCGATCTGGCGCCCGCTCCGACGCTGGCGGGGCTCGCCGATCTCGTCCACCGGACGTCCGATCGGGTCACGCTGGTGACGAGCGGGACGCCGTCCGGCCTGTCCCCGGCGCTCGAGTTGACCGTGTACCGGGTCGTGCAGGAGGCCCTCACCAACGTGCTCAAGCACGCCGGTCCCAACGCCCACGCCCGCGTCGACCTGGCCTACGAGTCCACCCGGGTGGTCGTCGAGATCACCGACGACGGACGCCCGGGAGCGACGGCGTCCGCGCCCGGCGGCAACGGACTCCGCGGCATGCGCGAGCGGGTCGCCGCGATGGGCGGCGTCCTAACGGCGGGTCCGAGGTTGGACGCCGACGGCTTCCGCGTCCGGGCCGAAATTCCGGTCAACGCCACCCTGCGAGAAGAGGAGAGACCATGACCATCAGCGTGTTCCTGGCCGACGATCAAGCGCTCGTGCGCAGCGGCTTCCGGATGCTCATCGAGGCCGAGGACGACCTGGTCGTCGTCGGCGAGGCCGCCGACGGGGCGGCCGCGGTGGCGGCGCTGAAGGCGCGTCCGTGCGACGTGGTCCTCATGGACATCCGCATGCCGGTCATGGACGGCGTCGAGGCCACGCGCCGCATCGTCGAACTGGGGCTCGGCACCCGAGTGCTGGTGCTCACCACCTTCGACCTGGACGAGTACGCGTTCGCGGCGCTCAAGGCGGGGGCGTCCGGGTTCTTGCTGAAGGACGCGCGTCCCGGGGACCTGCTCAATGCCATCCGCAACGTGGCGGCCGGGGACGCCGTGATGGCGCCGTCGACGACGCGGCGGCTGCTCGACCACGTGCGTCCGACGCTGCGCGCCACGACCGGCGAGCAGGACGCCCGCCTGGCGCTGCTCACTGAGCGCGAGCGCGAGGTGCTCGAGCGCATCGCCGCCGGCGACACCAACGCCGAGATCGCCAAGGGCCTCTACATGGCCGAGGGCACGGTCAAGACCCACATCGGACGCCTGCTGTCCAAGCTGCAGTGCCGCGATCGGGTCGGGCTGGTCCTGGTCGCCTTCGACGCCGGCATCGTCGCCCACTGAAAGCCACACAAATCGTCAGAAGTCGTGCCAGGAAACGGACGACAAACGGGGGTCGCCTGCGTTACCGTAGATCTTGCCTGGGGGACTGCCGGCATCGACCGCAGTCCTCCGGAGCCGTTTAAGGGCCGAGTAGGCTCACCCGTCCTGGTGCCCGGCGAGGATCCGCTCGATGAACCACGTCAGCGCGCCGCCCTCGCCATCCTTACCGTTAGCGGCCACCATCAGGGGCGGTAGCTCTGGGGTGATCTTGACGCCGGTGAAACGGGCAAGCGTGCCCACATCGGGGATGACCAGCCGCAGGTAGCTGCCGTCGTCGCCGATCGCGAGGCTGCGCCGACGGTTGAGGTACCAGCCGCGCCGGTCGGTCTTCACGGTCTGGCCCGAGTACGTCGTGGCCTTGAGGGGCTCGGACGCCAGGTGGCGGCGTCCGGCTTCAGCAACGAACTCGTCGATGATCGCCTGGGCATCGTCAGCCTCCAGCCGCCGCGCGGCGGCGGCCATCTCTTCACGGCGACGGGCGTCCTCGCGGCGATCGGTCATGGACAGAAACCTAGCCGGGCGGCGTCCGCGACAGAAGGCGTCCGGCTTCGTGACTGAGGTGTCGACGAACGGGCGATACCGAGAGACGCGCGACGGCGTCCAAGGTGGGGCCGGGCCGACAGGAGACCGTGAGTGACAGAGCTGGAGTAGTTGCTCCTCGTCGACGCGGACGCAGAACGGGGGCCGTCCGTTGGGACGGCCCCCGTTCGGGGAGTTCGAAGGGTCAGTTGCCGATCGAGGACGCCAGCTGCTGATCGGTCTCCTGCAGCGTCTTGGCCATGCTCTCGAGGGTGCCGGCGATCTGGTCGAGGGCGCTGATCGTTTGGGTCGCGCCGTTGTTGAAGTTCTCGTACATGTGCTGGAACGCGCCGGACGCCGAGTCGGTCACGAAGCCGTTGGTGACGAGGTTGTTGATGCGGTTACGCAGAGCGTTGAGCTGGTTGGTGATCTCCTGCTGACCGTTGCGGAGGCTCGTCGCCTCAGTCTGCATGTCGGCGTAGGTGACATTCATGTTCGCCATGATGGGTGTCCTTCCTGGGGTCTTGGTCGTGCTGACAAGGACCATCCTGCCTGGCGTCCGCAACATGCGCCATGGGTTGGACAACACCCCACCTCAACAGCCGTTGCTCGATCGAATCGCTCGCTGGGGCCCTAGTCTCAGTGAATGGCCTATGTCTTCAAGCGTCAGGAACGGAGAACCGCCGGCTGGATGGTGGCCGCTGCGCTGGTCGTGATCCTCTCCACCCTGCTGTTGCCTCAGCCGCTTCCCCAGCCACCCGAGGGAGCGTCGACCGACGCAACGGGGGCGGTCCGCTTCAACATATCGGCCATGATCGGCGAGGACATCGCCATCTATGGCCCCGGCGGCGGCGAAAGGTGCTGGGACCTGCCGTCGACCACGTCAGACACCGGAATTCGTGTCAGTCCAGCATTCGGGTATTCAAAGATCCGTGTGGCCGGCGAAACCTACTACCCCGTTGGGGTCGTAGCCGGGACGAAAATCGGCATGCCCCACACGATCAAGTGCTCGTCCAGCCAGGTTCTTGTCGCCAAGGTCTGGCTGCTCAACCCGTCGATCATTCTGCTCATGCGCATCGCCGCAGGGGTCGTGGCCGTGCTGTTCGGCTATGTGTTGGTGGCGGGGTTCGTCCAGCAGCGCAGGGTCACGGGCGCAGCCTGAGCTAGACCATCAACCGCCCACCGACTGGGCAACCAGATCGGCGAGCAGCTCTCCGGCCAGCAGGCCGTAGATGTTCGGCACCATGTCGGAGAGTTGGTCCAGGAACGGTGTGGTGAGCCGGGCAACCACATCGGTCTCTCCGAACATCGGCAACTGCCGGCGGCACGCCACAGCAAAGTTCGTCCACAGGACGCCTTCGGGCTGGGCCTGCCCCGTGCGCGCATCTCGGAAGCTGAAATGCATCGCGTGCTGGCCCCGCACGTCACCGAACGCGAAGGTCGACACCTGGGTTTCGAGAGGGTTGGTCCCGGTCGTCTCCGTGAGGCGCGCGAAGGCCTCCTCCTCGGTCCCCTCCGGCTGGACGAAGCCAACCCGCAGCACCATGTTGTGCTGGCCGGGACCCGGCACCAGCATCATTCTCCAGACCAAGACTGGGTCGAGGTCCGTGAGGGCCGCACTCACCAAGTCGTCCACGAGCGACGCCCGCGCCTGCGGATCGTCCGTCACCAGCCCGTTCGCCGCCATCAACGCAGCTTCACCCTGCGCCCACCTCTGCAGCCCCTCGACGCGTCCTGGCTCGGCCAAAAGGACGACGCCCATGGGCGGCAGATCGACGATCTGGTCAGCGTTGTCGCTCATCGTTCCTCCTCAACCCAAGAGAACGAGTCCACGATGACGTCAAACGCGCGGGTGTAGAGCTCTGCCAGTTCTTCGCCGACGTCGTCCGGAGACCCTTCGACGCTGCCGAACGCCTCGACCCATGAGTCCGCGTCCTCCGGACGCCCCATGAGGTAGCGAGACCTGTGAACGACCCGCTGATACGTCGCCTCCAGCGCAGCACCGGCCTGCTGCGCCAAGGTCGCAGCCTCGGCGCCCAGCAACGGAAGCGCCTGGGATGCCTTGCGGGTCACCTTCTCTACCTGGCGGGTCCGGACACCCACGAAGGTGGCGCCGTCGATCAGTTCCGCCGTCTGGTCTTGGGCGGCGAGCGCCACCACCATGTCAAGCGGATCGGCGCCTTCCGTCCTCGCGAGTGGTCGGATGACCAGCATCGGCTGCATCCCGATCTCGTCCAGGCTTTCGGCCTGCACGGCCACCGCGGCGAACCCACCCGCGGCCAGTTGGTCGAACAGCGCCCCAAACCGCTTGGTCAAGATGGGCAGAGCCACGGACGCCTTGTCGGGAGCCACCCCCCGCAGGAGACCGCGGACCACTTGGCGGACCGAGGCGGCGCGATCGGCGGCGAGGTCGGCGAAGACCCAGGTCGGTGGAACCAGAACGCGGAATCTCATTTCTTTGCCCCTGTCGAACGGTAGGTCTCAAGGCTGGATTCGGAACCGAACAGGTTCCCCGTCATTTCCCCGACCTTGCCCCCCGCCTTGTTCCCAATGTATTCGCCGACACCCTTGACCAGGTCACGCCCGATCTCGTTGGACATCTTCATCGCGCTGCTGGGAATGAGCCGCGTGAGGCTGGTCACGGTCGTGGTGGTCCGAGAGCTGATCAAGGTGACGGTCACGTTGCCGATCCGCGCAGAGGACGCCGTGACGACGCTGCTGCTGGACCTCGTGACGATTCGAAGGAGGGCGGGAGGCGACTTCTTCGCCGCCAGGTTCGCCATCTTGCCTCCGAATCGGGTGCTCAGCCCTCCGACGGCCTTACCACCTAGCTTGCTGAGAAGGAAACCGCCGAGCGCGCTACCGAACTTCCCCCACTCGCCCGTCGTGCAGCCCACGTACAGGCCGTAGAGGATGTCGACGCCAGTCTTCACCGCGGCTACCACCTTCGCCGCCCTCGCCAAGGTGGTGACGAGCTTGAGTACCGCCGCCACCGGACCGCCGACGCCCGTCAGGGCGAGGATCAAAGCGAGAGCGTCCAAGATGAGGCAGATCTCATCGATGTGCTCCCACACCCACTGACCCACACCGCTGACGAAGTCCCAGACCTTCTCCCACCACGAATCGTTGAGAGACGAGTCCTGAAGGGTCATGTCCACCTGCGAGCTGGCGGCGCGTGCTGCCGTGTCGCGTTTCGCGATAGCCCCGCGGATCTTCGCTTTGGCGTTCTCGAGATCCTGGACAGCTTGGTTCACCGAGGCTTGCGCGGCTCCGAGTTCCTGATTCGCCTGCGCCCTCTCGGACTCCTCGACACGGCGTGCCTTCTTCTCCGCCTCGCGGCGCGTTTGAAGTGCCTGATCAATCCTCTTCCTAGCCGCCGTCCCCTCGTTGACCCCCTCCAGGGAGGTCGCTTGGGCCTGCCGTAGCTCCTCGGGGTAGCCGGACAGCCCATTGGCTAGGCCCGCGTACCTTTTCTGGGCGGAGTCGAGGATCTTGGCGGTCTCGTCGGCCTTCGCCACGATCTTGGCGACCGCCTCGGAGACTGTGTCGTCGCGGCTGCGCAAGAGGCGCAGCTTCGCGGCAGCCGTTCCGATGGCTTCGGCGGTGCTCTTGAACTGCGTCACCTTCTCCGTCACGGCCTCGGGGCTGCCGGCGACCGGGTCGCCTCCGAAGCCCATGCTTGGCCAGTCCAGGCTGTCTCTGTCGGTCATAGCGATCCATCTTCTGGGGTGGGGACTACTGGGATGCGTTGCTCAGCCAGCGGCGGCAGGTCGGCCGGGGTCGGGGGCACAACGTTGTCGGGGACTCGAGGCGAGGCGTCCGCCAGGTTCGGCAGGGCCTGGTGCGCCGACTGTGTCACGGCCGCGGCTGCCGGCTGCGCGTCGGCCTGCAGCGAGGGCAGATCGGCCCGCACGTGGACGCTCGCGCCCTCGGTAGCGGCCTGCCGACCATCGGCCTGGCTCGCGAGGTTGGGGGCGGTCGACGGCTGCTCGGACGCCCTCGCATCGCCGAACCTGCGCGGCGGGAGTCCCGTGCCGGACTCTCCGAAGAGCAATCGTTCCGCAGCAGTTCCCGCTACCGCGCGACGCAATGCCGACTCCTCGCCGCCGTTCGCTCGCCACCGCGCGGCCAACCGTAGAAGCAACTCGGCCGATCGATCGGTGAGCCCGACGGCGACAGGTGCCTGGCTCACTTGGGCTTCGTCCCGTCTGCGAGCTCCTTGTCGGTGTCCCCGAAGACCTTGATGCAGCGGATCAGCTGGACGCCCAGGGCATCGAGGGTCTCGACCAGTTGCTTCCGATGCACCGACCAACTGCTGGAAGCATCGCGGAGCAAGTCCCCGAGGTGGTTCACATCGCCGGACTGATGCCCGCGAAAAGCCCCGACTGCATCGACGATCTCGTCGGTGAGTTTGTCCGCGGACTCGAACGCCTCCTTGGCCGCCTTGATGTTGAGGACGCCTTCGTCCAGCGTGCTCCCGACGATCTTGAGCTTCTCGGCCATGCGTTCCTCCACCTCATCGACAACGTGCCCATCACCATCCTGGCGACGATGGCTCAACTAGGCCATGGGTTGGTCAACACCTCACCCGGGCATCGGGATCTGAACTTTGAACACTTTCCCGGCCTTGACCCAGACCCCCCGGCCAGGCGGGAAGTCCGAGCGCTTGAGGCGCGGCAACGGCGTCCGGAACAGGTTGTCGCCGTCGTTGGCGTCCGGCATGACGATGAAACCCGTCCGCGCCTGCCGGACCTCGTTGAGGAAGCCCTGGAAGCCGCCGAAGCCGCCCGGCTCACCGTCGACGATCAGCGGATGACCGTTGCGCCGCGCCAACACCGCCACCTCGTTGAGCGCCGACTCCGCGACGGTGCCGCCGAACTCGGGGTAGTACTCGATGAAGACCGCCACCGACGGCTTCTCGCCGGCCGGCTGCTCCAGGTACGGCTTCAGCTTCTCCTGGATGTAGGTCTGGACGCCCGCAGCGCCGGTCGTGCTCGCCGTCCACCACGGCGAGCCGCCCAGCTGCGACGGACGCGCGCTGAAATGGATCAGCGCCGTCTGCGGCGACCAGTTCTTGATCGACTCGGCTAGCCAGCGCAGGGTCGTCGTGCGACCCGACTGCGGCGGGCCCGCCACGATGACCGGCCCCCGCGGGTCGAACCCGAAGGGCGCCAACGACACGTCCTCGACGCCCAGGACGGGCAGTCCGCCGACCTCGGCCGGCATCGACGAGCCCGCAATGAACGCCGGCAGCGACAGGATCGGCTCCGGACGGGAGACGAAGAACGGCGCCAGCTCGGCAGCCATCTCCTCGACCAGCTTGGCCTGCGCGGTGGGGGTGCCGTCCGTGCCCAGGATCGCCAGCTGCAGCTCCTGGGGGTTGTCGGTCAGCATGGCGCGTCCGGGCGGGCTGGACGGCCCGATGACGTCCTTCGGGACGCCGGCCGCCAGGTACCCGTCCTCGTCGGTCTGCCGCAGCACGACCTTCTTCTGGAAGGTGGCGGCGATCGCGTTCGGCACCGACATCGAGCGGTCGACCGTCATCGCGACGTGCACGCCGACCGGACGCCCCTGGCTGATGATCTTCTGGAACGCGTTGTAGATCGCCGACCGGGCGATCGTCGCGTCGTACTCGCCGCGGAACGTCTGGAAGCCGTCCACCAGCAGCAGGATCCGAGGCTCGTCGGGGCGTCCGGCGAGCTTGCGGTACTCCGTCAGCGTGGACGCGCGCGTCGTCTGCTGATAGCGGACCTCGCGCTCCTCGATGATGCTGCTGAACAGGCGCATGAGGCGTCCGATGCGCTCTTCGTCGTCGCCCTGGACGATCGAACCGACGTACGGCAAGGGCTCCAGCAGCGACAGGCCGCCGCCGGCGAAGTCCAGCCCGTACACGTGCACCGGACCACCCCGGGGCACGAACCCGGCCGCGATCGCCAGCGTCCGCAGCGCCGTCGTCTTGCCCGAGCCGCCGCTGCCGATGAACAGGATGTTGCCGTCGTCGTCCGGCTCGAAATGCTGGGTGAGCTGCGACTGATGGTCCGGGTCGTCCATGACGCCCAGCACCAGCTGGGTGTCCGTCCGCTGCCCGAGTTTCTCGAGGTTGTACGCGGACGCGAGCGTGTCCAGCCACGGCCGCCGCGGGTCCGGGACGCCGCCGAGCTCGGCCGCGCGCTTGACCGACTCGACCACGCGCTCGATGTCCTTGCGCGGCTTCGGACCCGACTGCTCGGGCTTCAGCACCTTCCACGGACGCCCGAGGCCGAAGTCCAGCTCCACGATCTCGATCGGGGGTGCGGGCGGCTCGGCCGTCGTCCGGGCGCCCGGGAACGCCGACTGGAACTGGGCGATGCGTCCGGGACCGGTGCGGGCGGCGCCGCGTCCGGGGATCGACGGATCGAACCGGGCGGCCATCTTGTCGCCCAGAACGTCGTGGCTGTCGTGGTCGTCGTTCATCCGCAGCGCCACACGCAGGTTCGTGTTGGCGCGCAGCGAGTCGGTGATCACACCCGCCGGACGCTGGGTCGCCATAATCAGGTGCAGCCCCAACGACCGGCCGCGCTGGGCCACGTCAACGACGCCGTCGACGAACTCAGGCACCTCGCCCTTCAGCGCCGCGAACTCGTCCACGACGATGATGAGGCTCGGCGGGCAGGCCGGATCGCCCGTCAGCTCGAAGTCGATGAGGTCCTTGACGCCCTTCTCCTGCAGCAGCGTCTCGCGGTAGTGGATCTCGGCCCGCAGCGACCGCAGCGCACGGCGCACCAGGTGCGCCGAGAGGTCGGTGACCATGCCGACGCAGTGGGGCAGGTCAGTGCACTTGGCGAACGCCGCGCCGCCCTTGTAGTCGACGAACAGGAACGTCAGCCGATCCGGGCTGTAGGCGTGCGCCAGCCCCAGGACCCAGGCCTGCAAGAACTCCGACTTGCCCGATCCGGTCGTCCCGCCGACCAGCGCGTGCGGGCCCTGGCCACGCAGGTCGAGCGTGAAGGCGTCCGTGCCGGTGTGCCCGACAACCGCGCGCAGGTCGCCGGCCCGCTCGCGCGGTTGCCCCGGCACCGACCGGTTCACGTACGACCCGTTCTCGCGCCAGCGCGTGAGGATCTGCTCGGGATCGTCCACGGTGTCGGCGCCCAGCAACGAGACCACCGAGACGGTGCGCGGCACGTCCGATTCGTCCTGCGTGGGCGTCCCGACGTCGGTGACGGGCGCCAACCGGCGCGCGACGCTGAGTGCCGTGGTGGCATCCAGCGACTCGCAGGCGACCGAGCCGACGACCTGGCCCGTCCGGACCATGCCCACCGTCGGCGCAGTGCCGTCGCCCAGGTCGAGGAAGGTGCGGCAGGCCGCCGGCAGCAGCCGCCGGTGCGGCGCCACGTACAGCAGGTGGACGCCGACGTCCGGCCCCTTCTCGGCCAGCCGCGTGAGGCGTCCGGGGTCGACGAGCGGCTCGTCGACGATCACCAGCACCGACGGCAGGACGGGCGGCCGCGCGTCGTCGGACTTCGTCATGGGGCCGCGCATCGACGCGCCGGACTCGCTGCTCCGGGCGGCGACGAGCTCCTCGAGGCGGTCGAGCAGGAGGCGTCCGGTGGCCGCATCGGACGCGAGCTGCAGCGCCCCGATCGGCGAATGCGCGGACGCCGCATGCGGAAGCCACTCGGTCCACTGCCAGCGGGCGCGGGCGGCGGTCGACGTCAGGCACGTCAGGACGACCTCGGACGGGGCGTGCAGCGCCACCACCTGGACGACCAGTGCGCGCGCCACCCCCTCGGCCAGGCCGCCGTGACCGCTGACCCCCAGCCCGCCGACGCTGCGCAGATCGGCGACCACAGGGGCGTCCTTGAGGGTCTCGAACCGGGCGGCCAGGGCGTCCCGCTGCTCGACGAACTTCGCGAGCCCGGACGCCGTGCCGTTCTCGAGCTTCGTCACCGGCGCGATGTCGCCGCGGCCCAGCCGGACCTGCAGGAATTCCGGGTGTTCCGGACGCCGCGACCACAGCAACTCGCCCAGCTGCGCGATGTGCGTGACGCACTCGCTGACGCTCGGATGGGCGGCGTCCAGTTGGTCGCGCTCGGCGGTGTGCAGCGTGGCCAGCCGCGCCTCGGTCTGGCTCAGCTCGGCGTTGAACTGGTCGACCTCGCGCTTGTTCTTGATCTTGCGCTCGGACCGCTGGTTGATCCAGTTGCCGACCATCAGCAGCGGGCTCAGCGCCACGAAGGCCAGGCTCATCGGCGACTTGGTCGCGGCGAACATCACACCGCCCATGACCAGGGGGGCCACCATCGAGATCCAGGGGAAGCGGTTCGGGTCCACCTCGCGCGGCGGCGCGGGCATGTCGACCTTCGTCTCTTCCCGGCGCGCCAGGACGCGTGGCGACCGCACGTACTCGATGTCGGTCGTGGACGCCGCGCGCGTCATCGGCACCGTCCGGGTCACGGTCAGGAACGAGTCGCCGACCTGCACGACGTCGCCCGCGCCGATCGCGACGCGCGGCACCCGGACGCCTCCGACGACCACGCCGTTGGCCGAGTTCGTGTCGACGACCTCGACGCGGTCGTTGATCTCGACGCGGGCGTGGCGCTTGCTCACCCGCGGATCCGTCAGCCGGACGTCGCAGTCACCGGCGCGTCCGATGCTGGACGCCCCGACCGGCAGCGGCACCTCGACGCCGGCGTCCGGACCCTCGACGACGCGCAACAGGGCGACCGTCTCGCCGCGATCGTGCGCGCGACGCGCCCTGCGCGTGACCCCGACGGTCGCGCCCGAGACCAGCCCCGAGTTGATGACCGCCTGGGTCGGCGGCAGCACCTCGTGCCGGCCGGCGGCGTCCGTGATCTCGAGCGTGAGCTGGTCCTCGTCCGGGAGGATCTGGTCGGCGGACGCCCCCCGCGCCAGCGCGCGGGCGACGTCGCCCGCGGTCGCCGTGGCGTCCGCGGTGATCTGGACGTTGACGGGGGACGCGTCCGGGGCGGCGTAGGTGACGCGCAGTCTCACGTGGTGCTCGCTTCCTGGCGGCTGCGCGCCGCCTCCGCATCAAGCAGGGGTAGGTCGTCTGCGGTCACCAGCAGCGTCGAGACGGCGTACTCGACCAGCAGGACGCGACGGTTGGCGGCCGACGAGCCGGCCTCGCCGCGCAGCCCCTGGACGCCGCTGCGTTCGAGCTTCTCGCAGATGTTGTCGAGCTTGCGGTTGAACCGGGTCTGCGGCCAACCGAGGCGCGCGGCGGCCTCGACCGCCGACGGCACCTTGGACGCCCCGGTGCCGGCCCGCTTCAGCAGCGGCTCGGCGAGGGCGAGCAGCGCCGCCTTCTGGGACTGCGTGAACGCCCGCGGCGCGATCGTCGTGTCGCCGGAGCTGACCGGGTCGAGCCGCAGCGGCTCGTAGACGGCGCCGCTGAGCTCGAGCAGCAGCTCGTACGACGTCGAGCCAGCCGTGAACGTCAGCAGCGTGACCGGGAACACCAACGGCTGGCGCGCGCCGGGCGCCAGCGTCGTCCGCATCAGGCCGCGGGGGTCGGTGAGGTGCGCCGGCACGTGGGAGCCGACGTTCACCACCCACCACAGCCCGTCGGCGAAGGTCAGCTCCAGAAAGTTGCGGTGCAGATACGGGTTGTCGTCGATCTCCAGGTCGCCAGAGCGGCCAATGAGAAAGGCCTTGTCCGGGTCGGGTCGGTGCACCTCGCCCGCGAAATCGACGATGAGCTCGGAGGTCATGGGCACACCTTCGAGAGCTCGGAGAACTGGCCGTTCTTCCTGACCAGCCCCACCTCGAGGCAGGTGCCGCCAGCCATGGCCGGAACCGTCACGGTCGTCTCGGTCGTCAGGATCAACTCCGCCTCCTTGTCCACCTGCACCACCCGGTAGTTGTACGTGTCACCCTCCAGGGGGCTGGGGTTCTTCCACGAGAAGACGACGTTCGTTCCGTTCACGACCGCCTTGAGCTCGGTCGGCTGCGGCACCGCGCCGATCGGGTCCTTCGGCTTCGCGGACGCCGTCGCCGTCGGCGCCTTGCCGGTCGTTCCGGCGCCCTGGCCCGACAGGAACCAGGCCGCGATCAGGCCGATGGCCAGCACGACGATGAGCAGCCCCACGATCAGCGGGACGGCGGACGAGCGGCGGGGCGCCTCGGGCTCCGGCGTGGCGATCGGGCTGCCGACCAGGTAGGTGTCCTCGGCCGGGACCTCGGGGATCGCCGGACCGGTGAACTCCAGCGGTCCGGTCGGCTGGGCGTAGCCGCGGCCATGCTGGATGACCTGCTGCCCCGAGCCGGTCGGCGTCGTCGTGTTGGGCTGGCTGGGACGCGTCGATCCGCTGACGTCGAACCACTTGGACGCCGTTTGCTCGGGCGGCAGGTCCGGGTCGATCAGGGCGAAGCCGGTCACCCGCGTGCCGGACTCGTGCTCGTCGACGTAGTCGTCGTCGTTGCGGTCCTCGCGGACGTCGATCGTCGTCACGGACTCGTGCAACTCTGCCTGGATGCTCTGCAGGGCGCGCGCGAACTCCAGGGCCGACGGGTAGCGCTGCTCGGGGTTCTTGGCCATGGCCGTCCGCAGCACCCGCTCCAACGACTCCGGGACGCCGGGGCGTCCGGTCGGCGGGGGCGGCACCGTCTTCACGCGCTGCGTGATCGCGAGGGTGTTGTTGTCGCCCGGCACGTCGAACGGGCTGCGTCCGACCAACATGGCCCAGACGGTCGCGGCTAGCGAGTACACGTCGCCCGCCGGACCCATCGGGCGGTTGTCGATCTGCTCCGGCGGCGCCCACGCGACCGAGAACGCCGCCGTCCCCTGTCCCTCGCCGGCGGCGGAGATGCCGAAGTCGGTGAGCGCGGGGCGTCCGAAGTCGGTGAACAGGATGTTCGCCGGCTTGATGTCGCGGTGCAGGACGCCCAGCCGGTGCGCGGTCTCGACAGCGCCGGCCACCTGGATGCCGACCTCCAGCGCCTTGCCGACCTGCAGCGGCCGCAGGCGGATCTGCGCCCCCAGGCTCTTGGGCTGGCAGCTCTCCATCACCAGATAGGGGCGCCCGTCGGGCGCGACGCCGGCGGCGAAGATGCTCACGATGGAGGGGTGGTTCGACAGCAGGGCCATCACGTTGGCCTCGTCCTCGAACTGCCGCTGCGCCTGGGCGCCCAGGCCCTTGAGCAGGACCTTGATCGCCACTTCGCGGCGCGGACGCAGTTGCTGGTACTTGAAGACGTCCGCGAAGCCACCCGACCCGAGGATGTCCAGGTACTGGTAGCCGTCGAGCAGGGGCGGCGGCGCGGGCGTCCGGCTCATCGGAGGACCTCCAAGATCAACTGGACGCCGTGGCCTAGATCCAGGACGTCGCCCTGAATCAGCAACTCGGGACGCTCCCCCAGCCGGACGGGGGCCTCGCCGTGGCGCCGCAGGAACGTGCCGTTCGTGGAGCGCAGATCGACGGCCAGGACGTGCCACTCCTCCAGCCTCAGCTCGAGATGCGTGCCGGAAATGTGGCCCTGGGAGAGGGGGACGAGCTGCGGCAGCGTCGAGCCCTGGATGCGGTCCGCGCGCGGGTTGCGGCCCACGATCACCGGGGCCGTGAGTTCGAGCCGGTGCCCGTTCGGTAGGCGGACCGTGCCCAGCGACGGACGCGCCATGCGGCGCGGCTCGCCCGTGATCGCGGCGCCGCACAGGCTGCAGACGGCTCGCGACGGCGGGTTCCCGTGCCCGTTGGCGCACTCGACGCCCAGGACGGTCGGGCCGCCGGGGAGGGCGTCCGGGACCGGCTCGACCGCGATCGGAGGCGCCGGGGTCTCGGCCATCACGGTGTGCCCGTCGTGGTCGCCGTCCCAGTCGAGGTCCGAGTCGGGGAGCGGCTCCGGGGCGTCCGGGACCGCGGAGGCGGCCGACGGCACGCTGCCGATGAACTCCACCTCGGGCTCGCGGACGGCCGCGTCCTGCACCGAGAACAGCTGGGTGTCGCCGTACTGCGCGGCAAAGCGTCCGGGCTTCGGCGGGGCCGGCGCCTCCTCCGGCTCGGACGCCTCGAAGTCGGGGATGGCGTCCGGCAGGAGCGTCTGGCCCTGATCGTTCTCGACCGCGGCCTCGCCCGCGGGGGCCTCCGGGTCGGGGTCGTCGACGTCCTCGCCTTCTGGCCCTGAGTCGTCGGCCTCGGCGTCGGCCTCGTCCGGCAGAGCCGGCGGCACCACGACGAGGTCGAGGGGCTCGTCCGCGAGGGGGGCGGCGGCCGGAACCATGGCGACCGCCGGCTCCATCAGCGGCACGTCAGGGACGTCCTCGACGGGCACCGGAACGGCTTCCTCGTCCGGCCTCCCGGACGTCTCGTGCGACCCGACGGGCACGCCGGACGCCTCCGGCTCAGCCGCGTTCGGCTCGAGTGCCTGCGGCTCAGCCTCCTCCGGCGGGGCCGCCTCCGCTCCCGACGCCTCGGGCTCGGCCACCTCTGGCTCGGCTGCCTGCGGCTCGGCCACCTCGGGCTCAACGGCTTCCGGCGCGAGTGCCTCCGGCTCGGACGCCACGCTCGCGTCGCTGGCGGTCGCTCCCCCGACCTCGGACGCCTCGGCCACCGCGACCGCGGACGAGGCCGCGCGGTCGGCGTCCGCGTCTTTGGTCCACGACAGCCCGGCGGCCGCGACGACGCCGCCGACCAGCGGACGCCTCACGCCCTCGGCCTCGCCCATGACGATCGAGGACGCGCCTGCGAAGGCCTGCTCGGCCCAGGTCGAGATGCCGGCGCCGCGCACGAGCACGTCGTCGACGGTGACCGTGACGTCGCCGCGGGCGGCGAAGCGCCAGCCCTCCGGCGTCCGCACGGCGAGGGCGAACGACGGCAACGACAGGACGTCCGTGCCGGTGGCCTGGCCCAGGAACCGGGCGAAGTGGGCGACGACCTGCGACGCGCTGAAGTCGGACCAGACGCGCACCGCGGCGTCAGCCGACACCTCGGATGCCAGCAGGGCGAATCCGTGATCCCACACGAGGCAGTGGTGGCGCCCCTCGACCCATCTGACCAGCACGACTACTCCTTCAGTTCGTCGGTCGAGTCCCCAGGAAGTTTGACCGTGTCGTCATCATGATCGGCGAAATCGGAGAGCACGTCGGTCAGGGTGTCCTCGACGTCGTCGGGGTCGGCGTCCGAGTCGGCAACGACGACCACGACCGTGACGTTGTCCTGGCCGCCAGCCTCCACCGCGGACGCCACCAGCGCGCGAGCCACCTCGAGTGGATCGTCCAGCTCGGCCAGGGCCTGCCGCAGCCGATCATCGTCCACCTCGGAGGTCAGCCCGTCCGAGCAGATCAAGATGCGATCGCCGCCCGTGAGCGGCAGCAGCCAGTGGTCCATGACGGGGAGCGCCGACTGGCCGCCTCCCAGGGCCCGCGTGATGATGTTGCGGCCCACGGTGAGCGTTTCCGGCGCGGCGCCCTGCTCCAGCAGTTCCTGGCGCCGCGAGTGGTCGACGCTGATCTGCTCGAGGCGTCCATCGCGGAACAGGTAGACCCGCGAGTCGCCGATGTTGAAGGCCAGCCAGTACGGACGCCCGCCCTGCAGCGTGAGCCCGACGCCGGCCAGCGTCGTGCCGGGGGCACGTCCGTCGGACGCCAGCGCCTCGACCGCGCGCGCCGCCGCGACCATCGTCTCGTGCAGGTCGGACGCCTCGACCCAGTCGCGTCCGGCGAGGGCCTCGAAGTGCCGGACCGTCTCGGCGGACGCCGCGTCGCCCCGCGTGTGCCCGCCCATGCCGTCGGCGACCAGGAAGACCGGGCTGGCGGCGAGGTAGGAGTCCTCATTGTGCGCTCGGACGCGTCCGATATCGGTGGCCGCGCCACTGCGGATCGCCAACGAGAGCTCTGCGAGGTCCATGCGGGTCAGTTGATCGTCACGGTGCGCTGGGCGAACAGCACCCGGGAGTCGACGGGCAGGTGCACCTTGCGTCCGGGCTCGATCTTCTGCGCGGACGCGTCCGCGGCCCTGATCACCTGGACGCCGTTGGTCGAGTGCAGATCGATCACCCACGCGCCCTTGTCGTCGTGCCCAAGGAGCAGATGGGTCTTCGACGCGAGCTGGTCGTTGACCGCGTGGGGAACGGCGTCCGGATGACTGCCCGGAGCCACGGGGTTGCGGCCCAGCACGCTCGGCGGCGTCAAGGCCACCACGGACCCGTCGTCCAGGGTGGCGTGCGCCCCCGGCGCAACCGCACCCAATAAGGCGGAATCGGCGGCCAACATGGTGCGATCCGCCTCGTCGGCGTCCACCGACCGCATCTCGCGCACGACCACGTGGGGGGCCGGCGTGGCGAACGGCGTCGACGGCGGCGCAGACGCGTCCGAGGGCGGGGCAAACGAGCTGTAGGGCGTGGCCGTGATCAGTCCGCCCTCCTCCGCGACCGGCTGGACGAGAGGCGGCGGCGTCAGCTGCCAGGTCGAGGCGGGCACTGCCGGCGGCTGTCCAGGGGTGGCAGCAGGCTGGCCGGGCACTGCCGGCGGCTGTCCAGGGGTGGCAGCAGGCTGGCCGGGCACGGCCGACGGCTGGGCGACCTGCGCGGCGTACGGATCGGCGACTCCGGTCGGGGAGCCGAGACCGGACGACGGGAAGGACGACGCAGGCGGGAACTGGGGCGCGTAGGGAGTGGCGGCGCCGTACGAGGCACCCGGGAACTGGACGGCGCTCACGGGCGGCGGTGGGGCCAGCGTCGAAACGGGGGCGGCCACCGGGGGCTCGCCGGGCGAGCGGCCGACGCGGTGATCGACCAGCATGAGGCCGAGCGTCCGGTCGAACCAGTTGCGTTTCAGGGGCTCCAGGACGGTCGCGAAGTACATGACGAGCGGCGCGATGCCGAAGGTCAGGGCGCCCAGCAGCCCGGCCAACAGGAACTTGCCGAACACCTTGCCGCCCGCCCGCTGCCCGGTCTGGACGTCGACGTAGGTGGCCTTCATGAGCACGCCCGCCAGGCGTGACGACTTGGCGAACAGCGCCCAGAGCTCGACGCCCAACCACACCAGAGCGAGGACGAGGACGATGCCGCCACCCACCGCCGAGTTCCGGCCCGAGGCGAACACCACGCCCATCATCGCCCCGTAGAACACGAGCCCGATGAGGCCGTCGACCAGCGCGATGGAGACCCGGCGTCCGGTCTCCATGGGCACGTACCCGGCGAGGGCCGGATACGTGCCGGTCGCGTCCGACGGCACCCCGGCCGTCGCGTAGGGCTGCATGGTCATTCGGATGCCTTTCTCGGACGCCGCAGCGATGCGCCGGCCGCCTTGATACCTCGGACGCTGACCCTCGGCAGCTTGAGCGTCGGACGCCCGAACGACCGGATGGAGATGGCCGCCAAGAATCGACGCCAGCGTCCCACGTGGGAACGCATGGCCGCGATCGTTTCATCGACCCCGACCCACACCGTGGACGCCCCCTCGGCGGTCGGCGCCGAGGCGCCGAACACGCCGGCGTCGACGACCTCGGCCAAGGCGACCGTCGGCGCCGAGGGATAGGCCTCGCTGAGCAGGGTGGACGCCTCGCGCCGAGTCGCCAGCGGCGGGACGGTGGTGCCCAGGTCCGTCGCGGCGTCCACGACCTCGTTCCAGCCGCCGCCGATGCGATCGGCCACGACCGGGGCGTTCAGGCGCTTGGTGCGCCGCCGCTTCTTCAGCGCCAGGATCGTCACGAACGGGCTGGAGACCAGGGCCGCCACCCCGACGCCGATGCCGACGCCGAGGGCGATCCTCAGCAGCAAATCGTCGCCAGGGGTGTCTTCCTTGTCACGCTTCTTGCCGGGGTCGTCCTGCGGGTCCTGAGCCTTGTTCGGCGGCTGCTCGGGCGGCGGCAGCACCTGCGGCTTCGGATTGGGCCGCGGCTTGGGGACGACCGTCTGCGGCGTCCGAGTCTTCGGCGGCGTGGGGTCGAAGGTGAGCGCTCCGACGCCCTCGAACGGCACCTCCACCCAGACGTGGGCCATGGAGCCCTGCACGTCGAGCGTGCCGGACGCGGGCTCGTCCGGGTAGAAGCCCATGACCACCCGCGCCGGAATGCCGAGCTGGCGCGCCATCAGTGCCATGGCCACGGCGTACTGCTCGTCGTCACCGATGAGCTGGGCGCCCGTCAGCATCGTCGCGATGCGCTCGGCGCTGTGACCGGCGCGCGAGTTGTTCGTCTTGCCGTTGTCGTAGTAGCCCTCTTGCAGGTTCTTCTCGATGTTGCGCAGCTGCTTCAGCGGGCTGGACGCGTCACCCGCGAAGTCCGTGGCCAGCTTGCCGACGATGTCCGGCACCCGATCGTTGGAGGGGGCCGACGACGACTGCGAGACCCGCAACGTGTCGGAGTCCTCGACCGTGGCCGGCACCACCGTCTGGACGCGGTAGGCGTCGCCGTCCTGCAGGCCAGCCGTCGTTAGCAGCGTCCCGCCATAGAAGTTGTAATAGAGCGACTCGGCCTGCTTGGCGGCGCGTGGCCCGGTGAAGGCCACCGACCGGATCTCTCCCCCGCCCGGCACCCAGACGCCCTCGTAGGCCTTGATGGCGACATCCAGGGTGGCCGGAGCTGCGCCCGCGCGGGCACCGAGCCGGTCGCCGATGCGCAGGAAGCCGGCCGAGGCGTCCGCAACGTTGTAGACGTGGCCGTCGTAGGCGTCCATCGTCGCCAGCCGGATGCGCGCTCCAGCGGGCAGCCCGGAAACCGTGAACAGGCTGACCTTCTCTTGATCGAGCTCGAGGTAGCGGTAGCTCGTGAGCGGGCTCGCGTAGTCCTCGAGGTTCAGGGGCGGCTGCACGACCTGCCGCAGGACCTGGCGGTCCGTCGTCCCGCCCAAGAAGGGGGACGCCGCAACGGCGACTCCGCCGGCGGCGAGCACGGCGACGCCGGCCGTCACCAGCCGACGGGCGTCGAAGCCCATCGCCGTGCCGGCCAGCAGCGCCGTCTGATCCTGAGCGCGCTGCCGCAGGCTTCGCCAGACCGCCCAGACGATGGCGATCAGGCCGAAACCGGCGCCGATGAAGGCGGCCCAGGGGGCGTAGTCCAGTCCCCAGAGGATCCCGATCACGAGCATCGCCAGGGCGGGCAGCAGCGTCCAGAGGTAGCGGCGTTCGCTCAGGACGAGGCGTCCGGCGATGGCCCCCAGCACCAGACCGCTGACGTAGGGGACGATCGCGGGGCCGGTGAAGGCGCTCGCCGGCGGGGTCACGGTCAGCAGATCGCGCCACGACTGCACCGTCAGCGGGACGAGGCGCAGGAAGGTCTCTGGCGTCGGGATGATCCCGAACAGCGTCGTCTTGCGCAACGCCAGCGGCCCGCCCAGAACGAGGTACGCGCCCAGCAACGTCGCCACCATGGTGGGTCCGGACCAGCGGAACCGCGCCCCCAGCACGCTGATCAGGACGCCCACCAGGACGCCCCCGCCCGCGGCCAGGTAGCCCTCGTAGCCGCCGAAGACCGGACCGAACGCCACGACCCCCGGCACGAACAGCATCAGCGCGCCAGCGGCCGCGGACGCCAGCGCCGCCGCCGAGCCGGTGCCCGTCGGCGCCGCCGTCACCTGGCGAGCCCGCTCGCCCGACACCACGGTCATCTCAGGGTCCTCATCGCGCGGGGAAGATCGGACAGGTTGCTGACGTCCAGCACCAGCAGGCTCGCGGCCTTCCGCCGCGCCGCGGACAGATCCTGGCCACAGCGCAGCGCGAACGTGGACGTCTCGGGCGGCAGGGCCAACTGGGCGCCGCGCAGGTCGGCCGGGCTCACGGCGCTGCCCACGATGACCGAGGCGACGGACGCCCCGGGCACGGCCGCCGCGGCGGTCGTGGCCAGCTCGCGCAGTTGCATCGACCGGGGCCGCAGCTCGATGCGGCACAGCTGATCGAGCATCCCCATCGCGGACGGGAACGTCAGCAGGCCGTCCGAGGTGAAGACCGAGAGGGTGCGCTCCTCGCGGATCGCTGCCTGACCGAGCGAGCCCAGCACCGACACCGCGAGCTCGAAGTCCTCAGGCGTCTTGTAGTGGTCGGGGTGCAGGCTCAGCATGAGCAGCAGATGCGAGCGCATCGTCTCTTCGAACTGGCGGACCATCAGCTTCCCGACGCGCGCCGTCGTCCGCCAGTGGATCGCCCGGCGATCGTCACCGGGCACGTACTCGCGCAGCGCATGGAACGACACGTCCGAGCTGGACAAGTTCTGCGTGGCCACGCCCTCGACGTCCTTGATGAAGCCCACCGCGCGCGTGTCCAGCAGCACGGTGTCCGGGTGGATGAACAGCTCGACGGGCTCGGTCCAACTGCGCTCGCGCGAGATGAGCCCGACGGGGTCTGTCCGGACGGACCGGACGGGTCCGATCGTGAGAACGCCGCGGCGCCGGCCCGGCACCTGGAAGACCTCTTCGTGCGTCTCGCCGGGACCCAGCCTCGGTACTCGGAACGTCGCCACGTTGCGTCCCACGGGCAGTTCGACCGTGCTGGACGCCTCATGGCCGCGCGACTCGTTCTTGATCTCGACCCGCCCCAGCGCGGTGTCGCCGACCTTGACGCGCTGGTTCGCCAGCTCGATCAGCGCCGAGTACTGCCATTTCCCTAGCGTGAACACGATCGCCGCTACGAGCAGCACGAGCAGCATCACCGCCAGCACGCGGAACTCCAGCCAACCGCGGTTGATGCCGACCACCCCCAGCACGACGACCCCGAACGCCACCACCCAGCCGAGCGGGGACACCATCGCCGCGTACGGGCCCGCGACCTTCGCCAGCCGCTGCAGGCGCGGCGCCGCGGCGTCCACGACCGTCCAGCGCAGGTCGTCCGCGCGCTTGCCGAGGGACGCCGACGCGGCGCGCAGGCGTCCAATCAGGGCGTTCGGTCGGCGCGGAGCCCGCCGAGCGACGCGACGGCCGGGCTCGGCGCGACGGACCGGGTCAGCCGGGGCGACCCGGGTGGCGTCCGTGTCCGGGGCTGGCGCCTCGCCCCGTTCGAAGGAGGGCGACGAGGTCACGACGCAGCACGCTCCCGGGGCGGCTGGACGTTGTCGAGGGCGCGCGCGATGACCGCGGTCGCCGTGGCGCCGGAGAACTCGGCCTCGGGGGACATGACCAGACGGTGCGTCCAGCAGGGGGCGGCCAGCTGCTTGACGTCGTCCGGCAGGGCGTAGTTGCGTCCGTGCGCCGCCGCCCACACCCGGACCGCGCGCACCATCGAGATGGCGCCACGGGTGGAGACGCCCAGCGTGGTCTCGCCGTCCTCGCGCGTCGCCTCGACGAGCCGCTGGACGTAGTCGAGCACCGACTCGTCCACGTAGTTGTCCTTGACCATGTCGGCCATCTCGGCGACCGCCTTCGTCGCGATCAGGGGGCGCAGCGACTTGGCGCGGTCGGGGTTGGCGGACCCGGCCAGCACTTCGAGGGACGCCGCCCGGTCCGGGTAACCGACCGAGGTCTTCATCAGGAATCGGTCCAGCTGGGCCTCGGGCAGGCGGTAGGTGCCGGCCTGCTCGATCGGGTTCTGCGTCGCGATGACCATGAACGGACGCTCCTGGTCGTAGCGGGTGCCGTCCACGGTGACGTGGCTCTCCTCCATGACCTCCAGGAGGGCGGACTGCGTCTTGGGCGAGGCGCGGTTGATCTCGTCGGCGAGGACGATGTGGGCGAAGATCGGGCCCTTGTGGAACTCCCACTGCGACCGCTTCTGGTCGTACATCGTGACGCCGGTGATGTCCGACGGCAGCAGGTCGGGCGTGAACTGGATGCGGCTGTGCGTCCCCTGGACCGTCGCGGCGATCGCGCGGGCGAGGGCGGTCTTGCCGGTGCCGGGGGCGTCCTCGAGGAGCAGGTGGCCCTCGGCGAGCATGCAGGTCAGCGCGAGGCGGATGACCGACGACTTGCCCAACAACGCCTGGCCGACGTTGTCGGTGAGCTTGCCGAACGTCTCGGCGAACCAGGCGGCGTTCTCGGCCTTGAGGGTCATGGTCTCTTCCTTACTGATCGGGGCTTGGTGGGCTGTCGGGGAGGGTGGCCGTTAGGGGCCGATGTGGTACCAGTTGGGAACTGCACCTTGGAACTCGATGGAGAAGTCGGCGTTGGGACGCATGGTCGGGTCGTACTGATTGCCCGGGCAGGTGAACGTGATCGTGCCGGTCGACGGGAGGTTTCGCGACCCCGGCTCGCCCAGGTAGTTGCCGGCCGAGGTGGCGACTCCGCCGGAGATGGTAGGCCACTTGCGCTGCTCCCAGGTGGGGGCATTCCAGCAGCGGACGTTCCACGTGCCAGCGTTGGCGAAGGTGTAGAAGCTCAGCGTGACGGTCAGACCGTTGACGCTCACCTTCGACACCTGGGGTGGCGGCGGGGCCGTGGTGCCGGTGTCGCACGTCACCCCCCGGACAGACCGGTGGACTGCTTGGCCTCGATGCACACAAATTCCTGTCTCAGGCTCACCAGACGATCGAGTCCGAGGCGGATTCGCCCGACCTGGAGCAGGTGATCGTCACCGTGTTACCCGTGTAGCCGTAATAGGCGCCGGTCGTACGCGTCTCGTTCGGGCCGAAGGCCCAGGGGCCGGACCAGCCTCCGTTCACGCTGCAGGTGACGTTGCCGGAGAAGTTCGCCGTGGAGATCCGGAGGTAGGCACATCCGGCAGTGGCACAGCCGGGCTGACCCACGGCGCTGCCACCCTTCGACACGGTGACCTTCGGCTGAGGCGCAGGGTTGCTCGTGGCACTGGCGCACTTGACCCCGCCGGACTGGCCGGTGCTCTGCTTCGCCTCGATGCACACCGTGCGCGTCGCCGAATAGCCGATGCCCGACACGGTCGTGCTGCCGGACGCCCCCACGTTGCCGCTGGCGGCATTCGACAAGACGTACGTCGTGGATCGACCGTTGTCGTTGCCGCCGGACCAGCTGCAGGAGATCGACTGTGCGCCCCCGCCGCACGAGATGTTGGGCGTCGTCGGCGGCCCGTAGGCGTTGACGGCCGTGCCTGACTCCGGACCCTTCGCCAACTCGCCCTTGACCACGCTTTCGGCCCAGACGTACACCGTGACGTTGCTGCCGTTGGGGAAGGCTGTGCCGTTGGTCAGCGTCCCGCCCGTGCTGCTCAAGGTGCCGCTGCCGCCGGCCGACGAGCGCCAGCGGTACGTCATCTCGCTCGGGGTCGCGCCGTTGCCGGCGGCCGCGCTGAAGGTCACCTTGACCTGGTTGCTGACCCCAGTCGCGGACGCCGACAGGCCACCCACCGCACCCGGATCCTGGAAGGGCCGGATCGCGTTCGAGTTGGTTGACGGGGTCGACCAGCCGGCCTTGTTCTTGGCGCGAACCCGGAACGTGACGTCGCTGGTCGACACCGGCATCACGACCCGGCAGGACGTCGCCGTGGTCGAGGCGCACGTCGACACGACGGCACCGTTCATGCTCAGCTCGTAGACCATGTTCGAGTCACCGTTGCCGTTCGGCGGGCTCCACGACACGTTGGCCGCGGGCGGTAGCGTGCTCGCCGACTCCTTGGACGCGTTGGGTGCCCCCGGCTGGAACGGGACGCCCGCCGGCACCACCGCAGCGGAGGGGATCGACCAGTCCGAGGGGTCCGGGGCCGCCGAACGAGCCTGCACCCGGAAGGTGTAGGCGACACCGTTGGTGAGGCCGGGCCAGACGTAGCTGGTGCCGGTCACCGGAGGCGACTGGGTTGTTCCGCCCACCGCGGGGCTGACGGACACGATGTAGCTGGTGACGGGTGAGCCGTCCGTCGTGGCCGCCGGCCAGGTCAGCGAGATCTGCTTGTCACCGAACGTACCCACCGGCGCACCCGGCGGGTTCGGCTTGACGTCCGGACGCAGGTCGGCGGACTCCGCCGAGTCGGGCCCCTCGTTGACCACGTTGGTGGCGCTGACCCTGAACCGGTACGTCTCGTCGTTGATCAAGTTCGAGATCACGCAGGTCGTCTGCTTGGAGCACTTCTGCGAGCCCTTCGAGCCCTTGTTCCCCGACCACTTCACCGTGAAGAAGTCGATCTCCGCACCATTGTTCGCACCGGCCGTCCAGTTCAACGTCACCGTGCGCGACAGGTGCGTCTCACCGCTCAGACCCACCGGGGCGTCCGGTTTGTCCCGCACCGTCAACTCGATCGTGCCCCGAACCTGCCGGGTGACCTGCTCGGTCGCGTCCTGGACGAGGTACGTGACCACCTGTGACCCGTTCTTGCCAGGCGGTGGCGTGATCGTCACGGATAGGCCCGAGACGGTCACCGAGGTGCCGGCGACCGTCGCCGTCGGCGTCCCCACGATCGTCACCGGCTTGCCCTCGGCGGCGAACGGATTCGAGATGTACTGCGTCAGATCGATCGTCGACGGCGAACCCGCTTTGGCGTCCGAAATCACGGCCGTCTTGACGGCCATCAAGGGCCGGGTGGACGCCGTCGCCTTGAGTTGCACGACAGCCGGGACCGGCGGGTTCGTGCCGTCGGAGACCGTGACCTGGACGCTGCCGCCCGTCCCGGGCGCCACGTTGGCGTCCGCCGAAACGCTGAGGGTCGAGCCCGCGAGATCGACCTTGAACGGGCCCGAGACGGCGCCCTTGTTGAAGGCCAGCTTGTTCGCGTCGCCGGGGTCGGGATCCTTCGCCATCTGCTTCAGGTCGACCGTCTTGGGGGCCTCGCCGACGGCCACCGTCACCTCGGACGGGGTGAACACCGGCGGGTGATTCACCGCAGGTGCGGGGGTTACCCGGATGGGCAGCGACAGCGTGGCTGTACGGCCTGCCGGGTCGTCGGGGCTGGACCCGTCCGTGACTTCGAACGTGACCGACGTCATACCCGTGAAGTCCGGCACGGACTTGTACTGCAGGGTCTTGGCGTCCTTGATCGGGGGCGTGGCCGGGTCGGCGCCGATGCCCGACTTCGCCTTGGCCTCGAACGTCAGCAGCGGGCTGCGTCCGGGGCGGACGACCACGTACTCGCTGAGGGGAAGCGTGAGCAACTGGCCGGCTTCGATCGTTGCGGGCACCTTTGTCAGGTTCAGAGTCGGGACGTCAGAGC
>Ga0208823_1000853_pt1 | contig 24837 bp, 23 predicted proteins | sample AD_UKC075_MetaG_FD_184440 | JGI IMG/M metagenome (GOLD analysis project Ga0208823, IMG submission 184440) | Active sludge microbial communities of municipal wastewater-treating anaerobic digesters from USA - AD_UKC075_MetaG (SPAdes) (version 2) | ecosystem: Engineered > Bioreactor > Anaerobic >... | reverse complement strand
GGGAAGAGCGCATTCCTCTCCATCTTGAAGAAGATGGAGTCTCCTGCGCTCAGATATGATGAAAAAGGCTACCGGGAACAAAAAAAAGAGAGCCTGAACTGGCTCTCTTTTTTCATAGTCCGTATTGCGTATAGACATCTTCAGGTAGAGCGCCCGTAGCTTTCTGCCAGAGCTTTTTATTTGCATTTAGTACTGGCTGGGTCAACTTAGTAGTTGGCGTACTTGCAATGCTCCATAGGACTATAGAAGGCAGGATAGGACCGAACGCACGGACAATACCTGGCATTTTTGCCCAGCGCTGTTCAAGTCCTTGGAAGAAAGTTTTTGCATCGGCTTCTTTTAGGAGCTGAGCTGTTTTAGAGTACATTTCGAACGGCTGAGGCTGTTGTATAGTTTTAAGTTGCTGAGCAAGCGCCTTAACTCGATTGCGTTCATTAAGCAATCCGAAGCCGAGCCCAATACCGCTGAAGATAGCATTAGCAATGAGCATATTTTTAAGCCATGGTTTAATTATTTGTTTAGCAGACTGTGCAAGTTGCTGCTCCTGTGCGGTTTTTCTCATATCTATCACCTCCAAGTTAGATGCATGCGACTTCAGTCGTGTGAGATATAGAATAGTTTGTTTTTGTCTTGCTATATTGCCAACCATCGGCTGTTTGAATCAGCTTGCAGTACTTATAACTTATTCCCTGACATACCCTTTTGCCATTTTTATCCTTAATGTCGAAAAATCCGCTTGCTCTCGCTGCTACCATACCCATCCAGATACCAGCGTACTTTCCTCGTGGTACAATAGCTTTAACTATATCTCCAGTTTGGAAACCAAGCCAATGTTGGTAGCCGGCGCGTGTGCTGGTCCGTTTCGCCCACACCCCAAAGGTTGTCTGCAACCAGCACTTCCAGGGTCCGGGACTGGAGAAGCATCCCGGAGTGGGTCTTGAGCCTACTACCAACGTAGCACCTTCATCCCCTTGTCCTTTGGGTCCGGTGCTTAGGCTGGTCAACCAGGGCTTTTACAAGCCCTCGACTTCAGTCGGGGGTAGTTGACCTCAGTCCGTATTCTTTTTCAAGTTTAGCACGGTAGCCTGTTTTGACGGCATCGGCAACCATGTTGAACGGCAGGGACAGAATTGGGAATGCAAGTGCATCGACACCTGTTCGCACGACCCACTTCGTCAATTTAGGCTGGTTCGAATACCACTGATGTGCTTTTATGAAATTCGAACTAGCCCAAGGCTTGACTTTTGAAACGACAGACTTGAGGGCGCCTTTGAGGGCAGTTCCCCAGCCGGCCTCCTTAACAAGATGAACAGAACGCAACCTTTCGGCTAACTGCTGTGCATTTTTTATCCTTTCGCTGTTCATAAATAGCCCTCCTTGTTTCCCAACTTAGCTTCGATATACCTGATTATATCATTAATCAAGACCGTGTTGATATTTTCCTTTTTCTCAAACAAATAAGAATGGAAGAGTTTAAAGAGCTCTTTAGGTTGGAGGTTGAACTTACTGGCACGCCTGAGCAGTTCTTCGAACCTGAAGCCGATGGAGAACATGAAGACATCAGACGGTCTTGGTTCGAATTCAGACGGAGCAAGCCTTTTGCCATCTACATGTATATCGAGCATTTCGGCATCGTCATCGCCAAATATATCATCTTCGAAATCAAAAGCATCATCGAATTCATCATCTGGTTCGCTGAGTGGTTCAGCAGAAGCAATTTCTTTCAACGAGCCTTCAGGAAGTCTATCTGTAAGGTAGTCGAAGAAGAACAAGATGGTAGGTTTAGCGAAAGCTATCCAGATATTAGCAACTGGATGTTCAAAGCCTGGATTATCTGCTCTGTGCTTATCGAGATACGAGGCGAATGCTGGATTTATAAAGGCAAACTCAAAAATCTCAGCAAGTGTAGGTAGATAATCGGAGTGAGAATGGAATGAATTGACAGGTATGCTCATTGTCAGAAACAGCTTGTCTGACGGCAGCTCAGTCTCTCCTGAGTTTCTGAGCTTTTCGAGTTCGCGAGTTAGGAAGAGGAAATATCTTTTAAAATATCCAAAAGTAGACACATTAAGAACCAAGATTTTAGAAAGCAACGTGTTCAGGTTATACATATTGTTCCCCCCCCCGCGAGCTGCATTCTGATGCATCATGACGCATCAAGGCTATTTGCATCACATATAGTATACCACGAAAGCAGGGGTATGTTGGAAGCACCGACAAGTTTTTTTAAGGTATAGTAGAATAAACTGGGAGGTGAAGTGGATGTTTAAGATGTTCATAGCGAAGATATTCAAAAAGCCCGAGCCGATAAGGGAGTGGGCGCTCGAAAGGTATGGAGTGTTGGGATTGATGATTAAACTTGATGAAGCATTAGAACAGCTTAAGGATGCACTGACAATGGAAAACAATCAAGCAAGAGAAGTGGTAATTGATGTACTGAGCAGAGTAAGGCGCATATCGGAGGCAGGTCTTGCGATGCTTGAAGCAGGACAATTGACAAGAACAGGCGAGAGGCTGGAAGACTATAAGGTGCTCAGTAGAGAGCAGGTTGAAGCGCTGATAGAACGTCTCAGCAAGTTGAGGTGAGCGCAATGATGCTGAAGCTTGATTTAGATAAGGAAAAAGAGCGGATATTGAATGAAGATATAAGTGACTGGGGCAAGTACCATACGATAGTGGTGGAAGGCAGCCTGCGCGGTAGCGGGTTCATGGCGCTGATGAAGTTAATGACACTGAAAGTAAGATTGGTAGTGTATACTGACAGCATACCGAACATGGGGCTGCTGGGCAGACAGCTATTGAGGCATGCGGAAGTATACGTTGGGAAGATGAAGGTGCCGTTGGTATTAGAAGCAAAAGACGAAATTGGTATTGAGCTGGTCAAAAAGGTAAGAGTCAAATAAGAAAGCGCTTGACAAGCACAAGGCAAACCTGGTACAATAGATAGGGAGAGAACATGGAGGGAAGGGATTGTGCTTGAAAGGTGTTGAAAAGCTCCTTACAAGAGCACGAGCGAAAAAGGAAATAACGTGGCCGTTCAGTAAGCAGGTAGTGAACGGCGAAATGAAAGACAAGATACCAGAAAATTTGGTGACAGGAAGAAAAATAACGTTCCTGCCATATTATTTGCGTGGCAGGCGTTTTCATTATTTTGTACTCTTAGTAAAGTCAGATATCAGATACGTGCCGAGGAAAGTGGCATTAGAATTAGCGCTTGAGATAGCAGAGAAGATAGTAGGACGTAGGTACGAGCAGTACGTACTAACGCCTGAGGGAGTAGAGCTCTGGTTTGCGATGAAGCCGAACGAACTTAATGAGTTACTTAAACGCAGGGACGGAAGGCGACCGAACTCAAAAAAGCGCAGCTTGTACTTAGACCTCAGGCAGTTCCACAGCCTAACACCAGAGCAAAAAGAGAAGGTAGCACTTTCTAACCCACGAACGAAAAAGGTATACATAAAAGACGGCAAATTGACTGTAGAGATAGAGCTGCGCAAATGGACGATGGAACCTGGCTCAGTTGTTGTACCAGGACTTGTTAAGGATGTACGCATCAACCTTCAGACAGTTAAACGGTACGCCAGCATGAGCTACGAAGAGATTGCAAAACAAAGAGGAATTGACCTAGAAAAGTTCAGATACATTCCGAGTGACAAACTCAGGCAGGACAGAATTGAGCTTATCAGTTCCAAGGATATTTTAGCTCTTCTTGGCAAATTCGACCCGCCATCGCCAGATGAAAAGACAATCACCTACACAAAAATCCTCCAAGAAGAACTCAGGAAAGCTGATTTAATTAAAGAATACTTTGCTAAAGGCAGACCTGTTGCATATGGCAGGTACCATACTGTTGCTGTTGGGCTGTACCGTAAAAGCAACATCGACATGCTCGTGCCATATGCAATCCAGAAAGTAGTAGGCGATGAATATGCAAGTCCGTGGTCTGGTAGTGCGTATGTTGAAGGCATTGGGAACACGTACGTAAGCAAGGTAAACAGACTCAGATGGTGGGACCACAACAGTTTGAGAAGCGTTGGTGGAATTGATGCGTTTGCGTTCTTTTACCGACCCCAGCGGTATGAAGACTACCCAGACCTGAAAGGTTTCGAATACGTTGCAATGCGCAAAATCCTCAGGCTCAAGACAGGCGGACTAACCGAAGAAGGCTTCAAAGTCGTTGAGCATATTGCGAAAATCATTCGCGAAATCCAGAAGTACAGATACCTAGAACCGAGAAAACATGTCAACAAAAAAATAGACAACATCATCAGAGCGCTTAGATACATCGCCAACATCCTCGGGGCACATGAAGATGGAAAAGACATCATCAGCACAAGGTTCCTAGCAAAGCTCATGAACGTGTCTAACTCTACAGCTTGGAACATCTTAAAGCTACTCAAAGAAGCGGTCATCATTTCCTTCATAGACACTAAGCTTGTCTACAGCCATGAAACTGGAAAGCACGAACCAGTTCCTATCTACTATGTACTAACCAACGTCGACCCGTTCGAACAAGCCTTCAGACTCATGAAACTCGTCAGCGTCTACATCCACGAAGGCATGTTCCATGCAAGACTTAAAAGACTATATGAACTATCAGGCGTAAACTACACCGTTCAGCTTGAACGCACACCACACCTGAAACAGCTCGCTCAAAAGCAGCTCAACCTCGAACAGCTAATCTCCAGCCCTCCTGAGGTCAAATACTACGAACTTCAGTCAACTACCCACCACCTATAGAGACCGAACATCCCGTATCCCATCCCAGTCGAAACTGGGAATTTCGTTTTTGGACTTCCCTTTGATTTTAGCCAGACAAAAACATTTTTAACATAAGCTAACTTGATTTTATCAAGGCTAACTTAGTGCACACGCCAGAGCTAAAAAATTGCCCGCTGGCGCGGGCGAGAACCTTTCATTTAGGTTTTAACTAAGCTTAAGGAGGAAGGTTTTTAGCTAAGCTTAGAAAAAAAACAAAACAAATAGTGTCCACGAAGTGGGAGCCCACGCAGTGGGCGACCACTGAGTGGACTGCCCACGTTAGTGGGCATTTAAACCTATCGATAGGTTTTAACCTAACTTCTAGGAATTCAAACAGTCATTAGCTATCAGCCAATAGTCTAAAGGTTTACCATTAAACTTTTGGCTGGTCTTAACTTAACTATTTGTTAGTTAAAAGCCTTTCTAAAGGCTATTATCTAGCAATTAGGTTTTAACCCTTCGATAGGTTTCAACCTAGATGAAAGGTTTTTGCCTTATGAATGATTTTAAAAAAACTCACTCTTATTTTTCGAATAAAAAGGTGGTCGTTCGATAATTTTTATCGTAATGAGTTATTATCTAACGAGAATAGTGATAAATAAACGTTTTTCCTTCGATTACCATGGCTCACCACATGGTGATTTAGGTTTTCAACATGTCAGATGCAGGCGGTATAATATGTCTTGGGAGGTGGGAAGATGCTGTTTGAAAAGTTGGTTAAAATAGCACAGGATAGGCCTGATAAAAAGCCTCAAGATGACAAGCCAGGACCACCTGAGACGAAGTTCGAAGGCAAGACGAAGAACTATGTAGTCAGTGAGAAGAACAAGCCGATAGCACCTGAAAAAGGTGTATGGAGAAGGAAGGTTGTATACGACAAGCACGGCTACAAGCACGTTGTGACATTGAACTGCTACAAGGGTAAGTGTACAGTTACGAGCATATGGCATGAAAAGCAAGAGCCACATGCAAAGAAGAAGTACAAACACCTAAAGTGGCTGAAGTAGCGTTCTAGTTCAGAACGGATTTAAGCCTGCAGCGTTCTGTTGCAGAACGGTGGGGAAAGATAAAAAAAGCGCCGAAGCGCCTTAGCGAAGGCTTGAGGCAATCTTTTCGAACTCCTCAAGCCATTCGCCTTTAAATTTTGGTTCTACCGCCAGTGTTGCCTTTCTGGACGATAGAACCTTTATAGAATTTCAAGATTGCCCAGAAGGTTTGGAATAACATCATTCTGTCCTCGAGACTGCAGGACACTATGATGTCCGTGACAGTGTTTGACTGCAGCACGGACTTGTTAACATCAGCTGCAGCCTCGAGTATCATCCCGACATCCTCATCGTCGGGATGCGCTCCAATTGTCTGGAGCATCTCATTGGCATCTACCAACAGTATCTCGAAGGGGTGGATTTTGTAGAACCCCTCGGGTGGTAGATGCCCATGTTTTTCGAGGAACTCATATACTTCGGCATCGCATATTATGTTCATGAAGCGAACACCGAAGCTTATGAGTTCCTCAGCCTGGTCGTATTTCGAAAAACCAGGCTTTATCTCACGCAGCCAGCCGGCCATAGCGTTCCTGTGGCCGAGCGCTACGTGTGCTACCTCGTGGTACACGCAGTACCTGAGGTAGTCCTTCGGCGCTTGCTCGCCATATCGGTCTTTGAACTTCTTGCCGATATGGCTGGCAAGCTTAATGTTTACTCCCAGCGCCCAATCGTCGTCTGGGAGCCAGATGGCTCTGAAGTCAGAGCCACCTTCGAGTTCGACCACTGTCAGCGGTGGTCGAACATTAAATTCATCGCAGACATCTTTTGCGATGTCTGCGATTTTCTTTAATACTTCCATAATTTCTCACCCCTTTCGGGAGATTTTTTAATTGTTCATAGTCTATATAACATCAGCTACTGGTATTTTTAAGCGAGGGGAAAGATAAAAAATGGGAAGCCCGATACTTGTATACCGCCTCGATGCCGGGCGGTTGGGATTTATAGAATTTCAAGGCTCTAAAACCCCGCATTTTAATGCGGGGAGTAGGTCAAATAACAGCCAACCAACCTTTTTTGCGCTCATCAACTGTATAAATAAACAATGATAGAATTTCTGCGAAACTTAACCGAAGGAATGATGGCTATGGACAGCTTCCTTTATAGGGTCGGTGTACTGAAGCTCGAGGAGTTTAAAGTTCCAACAGGTGTTGGATATTTGATACATTGGACTGGCATGAACGAAATGCTCTCGCCTGTCCTTGCTCAGCGCATCAGGGACAACCTCGAATCCGCTCTTGCAATGGAAGGCTGGAGTTCGCAGAGCATCAACCGTGTCCTCAATAAGCTGTCGGTTGCAGTCATGCCGAACGGAATAATGGTGACGGTGCCTGATAAAATCTTTGCAGTGTATGAACGTGGCAGGCGTGGATATAAAATGCGACCGAGGCAAAAACCAGTACCAATCAGGCTCAGCACCGGCGAGATTATCTTCAGGAAAGTAACACCGCAGAGCATTGCCAAAGGTCGATGGTATGTACCACCGCAGCCTGGTAAGTTCATTCTTAGGCAGATACTTGAAGAGGTAAGAGAGGAAGTTGAAATAGAACTAATGGAGCGCTCGCAAAGGCTGATGCAACGACTATCCGAACTTGTTGCTGAACAGTTCGCCAGTACGCCCAACCCGTTTGCAAGAGGTGATTGACAGTGGAACGCAGGCACGTAATAAAAGAGATTGAGCATGCCGAGGGGTTTGTTTCATTTTTTGAAAGACTACTTGCTGTCAGCATGACTGCTATGGAAAAATTCATATCCGAGTACACTGATTTGGTCTTGGGACAGGATATATCTATCAAGCCGGTGTATGATTTCAACGTCTTTGCACCAGATACTCCAACAACCGTAGTTGTAGACATAGGTCCTCTAGCGAACGCTTCAGTTACATTTCCAGACCCGGGCAACCCGAATATAACAATACGCTACAAGATGGGACCGCACCAGTACATGCTCAGCGGGACGGTGAACTTCCATTTCGTATCGCTGAACGAACTGTTCGCTCACAGGACTGCCAGTGCGTTCTTCTCATTTGCACTGCTCAATCCACCGTTTTTCGAACAGTACGACTTTCTAACCTTCAAACCCACAAACCAGTCGAGTACTATCGTTCTGCCAGACGAGAGCGGTTCCCTTGCTTCAGCTAAGTACGATGTGACTGTTGGCGTTGAATATCTCTACTCACTAGTGCTGAATGTTGAGCCAAGACCGGGCTATCCAACACTCAACGGTTTGTATTTTAAAATAAAGCATAGCGAAACTCCCATGAATGAATTCGAGGTCAAATAACTTTCAGTTTGGAGGTGTAAAAGATGCCATACGTAAAACCTGGTGTATATGTAACTCAAGAGTACATTCCTTCCCGCAAGGCTGCACCGAACATCGATAACTATCTGCCCATGGTGATGGGCGTACCAGTTTATGTGAACGAAGCGCAGGCGTACTGGGGCAGTGCAGATACCATGAATAATAACATTGTTGAAATTCCTCTGCCTTGGAAAGACGGCTTTCCGTCCGACTTTTTCGAAATCGACCCCAATACCGTAAGAGTCGTGCTCGCACCATTCACCGAGACAGGTTTACCAGCTTTCATTACGAAAGACCAGTTCGAAAAGTTCGGCTTGCCGTTCCAAGTGCCGGAAATGTGTGCTGATATTACTGACTGGCTCAGAACACGGACTGTCAACGGCCAGCCAGCTATAAGCTCAACAAAAGTGCAGATACCGAGACTCAAATTCGCTTCCGATGAGCTTTCAAACATTGTCACATACGGCGGTCTGCAACTCAGCCAAGTCCAAGAAACAGTAATAGAAAACGGCAACACTGTTACAAAGACGTGGTACGTTGTTTCGCCACAGAGAGTAAAAATCTTCGTGTACTTCAAGGCATATCCAAAATCGAATTCGCCTAAACTAGGAGTTCCCGTCAAAATTAGAAGCGAGGCTGACATCGTCAGCTTGTTTGGACCAGTCCATCCAGCTAACCCGCTCGGCTTTGCACTGTACTTGACTTTCCAAGGCTCACAGAACGGCTATCCAGTTATGGCTGTACCATTTGCAGCAAGTAGCAGTGACAAAGACGAACCTGATGTCGATGAGTTCATAGATGTACTTAACGAAGTAGTTGTAGCTCCGAACATATACGCAATAGCACCGCTTATCGATGTAAGCAGAGTCGGTCAGCAGAGCGGTATTTCCGTTGCAGACGCGTTAGTTAGTGCCGTAAGGCTTGCCGAGTCGGAAAACTACATGAGAAAGTTCAGAATTGTAATGGCCGGCTTTAAGAACACTTCATATACAGCTGGACTGAGCAAGCCGGAAGTTATCGCTAAATTGGCAAAGTTCATTGCGCCAATAGAAGAAAAACGTGTAAGGATACTGCTCAACCCAGTGTTCATGGCAAGGTTCCTTACTAGCTCTTATCCTGTTCCAGGATATATGTATGCTTCATTCTATGCAGGACAAGTTGCTTACTTTATGAACAGACAAATGCCACAAATAGTCCTTACTGAAACTGAAGTGCCTGTCTTTACAGATGTGCTCTGGAACAACAACTTGTCTTACTACTTCAGCGAAATGGAGCTCAATGAACTTGCTTCATACGGCTACTGGATACTCTACAAAGACGACAATACTTCCACAGTAAAAGTCAGGCACCAGCTCACAACAGCGAATACTGATATGGTTACCTGGGAAGACAGTATCATACGCTCTGTAGACTTCATCTCAGAAGACCTCAAACGTGTCTTAATGAACTATGTCGCAAGAATTGTGCTTACTGAAGAGACGCTCAATACTATTATCAGACCGGCAATTGAAGACAGAATCAAATTCTATAAGGCGACAAACATCTGCGGTCCAAAAACAGAAATCAGCGAGCTCGTAATACCTGAAGATGAACCAGATAAGGTGCACTGTGTAATCAAGATGCAGACGCTCTTCCCACTCAATGTGGTCGAGTTCCATATAGTCGCAGGGCGGATGTAAAAGCGAGGGGGCTTGCCCCCTCTTTAACTATGAGGTGAACACATGAGCCTAAGAGTAGACTTCCAAGCTAAAAGCCAGGACTACTTTACTGCAAGCGCTGAACTGTTTTCTACCATACTCATGAAGCTGAATACCTTGTCGCTTCCTGAAAGCGCCAAGCAGCAAGTAGTTCAGCTGCAACAACTAGCCACCGAATACAGAAATTATGTCACTAATCTTGACTTTTCAAAAGAAACAGCAGCACAGTACATAAATACTTTGATTGATGGATTATTCGGAAGTACGGGTCTTTACCAGCAGGCAGTTAAATTAATGGCTAATAATTTCAAAGAAAGCAAAGAATACTCAAACGGCTACCTTAAGTTGGAGTCTGCACTCAGCAGTGTACTGTACGATGTAGTACTTACTTTTGAAATTTCAAATGATAGACCAGCATTTCAAATTACAGCAGCTGAACTGCTTCAGTACCTGCAGCTTGAAAATATTAAAGAGTTCTTTGAAGAAACTGAGCAAGCAGTCAGTGATACCAAGCAAGAAATCAAAGAACAGCAGAATGAGCGACAGCAGAATGAAATAAGACAGATTGGTCAGAACATAAAAGTTGAGCAGCAACCGAGCGGTACGTTTATTGTGCTGATACCGTCTGACAGTAGGGAGATACCGATTTACTATCAGTCTCGCACGGAAACGACAACGTATCAGACTGAGGTACTTTCGAATCCGGGTTCACCAACAGCCAATGTAGTAACCAGATTTCCAGTGAAGACCATTCGGCTGAAATACGCAGTTGCAGGCATCCAGCTGGTCGGTATCGACAAGACGTCAATTAAGTTGCCAGATGGGAAACTGCTTAGCGACTGCGTGATTGCATCGGCTACGGCATATGGTACAGCAGGTGCTGTCTTCTTCTATTCAGAACTTACGTTTGAGTGCATAGCGTAGAGGTGGAGCAGATGGAACAGAACTTCTTGACATTTAAGAACGTTGCAATAACTTTTGATGGAGCAAAAGTCAGCTATGTAAACTCAGCATCTGTGCGCAAGGAATTAGTTGTTGAACTTGCTTCGTCAATTGAAGAAGGCAAAGAAGTAGCTGTTACGAATCCAGTACCATATGCTGGTCCTGAACGGTATGCGGTGTCGTTTTCGGGAGTTTCACAAGACATGCCGAGCCTGAATGCAAGCTACCAATCTATTGCACTTGGCAATATCAAATTATCTAACTGCTATGCTCGAACGTTCAGCATAAGTTTAGACTACAGCTCAAGCAAGCTCTTCAGATTTCAAGGTGAATATGAGTGTGAAGCAATGAGTTAAAAAATAAAAGGAGGTATCAAACATGCCGGGCAACTTCTTAACACTCAATGATGTTCCTGTATGGCTGAAACTTCGTTCTGATAGCGCAGACTATGCAGACTCGTTTGCACAGAGCATCACCGTAAACTATATGGTACAAGTTGAGCGTGTTACCGAACTCGGAACACTGCAGTTTCTACCAGTAACAGGATTCGAGGCAGTGACACTTCAGATGAGAAGAGTTGCATTCAACACTGCAAACCAAGATATTGCTCAGCTTTCTATCGGGGACAAAATCTATGAAGTCAAAGTTGGTTCAAATGCAAGTCTGATAGCTCGCAACTGCCATGTGTCAATAGTTAGTAGAGGCGTTACGGCAGGACAGGTTCTAATCTATGACGACATTACACTTGAATGTGTAACACTTGAGGCAAATTCCCAGCAAGGGAGTTCTGGAACCATAATAACTGTTGGTTCCTTTTAAAGGTATCCGAAGATTTGAGGAGGTAGTAGTGTGGCACAGGGGCAAGGAGTTGTAATAACCTCATCTGCAAGAAATGAAACCAAGCTCTATGTTACGGCATTTAACATAACATTCCAGCAGGATGTACAGTGGATATACGATATAAACAGCTATAAGCCTGTCAAGCTGATTGCGGCAAAACCAGTGTGGGTTATTCAGCTTACTCAGGCATTTGCATCAGGAACTCTGACAGGCAGCAATTTTACAATTCGTATAGGCGACAGAACATGGAATAACTGCGTGCTTGCCAGTGCCACCGACGAAGTCTCCGTGGAGACTATAATTTATTACTCTACACTGACCTTTTATTGCCCAGCGTAAAAAAAAGGAGGGATATAAATGGCTGAACTCAAAATGAATAGTCTTGTTGCCAACCCAACTTCTTTTGCACCGTTCAAGTCTACACAATTCCAAGTTGAGGTTTACGAGTGGTCTGGTGAGACTAAGACTTATGCATCAAATCCAACTTCCCTTGGATATGCCATGAACGTGGTAGTAAACGAAGAAGATGATGAGCGAAGGCAGTTCATCATAGGTAGTGACAGTCCGCAAATCGTGACAGGTGTAAAAGCATACACTATTCAGATTTCGACCATGGCTTCGCCTACATTTAATGCATTTAAGTTGGCTAAGAACAAACAATACATCAGAATAGTGGTCAAGGATTCAGACCAGACGATTGCACAATATTCTAACTGCCTGATACAGAACTATTTACTTAATGCCAATGTCGGCGACGTGCTGGTTTACGATACAGTTGTGGCCTTATGTGCAACGAAGGAATGACCTTTCTAAAAGTCAATTTATGCATAATTTGACCTGTGGATAGGTCACTTACGCAAAGGTGGTGAGAAAATGACACTGGATTTATACACACTGCCGATTGACCAGTACAACGACCCGGGCAACCGCATGGGGTTCTCCCATATGGTTATTCCTGAGAGATTCAGAAGTACTGACTACCTTACTGATGTTGTCAACGGCAAAAAGCAGTATGCTGCATATATTGTCGGCAAGGGGACGTCGAAAGGCATATACAGGATAGACAATCCAATTGATGCACTCACGAGTGCATGGTATTTTGTACAGAACGTTAAGTACTTCCCAGAAGATATTGCAGTACAGATTGCGGCAAAAATATATGACGCGCTGGTTTCATTTGGTATTAACTCAGATGATGCTGACTATGTTAAGGCTCTATCAGAACTTGCTTCGAAAGCTGGTGCAACTGTGCCAGAAGGACCTGTCACTGTTCCAAATGAAGTTACAGTTCCTGATACCGAAAAGACTGCCGAAAGGCTTACAATGCGTGAAAGGATGAAACTTCCGAAAAAGGAATTCGGATTAGTTTACAAAGACCCAGTCACTGGCAAGACTGTTAAGAAATATCCTCTGCACGACAAAGAACACGTTATGGCTGCCATAAGGTTCTTTAATATGCACTACGATAGGCTACCTGAAGAATTCCGAGCTAAAGTAGCAAAGAAAATCAAACAGAAGGCTAGCCAGTATGGGATTATGATTTCACCAGACAATGTAATTCACAAATACGCTTCGTTGTTTGAAAAAACTGCAAAGGAACTCACGATGCGTGAAAGGATGAAGCTACCAAAGAAAGTTTTCGGACTGGTGTACAAAGACCCACGAACTGGCAAGGTTGTAAAGAAGTACCCACTGCACGATGAGGCACATGTTAAAGCTGCGATTAGCTTTTTCAACATGCACTACGATAAGGTTCCTGAAAAATACCGTGCAAGCTTAGCAAGGAAAATAAAACAGAAAGCAAAGCAGTACGGCATTCAAATTTCGCCAGATAATGCACTTAACAAGTATGCGTCTCTGGAAGAAGGAAAACTTAATCCTGACTTCTACAAATACATCGCACTAAGAGAAAAATACGCACCGGCTGAATACAAACCCGTGTATGAAAAGATAGCGTCAGTTGCTGAAGACTATCCACCGCATTTAGTTGCTAAGGTACTTGAAAGATTAGATAAAGATGCAGGCGTGGATAGATATTGGAAAGTCGTAGGCACACCGCTTGATGCAGTTACTACACCAATGAAGCCTCTTGAAAAACAAGCATCGGACAGCAAGCCGAAAATTTTCAAGACAAACACCGAAGAAGTGTTAAGGTTTGTCGAGAAAAATATGAATGAGCTTCTAAATAAAATGCGCTAGGCAAGTGCAAAAAAGTTAACGAATAAGTCCCCTATCAGGGGACTTTTCGTTTTCCAACATTTCGAATACTGTACGATATAATCTGTTGTAGTCCGCAAAGGAGGTAATTTCTCTTATGATAAAACGTGCTGACGAGGAGGAGTGAGAAGTTATGGCATTGCTTAGCGAAGCCAGCTTAACTGACCCAAAACAAGTAATAGACGCACTGAATAACGTAGTTGCACCATACGGTGTAAGCTATCCAAAAGACGATTTGGATGTGTGTTTAACATTTGCTCGAAAAGTTCAACCGGTGCACGATAGTGTTGTCGACAAGCTCCGAGCATACGACACGCTTTCTAAACCTGTAGCGTATCAGCACTGGCACATATTCGAAAAGGTTGCGAACTTTCTGCTTGACGGCATTGGCACAGTTGAGTACGTAACACCACCGACTGAGCAGGAGCTCGCTTTTACCTGCTGGATTATCCAGCGGGATTTTCCAGATATGCTGAAATACCTGAATGAAGAAGTTCAGACCTACGTAACGACAGTCTGGGGCAAGTACTATGGTTATGCCGTTCCACATCCCGTTATGCTCAATTTCTGGCGGGACGTCCGCACACTCATTGGACCTGTCTTTGAAATGCTTGAGTATTTAGAACGTGCGGAACATGTAGATATAACGAGATTTCCGATGGATATTGTTGAAGGGCAGGCTATTAGGTTGTATACCATTTCTCAATTTCTTAAAGACTACGGCTATTCTGCGGAATGGCACAAGGCTATTGTTAGGAGGCGGACGGTATGGGCTCAGTGACACCGATGGGAATAATGCCTGATGAGATACGGGGACTACTGCCTGTTACAGGTTCTGGTGCAAAAAGACTAATCAACAAAATAATGGATGTAGACAACGCAAACATTACGGACAACATCCGTGAAATTTTTAAGATTGCTTATTTCCTATACGTTTCTAACGGAACGATAGCAGCTGCTGTCAACAAGCTTGTCGAGTATGCCCTTACTGAGTTAGATTACGAAACCGAAAATCAGGAAGCACTTGAAATAGTAAAGGACATTTTAGAAAACAAGCTTAAGATAATAGACATTATCTTTAAGCTAGGACTTGACTACTTCATTTACGGTAATGCATTTGCTTCTGTTGTAGCACCGTTCATGCGTGAGTTTGTGGGTGTTTATACGAAAACTGTCTATACACCGAAAGTTGTTAACGGGCAACCCAACTGGGAGTTCAAGGAAAAACAACTTTACTTCAGAGGTCCAAACAGTTACGAACCAGTCGAAGTACGTGATACTATTTTGAAAAACAGGAATTTTAATATTGTTGTCTGGAACCCATCAGAGATTGAAATAAACTATAATGAGTATGCGAACGTTGCCGAATACTACGTCAAGATGAACAAAGGTTTTGTTAAGCGCTTGATGAAAGATGAGTTTCTGCTTGGGACGACACCATATGCATTCCTTGAAGCGATAATTAAAGGCACGACAACAGTTAAACTTAATCAGAATAACTTGGTTGTGTTCCAGAGGGTTTCGCCGTCAGGGAAGTTCACGCCGTGGGGGTTGCCTTGGATAGTCCACGCATTCAAGGATACATACTACTATATGCTACTTGAAAGTGCGCAGGAAGCGATACTGAGTGAACGCATGGTTCCGTACAGATACATTTATCCGCCAACCGAACTTATTACACAAGGTTCGCCACTTACACTTGATTTGAATGACTGGAAGCGGAAGGTAACAACTGCTCTGACGAACTGGAAGCTCAATCCCAACAACATCCAGATATTCCCTGTGCCGGTTGGCGTAGGTCAGCTTTCAGGTGAAGGCAAGTCAGTCACTGTTTTTGCAGAGATGGATTTTGCAAATAACCAGATTATTCAAGATTTGCAAGTTCCGATGGAATTCATCAAAGGTGGATTGACTTGGTCTGGTAGTTCGGTGTCGCTCAGAATGCTTGAGAACCACTTCATCAACTTCAGGGAGCGAATCGAAGAAATACTCAACAAGATTGTAGCTATCATCCTGAACATTTTGGAACTGCCGAAAGTTTCCGTTAAGCTCAGACCGTTCAAGATGGCAGATGACATACAGCGCAAACAGATGTACCTGCAACTTTACCAGATGCAGACTATATCTAAGAAAACGCTACTCAAAGAATTCGACATTGATTATGAACGAGAGCTTGAACTGCAACGTCAGGAAATGTTGCGTGAACTTGAACTGCAGAAGCAACAATTTATAGAGCAACAGAAGATGCAGATGGAAGCGCAGGCAGTGGTTGCAACGATGCAACAGCCAGAGGTAGATATTCCCGAGAACCAGCCTCTAGGAGACCAAGCAAGATTGATGGGGCTGTCGCAGTATCTTCCAACACAGGCAATGCAACCGCCTATGCTTTATCCGCCAATGACGCCGGAAATGATGCGACAGATGCCGGTTGAACAGCAAGCGGACATGCGACCGCTACCTGAACAGAAACCACCTAGACGGCAGAATTCACCAATTTAATACTTAAGGAGTCAACTACCCCCGACTGAAGTCGAGGGCTTGTAAAAGCCCTGGTTGACCAGCCTAAGCACCGGACCCGAAGGGCAAGGGGACGAAGGTGCTACGTTGGTAGTAGGCTCAAGACCCACTCCGGGATGCTTCTCCAGTCCCGGACAGAGGAAAGTACGCTGGTATCTGGATGGGTATGGTAGCAGTGAGAGCAAGCGGATTTTTCGACATTAAGGATAAAAATGGCAAAAGGGTATGTCAGGGAATAAGTTATAAGTACTGCAAGCTGATTCAAACAGCCGATGGTTGGCAATATAGCAAGACAAAAACAAACTATTCTATATCTCACACGACTGAAGTCGCATGCATCTAACTTGGAGGTGAACTTCGTGAATTACTTTGATGAAAGTCAGGGCATGATTAATAATTCAAAACCTGTCAGGCGCATTAGAGTTTTCAAAATCAGCGCAGACGACCCAGAAAGTTCTTTAGAATTGGAACAGCTTCTGAATTCTCCGAATGTGCACATAACCAAGATTGAAGCGCAGTTCGACAAAATCAATAACTATCTTGTTGCTGTCTGGTATGACGAGCTGAAGCAATCTGAAAAGGAGGTGTAAGTATGTCAGATGTACTTTATTTGATTATTACGGCTGTTCTTAGTGTACTAACCACACTTTTTGTCATACCTTACGTGCTTAAGTTACTTGCAAGGTTTGACCCACAGGCAACTGCTGAAAAGGTCTACAAGTATGCGTTTAAGCCAGTATTTGGCTCAAAAGCGAATCAATTTTCCAACGTTGTCGCTGCTACAATGATTGAGTTGTTCGCACAAGTTATTTTAGCTGAACCGGATACCGCAGAAGAAAGCCAGTCTGCACTCACCATAGTTGCAGAAGCCAGAAAGCTCAAAGAGGCTAACATTGCCAAGCTTTGATGCCCGCCACCCTAGGTGATGGGATTTCCCCGCCATCCATATCCCGCTTGCCCAGACTAGCTGTCTGGGCTTTTGTTTTTTTTTCAACAACTTCCACTTCCTAATGTAAAATCACTGTGAGATTAACTAATGCGGGGAGGTATGTTCATGTTCGAAAGTCGAATGTACGATTACTATAACTTCATGCAACGTGAGGTAAAAAAAATATACAGTCAGGCATTCCCTATACAGTCTGGCGATTTGACGCTTGAGTTGGTTGATGTTGAAATCAAGCGTGTGCCGTTTGACAGCCCAAGCTACGTGCAGAAAGTCAAGGCGAACGAAAAAACATTAGTTGCTCCAATTGTACTCAGACTCAGACTGAAGAAAGGCAGTCAGGTGATAGATGAAGGGGAAGTCACAGTCGGCTCGCTACCTGTGATTTCACCGCTTGGTACATTTATCTATCGCGGAAACGATTATGTTATTCCCAACCAGCTGAGGTTGAAGCCTGCAATCTATATACAGGAACTGCCAGACGGTACCATTCGTGCAAAGTTCAATGTTAAAAACGGCGAGAACTTTGCAATACTTTATTCGCCCAGCAAAAAGACAATGCGACTTGTTGTGAACCAAGTCAGTGTCGACCTTATTCCATTCCTGCAGGCACTCGGAGTAAACGAAGCTCAACTGCGTACAGTACTAGGTGATGCTTACAACGAAATCAGAGCACGCTCGGCAAAAATAGATATGGACAAAGTACTGAACGCATTCAAGACCAAGAGGTACTCAGAATTATGGCCATCGAATATTGACCAGCTCCCGCCGAATAAGCAGTTGCAAGTCATCTTCAGCAAAACGGAACTGGATGACAAGGTCACAAAGATAACGGTTGGTCAGCCTTTTGATAGAGTTTCCGTGCAGGCGATACTGCAGGCAGCCAGACGTGTACTTGAGATAGCGCAGGGAAAAACTGAACCGTCTGGTGTCAGTAGCCTGCCGTTTAAAAAACTCGTGATACCAGAGAAACAAATCTTAGAGAAAATCAACCTCGGTGTAAAACTGCTCAAGCAGACTGCACAAGACAGGATGCAGAAATATGACAGGATAAAAGACATTATTCCACCGAACTATACATTTAAACCAGTTCGTGATTTCTTTGCAATGAGCTCTGCAGTAAGGATTCTGCAGTCTGTTAATCCATACTCGATACTTTCAGCAAACAAGCAGGTTACAATCACAGGTGAAGGTGCAATCGAAGACGATAGGGCGATAACGGTTGAAGACCGCAGCTTGGACCCGCACAGTTTAGGTTTCATTGACCCGGTGCATACACCTGAAACCGATAAGATAGGCGCTACCACCTTCATGACATTCACTAGTATTTTCGGATTGCACCATGGTCGACCTGGCGAAATACTGAATTGGTTCTTGAATCCCAAAACAGGTGAGCTTGAGCTGAAAGCTCCTATCGATTTGCATGACAAGGTTGTTGCGTTTCCCGATGCGCTGAAAAAACAATTCAGAGATAGCATAGATATAACCGAGCTCCTTTCAAGCTCGAAGACGCCGAAGGTAAAGGTAAGCAGTGGAATGTGGCAACTTGATGAGCAAGGGCTTGTTCCTGCTATGAAAGATGGCAAAATCACAAAGGTCAAGCCTTCGGAAGTTGATTATGTCATCTTCAATGCATACCAGATGTTCGGTCCTGCGACAAACATGCTACCTGCACTCCAGAGCTTGCAGGCTAACCGAGCAATGATGGCTGCAAAACACATGACACATGTGGTTTCACTTGCCAAGCCGGAACAGCCACTTGTTCAGACACGCTTTGCCGGTACGCCATATACATACGAACAGGCAATTGCTACCTTCTTCCACCTCAGGTCTCCTGTTAATGGAACAGTGCAAGAAATCGATGAAGAAAACAAAGTAATCAAAATAAAAGGCGACGACGGCAAGATACATAAAGTTGAGTTCTTTAAAGATTATCCGCTTGCTGAAGGTAACTTCTTCTCGCATAGGGTTCTGGTCAAGCCGGGCGATAGAGTACGAGTTGGTCAGATAATCGCCTTTTCAAATAACGAAGACAACGGGGTATTTTCTTACGGTACCAACCTCAAGATAGCGTACATGCCGTTTGAAGGCTTGAACTACGAAGATGGTATAGTAATCTCAGAATCGGCAGCCAAAAAACTTGCAAGCGAGCACGTCTATACATATGAGCTCAAGTTAGATGATGACACGAAATTGGTTTCACCTGCTGAATTCAGAAGCTTATTCCCACGCACGTATGAAATGTCAAAGCTCAGCAATATAGAACCGTCAGGAGTTATCAAAAAAGGCGCAGTTGTCGAACCGAACACGCCACTTATACTTGCAGTGCGCAGTGTCAAACCGACCCTGCATGAAGCGATTGTGGGCGAGAAGTTCAAACAGAAATTGTCATCGTTCAGCAATGCAACAATTGAATATGAAGAACCCAGTAGAGGTGAAGTAGTAGACGTAATTCGAACAGGTAATACAGTCAAGGTACTTGTCGAAACAACTATCCCAGCATCAGTTGGAGACAAAATAGTAGCAAGACATGGAAACAAAGGTACAATCGCTGCGGTTATTCCTGATGAAGAAATGCCGAAAGATGAAAATGGTGAACCGACGGAAGTGATATACAACCCAATTGGTGTAGTAAGCAGATTGAATCCATCTCAGCTGTTCGAAAGTGCACTTGGAAAAGTTGCAAGAAAAATAGGCAAGCCGATAACCGTTGACAACTTCGATGAAAAAGACATGGCATCTGAAGTCAGAAAGCTACTTAAAGAACACGGTCTGAAGGAAAAAGAGTACCTGACATACAAAGGTGAAAGGCTTGAACGTCCAGTTTTCACGGGTGTGGAGTATTTTGTTAAGCTACCACAGATGGCGCATACGAAGACTACAATACGAAAAGAATGGGGATACGACATAGACCTGCAACCGCTTAAAGGTTCGAGTGAAGAGGGCGGTGCTCGTACTATCGACCCGCTTACGTTCTACAGCTTACTTGCCCACGGCGCTGAAAAGAACATACAAGAAATGGCGACTTATAAAGCAGAAAAGAATGACGAGTTCTGGCTCAGCATTGAGCTCGGTAAGGTGCCACCAGCACCGAAACCTATGTTCGTGTTCAGAAAATTCGAAAGCCAGCTCAAAGCCGCTGGAATCAATGTGGAAAAGAAAGGCGACGAGCTACTGATACGCCCAGTTAGCAAGGATGATATTGAAAAGCTCAAGCCAGTTGAGATAGAAAAACCGACAATGCTGAATGCGGTGAATATGTTGCCTGAGAAAGGCGGGCTTTTCGACCCAGAAAAGCTTGGTGGCATATACGGTGATAAGTGGGGGGTTATAAAACTGCCACAGCCAGTACTCAATCCTGTGTTCAAGCAGCAGACTTCCGTACAGCTCGGGCTACCGCTCACTACTGTTGAAAAGCTTAATAGCGGTGAATTGGCAGTCACAGAAGATAATGAAATCGTTCCGGCTTCAAGCCCGAAGGCTAAATATTTCGGCGGTGAAGCAATACAGAAGCTCATAAAGCACAAAATAAAAAACGGCGATATCGACAAAGCACTTGAAGAAGTAAGGCAGAAATTAGAAAGCACAACTAATCCTAAAGAGGTCGGCACACTTGCTAAGCAGTTCAGAATGCTCAATGCGGTAAAAAACAAACAGGTCAATCCTGAAGACTTTGTGATGTCTGAAGTATTGGTTGTACCTCCGAAATTCAGGCCGGCAGTTGAACTTGAAGAAGGTGGCGTAGCTGTTTCACCGCTCAACTATGCCTATCGTGACTTACTACTTGCCAAACAGACATTAGAGAATGCAAAGAAGACAAGAGTTGTGACTAACGAAAAGCAGTTCAAACAATTAGCCAGCAACTTGTTGAGCGGACAGGTTGAAAAACTTATGTTTGCTGTTCCGACAGGCAGGAGCGCAATGGAACCGAAAGGTATAATGCCGATAATTGCAGGGCACGGCGGTCCTAAAACAGGACTTGTGCATTCGAAAATCTTCAGGAAGCGTCAAGAACTTTCATCTACAGCTGTTCTGCAAAATGGTCCTGAGCTCGGTGTTGATGAAGTTGCTATTCCAGAAGAAATGGCTTGGAACCTATACAAACCATTTGTAATCAAACAGCTTACGACAATGGGGTATGACATAATCAAGGCAAAGGAACTGATTGAACAAAAGGATGAAGTAGCTAAAAAGGCGCTCATTCAAGAAATAGAGAGAAGACCTGTACTTGTTAACAGACCACCATCTTTGCACAAGTTCAACATCATGGCATTCAAGCCTGTACTCATACCGTCGTCAAGTGAGAAAAAACCTGAGCAGTCAGCTGAACCTGTTAAAAGGCAGGAACTGGTTCTGCGAATGAACCCACTTGTGATGAAAGGGTTCAACGCAGACAACGACGGCGACACGGTGGCAGTTTTTGTGCCTGTCACCGATGATGCAAGAAGGGAAGCAATTGAAAAGCTGATGCCGAGCAAGAACGTAATTCGACCAGTGTACGGGGATATAATGGTAATTCCGAGAGCTGAATACATTCAGGGAATATACAACATTACTGCTCTTAAACCAAAGCAGAACAAACCAATAGCAAACTACGGGCAGAACTATGAAAAGCTTTTCCGTGACTGGAAGGCAAGAATGATTAAAGGCGACGACTATGTAGTCTTTGATGGCATTCCGGCAACTGTTGGTCAGCACCTTGTGAACGGCTTATTCCCGAAGATGGTTCGAAACTACAAAAAGCCGATAAGCAACAAAGAACTGACCCAGATGTACATGCTTGCAATGAGGACTGGCAAGAACTTTGATGTTGCGCACACATCCGATATGCTGAAAGAAATAGGCAGGCTTGCAATGACGATGTATCCAGTAACAATCGGTATTAGCGACATAGATGACAAGAAGTACAAACAGGAGCTTCAGCCACTTATCAGGCAAGCTAAGAAAGTAGCACTCACCAATCCAGATAAATTAGTTGAACTTGCTGGAGAAATAGATGAAACAATCAAGCAGAAGGCAGAACAGGACAGTGAAAAGAACGACGTGCTCAGGATGATGGTATCAGGTGCAAAAGGTAATCCAGAGCAGGTTAGGCAGCTTTTGGTTACACCGCTCGCTACTTCAGACCCGAAAGGTAATGTATTCCCATTCGCAGTTGAGCGTTCATACTCTGAAGGACTTAAACCTTCGGAATACTTTGCAACCAGCTTCGGCGCTCGTGCATCTATGATTTCCAAGAAGATGGGTGTTGCCGAGCCTGGAGCCGTAAATAAAGAACTGCTTGTCAGTACATCCGACTTAATAGTAATCGAGGACGACGACCCGAACGATATGGGCGTGCCAATATCTCTGAGCAAGCCTGACAAAGACATTCTTGGTCGCATTGCAGCCCAGACAATCAAGAAAGGCAACCGCATCTTAGTAAAAGAAGGGGAACCCATAACGCCTAAGGTACTTGAAGCGCTACGTAAGGAAAAGCTCAAGGAAGTATATGTCAAGTCAATACTGACTGCCACAACTCCAGCAGGTATACCAGCAACTGCAGTTGGTATTACTGCTGAAGGTAAACTGCCACAAAAAGGTACAAACATTGGTGTTCAATACGTTCAAGCGATAACCGAACCGCTCTCGCAAGGTACACTCAACTTGTTCCATACTGGCGGAGCTGCCAGAAAATCCAAAGCGATAGGTAATATCCTTGAGGAAGTCGAGTTCTTCACAAGAACGCCGGCAAGCAAAATGGACATCAGTGCTACGCTTTCTACGCTGTACGGTAGAGTAACCAAAATAGAGAAGTTAGCTACTGGCGGTTGGAATGTATATGTTGAGGATAAACCGCACTTTGTCAGTCCAAGGCTTGAGGTGATTGTGAAGGTCGGCGATATTGTCAAGAAAGGCGACCCGCTCTCAAGCGGTCCTATACACCCAGCTAAATTCCTTGAAGTGAGAAACAATCCATACGAAGCAATGCTGAAGACTACCGAGCAACTGACTAAGGTACTGAACGAAGGTGGTATCAAAGTACCGATGGTCGCAACTGAGCCTATAGCACGTGGACTGATGTCAACTGCTATCGTAACTGATAACGGTGGCATTCACGAAGTGCAGGTCGGAGAATACTATCCTGTTCAGTATCTTGATGCTCTTAACCGCAAGCATGGTGCAAGTGGTACTAAAGAGGTTTCAAAAGCAATTGGTGAGCGTACAGCAGAACACTACGGTACAGTCATGGCAGGTACGCTCATAGACCAGGCAATTGCAAAAGAACTAGAGCAGCAGGGCTTTAAGAAAGTTAAGACGTATAGAGACGTCATTAAATACAAGATTGTGCTTGCAGGTAGCCAGACGCAACCAGCCTACAGAAGCGACTGGCTCCACAAACTTACAACAGGTCGTATTGCGCAGAACTTGTCGTTTGGTGCTGCAAGTGGCGATAGGTCTAAGCTGACAGGCTTCAATAGTCCGAATGCTGCTTGGATAATTGGAACAAGCAGATACTTCCCTGAAAAGTGAGGTGGTAATTATGGCAATCTATATATCAACAGCGCAGGAGCTCATAGAACTGCCGAATAACACCACCGAAACGGTGTATTTAACAAGCTCAATAGATTTGACAGGATACACATACACACCGAAGACATTTAAAGGTACTTTTGATGGGAACTATCACAAAATCACGGGGCTGAGTGCTCCGCTTTTTGACGTGCTCGATGGTGCAACAGTAAAAAATGTGAAGATAATCGGAGCTAATGTGCAGACTAATGCAACCGCAGGAGCAGGAATTTTGGCTAATACAGTTAAAAATGCTACACTATACCGCATTGCGATATACGATTCAAGTATTACAGCAATCTCAAGTACTTACTGCGGTGCACTTATTGGATTTGTTCAGCCTGGTTATAGGCTGAGTGTAAGCCAGTGTGCAGTAAGACATGTGGATGTTTATGGGCAAAAGAATGTAGGTGGTTTGATTGGGTACATCGGCACTGATGACTATACGATAACAGACAGTTACTTCATTGGTTCAGTTCGTGCAACAACAGTGGAAAACATCGGCGGATTTATCGGCTATGCAAAAATGAGTGGCAGTGCAAAGATAGATAAGTGCTACGTTATGGCTACGTTCACCTGTCCTGACGTATTCATGGCGAATCAATTTGTCAACTTCAGCTGATTGTTTAGGTAAACTTGGAATAAGAGTCATTACTATGATTTGCGAGGTGAAAATTGATGCCTACAGTCTTACCATATTGGATAGAACGAACAGACCAGAACAAACCATACAGAGTATGGGTTAAATTTCCAACACTTATGCCTGGTAAGAATGTTTTTAGATGGTACAAAACGGATACTACCGGTCCAGGAAACGGTACTGGCGTATTCGAGTATTTCACTGATTTTGACAGCTTATCAGACTGGCAACAAGTAGGCGGTACTGGAGCAACAGTAACAAATGGAATTGTTAATACATTTCCGTATTCTATTCAACGCAGTGTTCCGTTTGATTTTAAACAAGGGTATATTGGCGTTAGCTTAATAAAAGCCGATACAGGAACTTCTAGTGGCAGAAGTATTT
>Ga0208823_1000843_pt1 | contig 25005 bp, 26 predicted proteins | sample AD_UKC075_MetaG_FD_184440 | JGI IMG/M metagenome (GOLD analysis project Ga0208823, IMG submission 184440) | Active sludge microbial communities of municipal wastewater-treating anaerobic digesters from USA - AD_UKC075_MetaG (SPAdes) (version 2) | ecosystem: Engineered > Bioreactor > Anaerobic >... | reverse complement strand
CCCAGGGCATCCTGGCTGCCCAGCTCAGTGGTTTTATATTCAAAGGTGGTGCGGTTATAGTAATCCAAACCCCGCACTAAGCGGTCGTCCTGGGTAAAGGGAATGGAAAGGGCGGAAAGCCCGGATTTTACCCTTGCAAAGTGTTCCCGGCACTGGGGGCACAGGTACTGGCTGATGCGGGGGGCCTCCTCCAGCTCCCGCTGGCAGGATTCTTCCTTGCAGTCCAGCACGCGCAGGGGATTCCGTTCCAGACGGTCGGCACAAAGTTTGCATGTTTTACGCCCCTGGAGATAAGCCACCAGGGCTTTTTTATATTCCTCCCTGCATTGCCTGCAGCCAATGCTGTTGAGCACCAGGGTGGCCTTGATGCCAAGCTCCTGGAAATACTGCCAGCCCAGGGCGATTACCTCCACATCTGCCCGCGGACCCGCAGCCCCAAAGAGCTCGACGCCAAACTGCCACAGCTGCCTGTACCTCCCTGCCTGGGGCTTTTCATAGCGAAACATGGGGCCAAAGTAATAATACTTTGCCGGCAGGGGCCCGTTGTACAGCTTGTTTTCCACAAAGGCCCGCACCACCCCGGCGGTGCCTTCCGGCCGCAAAGTGAGGCTGCGCTCACCCCGGTCCTGAAAGGTATACATCTCTTTTTCCACTATATCTGTGCTTTCGCCGACACTGCGCGCAAAGAGCTCGGTGTACTCAAAGATTGGGGTACGCAGTTCACCATAGCCATATTGACTGGCCAAGGCCACTGCTATCTCCTCCAGGCGCCGGAATCTCGCCGCCTGTTCCGGGAGAAAATCTCGTGTTCCTCTGGGGATCTGATACATGGCAATACCTCCTCAATATTAATAAAAACCCTGTCCCCCTGTCAGGGACGGGTTTACCCGCGGTGCCACCCTGGTTGCCTTATTGGCCACTCAGTCAGCTTGTAACGGAGCCAGCCGTGAGAACTTGTGCGGAGATGTCTTTCCGTCGCCTTGTTCGGAGAACTCGCAGTCATGATTCTCCTCCCTGAAGAACAGCATCGACGTACTCTTTCCCCAGTTCCCAAGAAATATTGATGGCTGTATTCTATCAGGGGCAGCAGCCCTTGTCAACTTGCAGCCAGGACAATTTTCGCTCCAGCAAGGCCTGGCAGCGTTCGAGGTACTGATTGACATCCCTGGGGTTGTTGAGGGCCTGGAAGGTGCTCCCCCAGCCCAGTTTGCTCACTGCCCCGGCCCCCACTCCCAGCACAGGCTCCGACTCAGCAATGCTGGCAATATTATAATAGCAAAAGCTCCCCGGCAGGCCGAAGCCGACATTCTCCAGGTTAGAAGCGATGTTCTTCAGCCGGTAAAGGTAGTAGGGCTTATAGCCCAAGGCATCGAGGCGGTCATAGGCAGCCCCGGCAATCGCCCTGGATTGGTCTGCACTTAAGTACTGCTCCTTGATCCCTGCACCCCTTTTTAAGGCCAGGGCATGGATGGTGATATTCCCCGCCCCCGCTGCCGCCAGCCTGGAAATTACCGCAGAAAACTCCTCTCGGGTCTGCCCCGGCAAGCCCACAATGAGGTCGGTGTTGACAGTGTCGAAACCGGCCTGCACCGCCATGTCCAGGGCTGCGTAAAAATCCTCGGCACTGTGCCTGCGCCCAATGGCCTGCAAAGTGCTGTCCAGGGGATACTGGGAATTGACGCTGATTCGCGTCACCCCTATATCCCTCAGCACTGCCAGGTGCTCGGCGGTAAGGGTGTCGGGGCGGCCGGCCTCCACCGTAAACTCCCCCCCAACCCCCCGGGCAGGAGCCAACAGCTGATACAGCTGGCCAGGGCTGAGAGAGGTGGGTGTTCCCCCGCCGACGTAGATGCTGTTTATGACATGCCCCTGCCGGGAACAGGCAGCGAGCAACTGTTTCAATTCTGCAGACGCCTGGCGGACGTAAGTGTCTATCTTTCCCCTCCAAGGCTCCAGGGGCAGAGAAGCAAAAGAGCAGTATGCGCAGCGGCTGGGACAAAAGGGAACGGAGATGTATACACTCAGTCCCGTCTTTTTGAGAAGGGGATAGCCGTTATTCACTGCTGCCGCCAGCAACCTGGCCTTTTCCCGATGCAGCAGCCAGTTGCTGCACAGTTCTTCTATGGCCCCTGCGGTGCCATAGGTGTCAATGAGGCCGGCGGCAACCTTGCCTGGGCGCACCCCCGTCAGAATTCCCCAGGGGCTGAGGGGGCCCCGGTTTTTTTCGCTGAGCATGAGAAAAAGGGCATGCATAAAGTCCCGGGGTCTGGCAGCAACAACTTTCTGCTCGGTCTTTTCTCCGTCGCTGACCGACAAGAACAGTTCCTCCCCCTTTTCCTCAACCAGCACCGCTAAATCCCAATGCTCTCCTTCTGCGCTTATCTTCCCCTGGGGAAACAGCCACAGCAGCTGCACCCCCCGGCTCCACCATGAATCAGGTGCCTGAAATTTTATGACCATGGTTTCCTCCCCAAAAAATAAAGGCCTTGGCTGTCGGCCTCCTTTATTCCCTCAGCACGCGGCGTATCCGCTGGACATCAACGACATCCACATTGAATTGCTGGGCAATTTCTGCATCATCTTTCCCGCCGTCAATGCTGTCCAGCAACATATGCAGGTCTACCCGGCGCAGCTTCTGAGCCCGCAGTTTTTCCAAAGCTGTCCTGATGTTCTGTTCCTGCATCCCGACCCCTCCTTTGGCACAATCCGTACAGGTATTATGCCAATATTAAGGGCCTTTATCCCTGGAGCCAGGGGTTTGTGGCTGCTTCTGCCGCCAGGGTTGAGCCGGGACCGTGACCGGGCAAAACTGCTGTATCTCCGGGCAAGGCCAGGAGCTTGGTCTTGATGGAAGCTATAAGCTGCTGATGGTTGCCGCCGGGCAAATCTGAGCGGCCGATGGACTGTTTAAACAAAGTGTCGCCGCAAAAGAGAACCCCATGCCCATACAAGCTGATTCCCCCTGGAGTGTGGCCAGGAGTTGCCAGCACCTGCAAGGAGCAGTTTCCGAAAGCAATGGCATCCCCATCCGCCAGCAAATGGGTGGAGGCAGGGCTGCTGACGGGGTGCCGCATCATAGAAGACAGATTTTTGGCAGGATCGGTGAGCATGCAGGCATCTTCTCGGCCAATGGCAATGGGAACCTTGAGGGCAGCGTGGAGCTCCCCATTGCCGCCGATGTGGTCCAAATGCCCGTGGGTATTAATGATGTATTTCACTTTCAGGCCCAGGGCCTCAATTTCCTGAAGGATTCTCTGGGGTTCAAAACCCGGGTCAATCACCAGGGCCTCCTTACTCTCAGGACACCAGGCCAGGTAACAATTTGTCCCCATGCTGCCTACAGGCAGAATCTTATATTCCATATTTATCACCTCAACTCTTTGCTGTCCAACACCAGGGTTACCGGACCGTCGTTGTGAATCTCCACCGCCATCATTGCGCCAAAGACGCCTGTTTCCACGTGTATCCCCTGCTCCGCCAGATAGCGGCAGTACTCCTCATACAGCTGCTCCCCCATCTCCGGAGGGGCAGCTAAATGCCAGGAAGGGCGACGTCCCCTGCGGCAATCGCCGTATAGTGTAAACTGGCTGACCACCAAGGCTTCCCCGCCGGTATCCAGCAAGGACAAGTTCATATTTGCAGCTTTGTCCGGGAAAATGCGCAGATTAGCGGTCTTTTCTGCCAGGTATTTCGCGTCCTGACTGGTGTCCTCAGTCCCTACTCCCACCAGAATCAATAAGCCCTGGCCAATTTCCCCCCGGATGACGCCATCCACCCGAACAGCGGCCCTGGACACCCTTTGAATGACAATGCGCATAATATCACCTCAGTTATCCTCACTAAGTGCGGGTCTGTCTGTAGACCTCCATTACCGACTTGACACCTCTGAGTCTTTCACTGATCTGGCTGAGGTGGTCAAGACTGTGGACTTCCACCGTCATATGCACCTGGGCGGAACCATCCTTGAGCCCGCTGCCGTTGATGGTGAGAATATTGGCCTTGAGTTCTCCCAGCACATTCATGATTTCCTGCAGCAGGCCCTTGCGGTCCCAGGCATTGATTACCAGCTCCACAGGAAAAGTTTGGTGCTCGGAGCTCCCCCACTGCACTTCCAACAAACGCTCAGGGGCAGCATCCCGAATGTTGGGACAGTCCATCCGGTGGACGGTAAGGCCCCGGCCCCGGGTGACATAGCCGACAATTTCGTCCCCGGGCAGTGGTTTGCAGCAGCGGCCAAAGCGAACCAGGAGATTCTCTACGCCCTTAACCATTACCGCTGCGTCTGTCTTAGAGGCCTCGCCCTTAATTACTTCCACTTCCGCCAGGGACATTTCTTTTTCCCTGAGCTTAATTACTTCTTCATATATTCGCCGGCCCACAGATACGGCGTTAAGCCCGCCGTAACCCAGGGCTGCGTAAAAGTCGTCCTCCTGATCCCTCTGGTAGTTGTAGCGTCTGAGCACTGAGGCACGAACTTCAGGGTCAAGATCTGCCGGAGCCAGGCCGTAGCGCTTGAGCTCCCGGAACAACAACTCCTGGCCTTTCTCGATATTCTGCTCCCGCCCTTCCCGCTTAAACCACTGGCGAATCTTTGTCCGGGCCTGGGAGGTTTTTACTATCTTCAGCCAGTCCATACTGGGATTAGCACCCTTCTGGGTGAGGATTTCGACAATATCTCCCGTTTCCAGCTGGTGGTTCAAAGGCACAAGCCTGCCGTTGACTTTTGCCCCCACCGTGGAGTGACCGATGTCGGTATGGATGCGGTAGGCAAAGTCCAGGGGCACTGCGCCTATGGGCAAATCGATGACATCCCCCTTGGGGGTAAAGACCAGCACCTCATCATCAAAGAGGTCGATCTTCAAGGTCTCGATAAATTCATTGGTATCCTTGGTTTCCTTCTGCCACTCCATGAATTGCCGCAGCCAGGCCAGTTTTTCGTCAAACTGGCGGTCCCCCTTGCCCCCTTCTTTATAACGCCAGTGAGCTGCCAGACCATACTCCGCCACCCGATGCATCGCCCAGGTGCGAATCTGCACCTCTACGGGATTGCCTTTGAGGGCAACCACTGTGGTGTGCAAAGACTGGTAGCCATTGCTTTTGGGCATGGCGATATAGTCCTTAAAGTGGCCGGGGATTGGCTTGCACAGGTTGTGAACCTGGCCCAACACCGCATAGCAATCCCTGACGGTGTTTACCACCACCCGAATTGCCGTGAGGTCGTATATCTCGCTCAGCTCTTTTTGCTGCTTGGTCATCTTTTGCCAAATGCTGTACAGGTGCTTTGGCCGCCCGGTAATATTGGCCTTGATGCCAGCATCAGCCAGACTGGTTTCCAGATACTCGATGATCTTCTGCATGATTTCTTCCCGCTGCTCGCGGCGCTGACGCAATTCCGCCACCAGGCTGTAATATTCCCTGGGGTGCAAATGGCGGAAAGCCAGGTCCTCCAGTTCCCACTTAAACCGGAAAATCCCCAGACGGTGAGCAAGGGGAGCATAGATCTCCAAAGTCTCCCTGGCCATTTCCCTTTGCCTGGCTGCAGGAAGGTAGTCCAGGGTGCGCATATTGTGGAGGCGGTCGGCAAATTTGATGAGAATGACCCGGAAATCGCTGGCCATGGACATAAACATCTTGCGCAGGTTTTCTGCCTGCTGCTGAGCCTTGGAATGAAAACGCAGGCGCATCAGCTTAGTAACTCCGTCGACAAGGAGGGCAATTTCGGAGCCAAATGCTGCCTCAATTTCTTCCAGGGTAGTGTCAGAATCCTCGACCACATCATGGAGCAACCCGGCAACCAATGTTTCGATATCCTGCTCAATTTCGGCGAGAATTTCTGCCACCGCCAGGGGATGGGAAATATAAGGCTCCCCGGATTCCCGAACCTGGCCGGCATGGGCAGAATTTGCCTTTTCCCAGGCACGTTCAATAAGGCCCCGGTCAAAATCCGGGGCATACTTTGCAATCTTGGCAAAAAGCTGCTCCAGGGCCATTAGTCACCACCCCTTAGTCGGGACTATTCGGAATCATACTGCAAAAGGGAAAAGACAGGGTAGCCGCCCAGTTTCTCCCTTCCCTTGAGAAAGGTCAGTTCCACCAGGAAAAGAAAACCGACAATTTCTCCGCCCAGACTGCGCACCAGGTCTGCAGTAGACCAAACAGTGCCGCCGGTGGCAAGAAGGTCGTCGACAACCAGGACTTTAATCCCGGGGGTAATGGCGTCTTTGTGAATCTGAAGGGTATCCTCACCGTACTCCAGCTGGTAGCTGGCCTCGATGACCTCTCCCGGCAACTTTCCCGATTTGCGTACTGGCACAAAGCCAGCCCCCATTTTATAAGCAAGAGGCGCCCCTATCAGGAATCCCCGGGCTTCGGGACCCACCACCAAATCAATTTTGTAATCCTGCACCATCGCCGCCATTTTGTCAAAGGCGTACTTCATGGCCTTGCCATCCTTAAGCATGGTAGTAATGTCGATAAATTGAATGCCTGGTTTGGGAAAATCGGGGATTATCCGGATGGTATCTTTTAAGTTCATGTTTATCCTCCTCTGGATCACTTAGGCTAATAAGTTATTTATTCTCCCGGCAGAAAAACCCCGGAGCCAATTCCGGTACGCCGCCAATTGGCTGCTGTAATTCTGCCAGGTTTCAGTCTGGGTCAAATCTACAGTTCCCTGGACAGGGACCAGTTGCCAGGCTTCGCCGCTGCGACCGGCAAGGCCTGCCGCGACGAAAATCTCCAGGGCCCGTTCCAGTAACATTGGCTCCGCCAAATCCGCCGGCAGGAGACTGAGCAAATCTTTCACACTCTTATTATCCCGCCAAAGCCTGTAAAAGCCGCGGAGCAAATTGAGACTGGGCCGTAAAATATCTTCCGGGACATTAGTATCCCCAAAGAAATGAAGGCGACAATTGGCTGGCAAAAAACTGATGCATTCCTTAAGCTGCTTCTGGCTCCAGGCCGGGTCGAGAAAACAAACATCCTCTGCCTTTAGATTATACACTTTTTCCCTGCACTTGTCAGGGGGCAGAATGATGACCTGGCAGTCCCGGAATCTTCCTGCCAGCATCCGCCTTGCCTTCCACTGGGTGTTGGCCAGGAAGACCGTCCCCGGTGCCCGGGCCAGTTCCGTCAGCCAGGGTTCCCCCTGCCCCCGGCGGTCGATGATCTCCCTGCCCGCATATACCGGCCGTTGCGGTCCTCGAAGATCATCAAATTGAAGCTGCAAGCTGGTCTTCCCCTGCCAGCGGTTGACATGCAAGTACCCCGCCACTGAGCAAGGTGCCCCCGGATCGAGGTTATGCACCAGATGCCCTTTGCCAAAACCAATGGCCCACATCCTGCTGCGCCTTTCGGCATTTTCCAGGCGCAGGCGCAGATGATTTTTTTCGCTGCCCACAAGGCTGACAGCGCCGGCAGTAAAACCCTCCACTGCAAAGGCAGGCTCAGGATTGCCGCAGCCAAAGGGCCGCAGCAGGGACACAGTATCCACCAGCTCCATGGTGATGTCCTCCGGCCTCAGGCTGGCCTCTAATTCAAGCACCGGTTGCAGTACATCATCTATTCCCGCCGCCAGGGCATACTCCTCCAGGTCAGAGCAAAAGGGCTTCAGCGCAGCCAGGGACATGGTCAAACCTGCTGCCCCCGCGTGCCCCCCATAGCTTGCCAGGTGCCGGGACACGGCCGCAAGGGCACCATGGATATCAAAGCCGGGGACGCTGCGGGCAGAGCCCGTCAGCTCCTCTTCGCCGCAGAGGACAATTGCAGGCCGGTAATAACGATCCGCCACTTTGGAGGCGACGATGCCAATTACCCCTGCATGCCATTCCCGGCCATAGACCACCAGCAGCCTGCGCCCCTGGCCCACTTGTTCTTCAGCCTGCCCCAGTGCTTGCTGGAAGATCTCCTCTTCTGCCTGTCGGCGGCGATGGTTTAAGTCGTCGAGAAATTTAGCATACCCCGCAGCCTGATAAACATCTTTCTCCAAAAGCAGAGCCACTGCCGGCATGGCGCTGTCCATACGCCCCCCGGCATTCAAGCGGGGACCCAGGCCATAGGAAATATCCTGACAGTCCATATTCCCCGCGGGGCAGCCAGCCGCTTCGGCCAGGGCGGCAATGCCCGGCAGGGGATTGGCATTTATCTCTTGCAACCCCAGGCTGACCAGGAGGCGACTTTCACCCAGCAGAGGAACTAAATCAGCCACAGTGCCCAGGGCGACCAATTGCAGGCAGGCAGAGCTGAGGGCAAAATCCGGTGCAAAAGCAGCCACCAGTTTCCAGGCCACTCCTACCCCCGCAAGCTCCTGGAAAGGATAATCTGAATCCTGGCGCTTAGGATTGATGACAGCCAGGGCCTCCGGCAGCACTTCCGGAGGCAGGTGATGGTCGGTAATAATGACATCCATGCCCAGGCGCTTGGCATAGCCGACCTCTTCGGCATTGCTGATGCCGCAGTCTGCTGTAAGCAGGAGGGTGCATCCGGCTTCCGCTGCCTGGTCAATGCCCCTTACACTTAGCCCATAGCCATCCTGCTGGCGATGAGGTATGTAATAGCTGCACTCTATTCCCTGGTTTTCCAGGGCCATAACTAACAGAGCCGTGGCAGTAATGCCATCGGCATCGTAATCCCCGTGAATAAAGACTTTTTCCCGGCGCTGGCGGGCAAGCTGCAGCCTCTCCACCGCCTTATCTGTATCCGGCAACAGTTGCCAGGGATGGAGCTGGGAGATATCCGGGAAGAGAAAGGCCAGGGCTTCCTCGCCGCTGGTCACCCCCCGCTGCACCAGGAGAGCGGCTAAAATCCGCAAATCCAGGGTCTGAAGCTTTTTATATAATTTTAACCTCCTGGGGCTGACACATTCTCGCCCCTCCGCTTCCAGCAAAGCCCTCAGGGAAGCAGCCAGGGCACTGACTGCCTTTGCATCCCCTCCCTTAATGCGCCAAAGGGGAGCAGAGGAACCGCTTGCTATGTCTGCACTTGTCAAGAAAAGCACCTCCGGTCTACCTAAGAAGTTCGGCAAATCCAGGGCTTTTTCCTGCCCGCCGGCGCCTGACAATAAGAAAACCCCGGTACCCCGGGGTAAATCTCAGGCGCGGGCCTTGTTTTCCCTGACCTTGAGCTCGTAGAACAGAGGGCTGGCCAGGAAAATGGAGGTAAAGGTGCCGCAGAAAATGCCGATAAACATGGGCAGGGTAAAGTCTTTAAGGGTCTCGCCCCCTGCAAACAACAGGGCACCGACAGTTATCAGGGTGGTCAGTGAAGTATTGATGGTCCTCAGGAGGCTCTGGCTGATGCTCAGGTTCAATGTAGCGGGCAAGGCCTTGAAGCTGGAGTTATACCGCAGGTTTTCCCTCACCCGGTCGAAGATGACAATGGTATTGTTGATGGAATATCCCACTATTGTCAGCACTGAAGCTACAAAGGGGCTGTTTATCTCCAGATTGAATACCGAGAAAGAGGTGATGACAACAAAGGAGTCAAAGAGCAGGGGAATCAGCGCTGCCACTGCAAACTTCAGCTCAAAGCGGAAGCTGATATAGACAATCATGCCAATGGAGGCCAGGAGCAGCGCCAGCAAGGCGTTGCGCAGCAATTCTCCCCCAACCACCGGCCCTACGTTTTCAATGTTCCTTATGTCTTCATCGCTGAAGTCAGGCCATTCCTTTGCGATAGCCGCCAGGAGCTGTTCCCGCTCTTCTTCCGTCAGGGGCACGGTGCGGATGACTACTTCCTGGCCCTCGGTGCCCACAGTCTCTTGAATATAACTGTTTTCCAGGGTGACGGTGCGGCCGTTAGCATCTGTGGCTTCAACTCCCGCCAGCACATCCCGAACCTGGGAGGTGGTAAAGCCGCCGGGCAAGTTAAGGAGCAGCTTGGTGCCGCCGGTGAAATCAATGCCAAAGTTCAGACCCCTGAAGATCAGGAAGGAAATGCCGAAGGCAATGATGCCCAGTGCAATAATGAACCACAGCCGCCGTTTGCCAATGAAATCGAAATTCATTACTTTTTCACCCCCAGCAGCCAATTGCTTTTAAGGATATTGGAATCCACCAGGTTCTTCATCATTGCTTTGGTAATGATTAAGGCAGTAAACATACTGCAGAGGATACCCAGAGACAGAGTAACGGCAAAGCCGCGAATGGGCCCGGTTCCCAGAGCATAGAGAATGGCAGCCACTATCAAAGTGGTGATATTCCCGTCCATAATCGAGGACAGGGCCTTGTCAAAAGCCGCCAGCGTAGCTGCCCGGGGAGTCTTGCCGTTTCTCAGCTCCTCCTTTAACCTTTCAAAGATGATGACGTTGGCATCGACAGCCATGCCCAAAGTCAGGATAATCCCGGCAATGCCAGGCAGAGTGAGGACTGCTTTCAGCACCACCAGGAGGTCAAGCAGGATTACACCGTAAGCCAGCAGGGCAAGGGAAGCAATAAGTCCGGGCAGGCGGTAGTAGAAAATCATGAAGACCATTACCAAGACCAGGCCCAGCAAGCCGGCCCAGAGACTTGTTGTCAGGGAATCGCTGCCCAGGGTGGGGCCGACGGTGCGAACTTCCAGCTGCGCCAGCTCCAGGGGCAGGGCCCCTGAGCGCAACAAGTTGGCAAGCCTGGAAGCTTCCTCAATGCTTTCAATGCCGGTAATTACGGCTTTGCCATCAGAGATGACGGTCTGCACCATGGGAGCCGAGATAACCTCGCCGTCGAGATAAATAGGGATTTGCTGCCCCAGGTGGGAGGCAGTCAGTTCGGAAAAAATCTTGGCGCCAGCACTGTCAAAGACCAGGGAGACCATGGGAACCTGGCGGCCAAATTCATCGGCCTGATAGACGGCCTGGGCTTCAGTGAGATTGGCGCCGGTAAGCACCGTCTTGCCGCTGGAATCCTTAAATTCCAGCAGGGCGGTCTTGCCGATGGTTTCGAGAATGGCCTGCTGGCCCTGTTCAGGATTATTGGGATCGGTGGCCAGCTCAATGCGAATGCGCCTCTCCCCTTCCCGCTGAATAACCGGTTCAGAGAGGCCAAAGCTGTCTACCCGGTTGCGCAACACGGCAATGGTAGCAATCATGTCCTCGTTGGAAATTTCCCGGGTTTCCTCTTCCTCCTTGCCCCCAAAGAGGCCATCAAACCAGGCAGTTATCTTTTGCCACAGGTTTTTGTTTTCTTCCTGGGAAGTTTCCTCAGCTTCAGTCTCCTGCTCACCGCCTTCAGGGACCTGGGCCTCCAAAAGAACATATACCCCTCCCTGCAGGTCGATGCCGAGGTTGATATCCCGGACAATAACCGGCAGCGACAGGGCGACAGCAGTGAATATTGTCGTGATGATGAGAATAAGCGTCAGCAGTTTAGTCCACTGAATCATCGCCACTCTCTCCTTCCTCTACAGCAATACTTTTTTCATTATAACCCTGGCCCGGGAAGAGTGTCAACGAATTCCAGCACCCCGGACCCCTACAACAACTTGGTGTCATTGATGACCAAAGAAAAAGAACTGTCCAGGGCGGCCGCAGCTCGCCGGCACATGACCATCCTGGTTAAGAAAATCTCAAAGTACTCCATGACGCCGCTGATCTCGGTGTCAATCTTCAGCTCCAAAGTGACAGTTCTTGCGGAAGAGTCCACCCGCAAAAAAGAGTGCTTGACGGCAAAATTAACGCGGTCGTGAATGTCAAAGCTGGAGAAATCGGGGTTGCGCACCCTGGAGGTGTGGACATCGGACTTATCTGCCAATATCAAAGCGGCAGCAATGTTATTGACGGGTTGTCCGTACTCCTCCTCATGGTTGCCGATGGCGCCAATGATCAGCGCGATCTCTTCCCAGGGCATTTCCAGGTCCTGCAAGATCTGCATTGCCAGGTACGCCCCTGACTGGCCGTGGTTATACCGGGTTATGGCGTTGCCAATGTCATGGAGGTATCCGGCGATGGCAACGAGTTCACAATCCCGCGGGGGGTAACCCAACCGCTCCAAAATATTGGCGGCAATACTGGACACTAGGTCAGCATGGCGGAAGGAGTGCTCGGTATAGCCCATGGCCCCCAGGTTTCTGTTGCCTGATTCAATAAATGCCCGCACCATAGGTAACTTTCGAACATCATCAACAAGTATCCGCTTCAACACATCTACCCCTTTACAGCTCAACGGGAAAAGAGCAGGATAATTCCTGCTCTGTGGTTTACTCCGTCTCTCCGTAGTGCTCTTCCCATACACCCTTATTGCGCCGCAGTGTCGCCAGCTCTTCGGGATTGGCCACATGAATATTATCTACCAGCCAACGCCCCTGGGTGCGGACCAGGTCTAAGTCATAGTAAATCAAATATTCCATGCCCTCTTGTTCTTTGGCTTCTTCCTGCTGCCAGAAAATAACGCGAACCGCGGCGGTGCGCAGTTTTTGCTCAAGAATCCTTACTTCCACATCGCCCTTTACCGCAACGGCCAACTCCTGCTCTTTCCAGGCTTCAACCCTGCCGCTGGCAAGAACCTGCTCAGCATGGCTTGCAGTCATCAAGCCCTTGGCTTCCTCGCCGGTAATGGCGGTGTGCTCTACAGTAAAGAACTCTTTGGCGAAATTGGCTGCTGTGGCGACAACTTCTTCCTGGGCCCGGGGCTGGAAAGACAAGTAGTACCATACCGAACCAGCGATGATACCCACTTCGATGAGGATTAATGCCAACAGGAGGGCAATTTTTGCTCCCTCTCCCGTCCTTCTGCCCCGCAGTCTATTGCGCTTGTTTGTACCCTTTTTGTTTGCCATGGAAATCCCCCTCACTGCAATTTAGGCTCAAAGCTTGCTTGACTTTTAGATATATGGCGGCCTCTGTCCGCATCCTTAACAGCCGGCAACCCAGCTCATAGGGTTGTTCGAGCTTTGTATTTATCCACCAGGCATTGGCGTGACAGCCTCCCCCACAGTGGTAACGGGCCCAGCATTTTTGGCAGGCTTCTTTGTCGGCAATGCCCAGAGTGCGAAACCTGTCCTGAAGGGCTGTGTTTACAATTCCGGTATCGACAGTACCCAGCCGCCAGGCCTCTTCCCCTGCAAACTGATGGCAGGGGAAAATCCCCCCCTGGGGATCCACTGCCGCATATTCAATACCGGCGCCACAGCCTGCGGCCCTTCTGGCACCACACTGGCCGTGCTCCCAGTCGAGATTAAAGTGAAAAAAAGTAAAGGGTTCCTGCAGGGCCAGTTCCGCCAGCTGCCAGTACTGCTCCCGCAAAAAAGGCAGGTCTTTCTCAGTGAGGGCCATCTTTGAGCCTGGGGGGAGGACAACGGGCTCCATGGAAAAGCGCCTGAGGCCCAAATCCAGCCAGTGGCGGATATCCCGGACAAAATCCTTATTCCGGGCGGTATATGTTCCGCGGATATAATATCTTTCCCCCAGAAGGGGAACTAATTCCAGGATGTTGCGAGTAATTTCCTTATAGCTGGAACCTCCCCCGGGGCAGGGCCGCGCAGCATTGTGCACTTTCTCCCGGCCGTCGTGGCTGAGGATGATATCCAGGTTAAGGGCAACCAGCCTGTCCCGGGCTTCTTTGTTAAGAGAAAACCCATTGGTGGTCAAAGTTAAGTTAACTTTCTTGCCCAGGGCCCTGGCTCGCTGCCGGGCATAAGCTGCTGTTTCCTCCACCACTTCCAAGTTCAGCAGCGGTTCGCCGCCAAAAAAATCAATCTCATACACCCGGGCAGCGGAAGAAAAAAGCATATCCACTGCTTTTTTGGCTGTGGCAAAGTCCATTAGCGACCGGGCACCGCCAAAGGCACCCGTGCCGGCAAAACAATAGCGGCAGCGCAAATCGCAATCATGGGCCACATGGAGGCAAAGGGCTTTCAGCTCCCCGCCCCCTGGCCTCTGGCTGAATTGAGGTTCAGGGCTTAAAAGCATGCCCGCATCTGCCAGGTCCTGTAATTGCTCCCAGGCCAGCCTCGCCTGAGCTAATTCAGCAGGAAAATCCTCTTCCAACTCTTTCCTTTTGCCGGCGACGAAGTAAGGAAAGACCTTGGCAGCAATGGCATCGAGAACATGAACAGCCCCGGTAGGCACATCTAAAAGAATATTGAGCCCGCCGTGACTGAAAAAATGATAATTGCTCCCGGTCATCCCTTGTTGACACATACCTGATTGCCAACAGTGCAGGATGTCTTGCAGGCCGACTGGCAAGAAGTGGCGCACTGGCCACAGCCTTTGGCGGCAGTGTTCTTTTCTCCGCTGTAAACGGTTACTACATGTTTCATATTTTCAGCCTCCTTGAATATAGCTTATCTTATCACGTTTAAAATAGAGTGACAATATCTTGCCAACTCCCCCGGCAATACTATGGTATAATAACATTGTTTCACTGAAGGGAGGATCTTCTTGTCGATGCAACTTATCTGGCAAATATTCAGCAGCTTTTTTAAGATCGGAGCCTTTACCATTGGCGGCGGCTATGCAATGCTGCCGGTAATGCAGAGGGACATAGTCGACCGTCTGGGATGGCTGGATGAACAAGAATTCATGGAAACTATCGCGGTAACACAGTCTGCACCGGGGCCCATAGCCGTAAACACAGCCATCCTCATTGGCAAACAGATGGCGGGGCTGCCGGGAGTTATCGCCGGCTGCCTGGGGGCTGTCCTGCCCTCTTTTCTCATCATCCTGGCAATTGCCATCTTCTTTCGCAACATACTCAACTGGCAGCCGGCCTTAAATTTCTTCGCCGGCGTCCGGCCCGCGGTGGTGGCCCTCATTGCCCATGTGGCCTGGAAAATGGCACGCAAGCTCATTGGCAACACTGCCAGCTTGCTATTATTCCTCACCTCTCTGGCCCTCATTATTTTTGTTCCCAAACTGCACCCCATCTTCATCATCCTGGGCAGCGGCATTGCCACTGTCATCTGGGCCAGTTCCCAAAAGCAACAGGGAAAGGAGGCCTGAAAATGTGGACCCTGTTTTTTACCTTCTTTAAAATCGGCCTCTTTACCTTCGGCGGCGGCTATGCCATGATTCCCCTGATGCAAGAAGAAATAATCGCTCACAACTGGCTTACCCTGGCTGAATTCCTCAACATCGTCGCCATCGCCGAGATGACCCCGGGGCCAATCGCAGTCAATTCCGCAACTTTTATCGGCTATCAGCTGTACGGTGTCGGCGGGGCCGCCCTGGCAACTTTCGGCGTCGTCGCCCCTTCCCTCATCATCATGGTGATATTCTCCCATTTGCTGGCCAAGCTCAGAGCAAGCAAATACTCAGTTGCTCTCAGGGGCGTTGCCATTACAGTAACCGCCCTCATTGCCGCGGCAGTCCTCGGCCTGGTCAAGCCGGCCTTTACCAATTATGCAGATGTGGCTATTGCCCTGGCAGCCTTTGTGTTAGTGGCAAAAACGAAAATCAGCCCCATCCTCATCATCCTGGGTTCAGGTCTCCTCGGTATAGTGCTGTACGGCTATATACTATAAAAAGGCTGGGGGGCGCAGATGCGCCCCCCGGCCTTTTGTCAGCGGTCCAAATGGTCCTCAACCATCTCTATCATCTTCCTGACCATAGTGCCGCCGACCTTGCCGCATTCACGGGTGGTCATTTCCCCCCACCCCTGACGGGCAATTTTGTCGGCAAGCCCCAGTTCAGCAGCAACTTCATACTTGAACTGGTCCATAACCTGTTCAGCTTCAGGCGTCAACAGCTTACGGCGTCTTGCCAACACAGCACCTCCCCGGCAGGCATAAGCCTGCATTTTAGTTTTCCACGACTTTGGCCTGCAAATTCATTCCTGCCACTGGCCCAGGGCGTGGAGGCGGCGCCAGCGCCGCTGCAACAAGACTTCCCCAGGCAAATGTTCAAGGATGTCCAGATGCCTGACCAAGGCTTCCTTAATGGCGGGCAAGCCCAACTCCCAGCTTTCCTGCAGACCTTTGGCAGGCTCGGGTATGATTTCATCGACGACGCCAAATTCTCGCAAATCCTGGGCGGTGAGCTTGAGGGCCGCGGCAGCATCCTTGGCACGACTGGCGTCTTTCCAGAGTATGGCAGCGCATCCTTCTGGAGAAATAACTGAATACACAGCGTTCTCCAGCATCAGGAGACAATCGCCAATGCCAAGGGCCAATGCCCCGCCGCTGCCACCCTCGCCGGTGACAATGTTGATTACCGGGGTTTTCAGCGCTGCCATCACCCGGAGGTTGCGGGCGATTGCTTCGCTCTGGCCCCGCTCCTCTGCCCCGATGCCGGGAAAGGCACCAGGAGTGTCGATAAAACATATAATCGGGCGGTGGAATTTTGCCGCCTGCTCCATTAGGCGCAAGGCCTTGCGGTACCCCTCGGGATGAGGCATACCGTAATTCCGGGCGATATTTTCCTTGGTGTCCCGCCCCTTTTGATGGCCGAGAACTGTTACCGGCCTTCCCGCCAACAGGGCAATTCCCCCCACCAGGGCGGGGTCATCGCGAAACTGCCTGTCACCGTGGAGGGGAATAAAATCAGTAAAGAGTAACTGAAAATAGTCCAGGGCTGTTGGCCGCTTGTTGTTCCGGGCCAGCTGGAGTTTTTGCCAGCCGCTGAGGTTGGAATACAGCTTTTCCCGAAGGGCTTCTGCTTTCTTTTCCAGGGCAGCTACTTCCTGGTCCAGTTCAATGCCCTGTTCCCGGGAAAAGCCCTTGAGGTCTTCGATCTTGGCCAACAGCTCCTTCAGTCGCGTTTCCGGATCTGTCATTCCCGCCCTCCTCTCCGGTGGAACCGAAGCAAGCGGGATAGGGTTGCCTTCAGGTCCTTTCTTGCCACTACCATATCCAGCATACCGTGCTCCAGAAGAAACTCAGATCTCTGAAACCCTTCCGGCAGTGTCTGGCCAATTGTCTGCTCTATTACCCTGGGGCCGGCAAAGCCAATCAGCGCTCCCGGTTCGCCGATGTTGATATCCCCCAGCATGGCAAAGCTGGCCGACACACCCCCGGTGGTTGGATTGGTAAGTACCGAGATGTACACTACCCCCCTGTCATGCAGGCGGGAAAGGGCAGAGCTGGTCTTTGCCATTTGCATCAGGGCAAAAATACCTTCCTGCATGCGGGCGCCGCCGGAGGCAGAGAAAATTATTGCCCCTATCCCCTCACTGCCTGCTCTTTCCAGCATGCGGGCTATTTTTTCTCCCACCACCGCGCCCATGCTCCCCAGCATGAACTCGGGGGCCATAATTCCTGCCAAAGCAGGTTCACCATTGATGAGGCCTTTGCCGGTAATAATTGCCTCCGTCAGGCCGCTGCTTTCCCTGGCCCTGTTCAGCTTTTCCTCATAGCCGGGGAAATTTAGGACATTCAGGGATGTAAGCCCGGCATCCATCTCCTCAAAGCTGTTTTCGTCAAAGGTAATGCTGATTCGCTGCCAGGCGGTGAGAGTAAAATGATAATCGCAAGCGGGACATACATACAAATTTTTCTCCAGTTCTTCCTTGAATTGAATAGCATTGCAGCCCGGACATTTGCTGGCGATATCTTTGTGCGCACCGGGACGGGCGCTCAGCGTGGCGTACTTAGTCTTGCGAAATAAAGCCATGTCTTACCTCCCTTTTTCCAGCAACCTTCCCAGCAATGCGGTGCTATAATTGCCGCTGATAAAATCTTTACTGGCTAAAATCTCAAGATGCAGGGGAATTGTGGTGGGTATGCCCTCAACCCGTGTCTCCAGAAGAGCTCTTTTCATGCGGGCAATTGCCTCCTCCCGGTCCTGCCCCCAGACAATGATCTTTGCAATCATGGAATCGTAATGGGGCGGCACCTGCCACCCAGACCGGGCAACTCCATCTACCCGCACCCAGGGGCCTCCCGGGCCTTGCCACTCCTGAATTAAGCCCGGGGCAGGCCGGAATCCCCTCTGGGGGTCTTCGGCATTGATGCGGCATTCTATAGCCCAGCCTCTGAATTCTATATCCTCCTGGGTAATGGCCAGCTGTTCCCCTGCAGCCGCCTGGAGCTGAGCCTTCACTAAATCAATGCCGGTAATCATCTCGGTGACGGGATGCTCCACCTGGATGCGGGTATTCATCTCCATGAAGTAAAACTTGCCCTCTTTGTCCAGCAAAAACTCCACCGTACCCACCCCGCTGTAATTGACAGCCTTGGCGGCCCGAACAGCAGCTTCTCCCATCCGGGCCCGCAAATCCGGGGTCAGGACAGGGCAGGGGGCCTCCTCCAGGAGTTTCTGGTGACGGCGCTGCACTGAGCAATCCCTCTCACCCAAATGAACCACATTGCCGTGATTGTCGGCCAAAACCTGTATTTCCACATGCCGGGGGCACTGAATGTACTTTTCCATGTACACTCTTGCATCCCCAAAAGCTGCCTCTCCTTCGCTGCGGGCAATTTCCAGGGCCCGGGACAGGCTTTCCTGTTCCTCCACCAGCCGCATGCCCTTGCCGCCGCCGCCGGCGGCGGCTTTGAGCATTATGGGATAGCCAATCTCAGCTGCCATGGCTTCTGCCTCTGCCCCGTCAGTCAGGGGACCAGTTCCAGGGACAACGGGCACTCCCGCCGCTTCCATCAACTCCCTGGCTCGGGTCTTGTTTCCCATTGCCTCAATGGCTTCAGGAGAAGGGCCTATAAAAACAAGGCCTAACGAGTGACAAAGTTTCGCAAAGCCAGGATTTTCAGCCAAAAAACCATAGCCGGGATGGATGGCGTCGGCCTTCGCCTCCAGGGCCACAGTGAGGATATTTTGCACATTCAGGTAACTGAGCCCGGCGGGAGCAGGGCCGATGCAATACTGCTCATCGGCCAGGGCGACATGGGGAGTGTCTTCATCGCCCTGGGCATATACAGCAATAGTTTCCATGCCAAGTTCCCGGCAGGCCCGGATTACCCGGAGGGCAATTTCTCCCCGGTTGGCAATAAGCACCCTGGTCATGATTCCACCGGGCTCAGTGTCATGATTACCTGGCCGTACTCTACAAGCTCCCCGTCTTTGACGGCTATTTCCACTACCCGTCCTTGTATCTCCGCCTCAATTTCATTCATTAGCTTCATGGCCTCGAGTATGCACAATGTGTCTCCCGGCTTCACCAGGGATCCAGGGCGCACAAAGGGTTCAGCCCCTGGAGAGGGAGCCTGGTAAAAGGTGCCCACCAAGGGGGCCACTACCGCCACCAGCCCTTCCTCCTTAACAGGCGGTGGGACAGCAGCTTCAGGAAGTTCCGGAATGGAGTTTTTGTCCTCCCGGCGCAAGGTCATCTTTACATCGGCGGCCTCCAGGATGAATTCGCTGAAATCACTGGCCTTAATAGCGTCCACAAGCTTCAACAGTTCTTCAATCTTCACCGCCGTCCCCCCTCTGCCAGGGCAAATTTTAGCAGTCCCTGGAAGGCAGGCTCCCCGGAAACCGCGCCCCGCCCTTGGCCAAGGCCGAAGCTCTTCCTGGCCTTGATGATCTCCACCTCTAACTCCAGTGTCTCCCCAGGGCGAACCTGGCGGCGAAACTTCACCTCGTCCAGGCCGGCAAAAAGGGCCAGCTTGCCAGCCATTTCTTCCTGACAGAGGATTGCCACTGCCCCCAGTTGCGCCAGGGCCTCGATTTGCAACACCCCCGGGAAGACGGGATAGTTGGGAAAGTGGCCGGCAAACCACGAAGCCCCGGGATCAACATAGTAAAGACCCCGGGCCCTTTTTCCCGGTTCCAGTTCCGACACCTGGTCCAGCAGGAGAAAGGGCTCCCGGTGGGGCAGTATCTCTTTAATTTCCTTTCGGTCCAACATTGCTAGTCCTCCCAGCGGCTCAAAGCCAAAGTTGCGTTGTGGCCGCCAAAGCCCAGGGAGTTTGTAATTGCCTTTCTCACTAATTGCTTCCGGGGGCCAGAGGGCACATAATCCAAATCACATTCAGGATCTGGGGCCGTAAGATTAATAGTAGGATGAATGATTCCATTTCTCAAAGTCAACACAGTGACAATGAATTCCAATGCTCCGGCTGCCCCCAGAAGGTGGCCGGTCATGGACTTAGTTGAATTTATCGCCAGCTTATAGGCATGTTCTCCAAAGACATTCTTTATTGCCCGGGTCTCCAGGGGGTCATTTAGAGGAGTGCTGGTGCCATGGGCATTGACATAATCAATTTCCTCAGGTGCCCAGCCAGCATCACGTATGGCAGCAGCCATGGCCCGTGCTGCCCCTGCGGCCTCAGGGTGAGGTTGGACAACATGGTAGGCATCTCCGGCGCAGCCGTAGCCCCATATCTCTGCAAGGATTTCGGCCCCCCTTGCCTTGGCGGTTTCCAGGCTTTCCAAAATTACGACGCCGCTGCCCTCCCCCATGACAAAGCCGTCCCGGCCACTGTCAAAGGGCCGGCTTGCCCCTTGCGGATCGTCGTTGCGGGCGGACAACGCCCTGGCGGCACAAAAGGCGCCGATTGCCAGGGGAGTAACCGCCGCTTCCGTCCCCCCTGCAAACATAATATCTGCTTCCCCCCGGACAATAGTCCTGAAGGCCTCACCAATGGCATCGGTGCCGGAGGCACAGGCTGTAACCACAGCCCGGACTGGGCCCCTGGCATCAAAGGCTATGGATACATTGCCGGCAGCCATGTTGCTGATCATCATGGGCGCAAAAAAAGGGGTGATGCGGCGGGGGCCCTTTTCTAAGTAAAGCAGGTGCTGGCTTTCAATAGTGGAAATGCCGCCGACCCCCGAACCAATGATGACTCCTGCCTTTTCGGGATTGAACATACCCTGCTCCAGCCCCGACTGGGCCCAGGCCTCCCTGGCAGCGGCCATGGCGTACCAGACAAAGGGGTCGGTGCGTTTTACTTCCCTGGAATCCAGGTATAATTCCGGCTGAAAATCCCTGACCTCTCCGGCAATTTGGGTGTAAAACCCGCTGGCATCGAACTTGGAAATTTTAGCAATTCCGCTTTCCCCGGCCAAGAGGTTTTGCCAGGTGGAGAGGACGTCATTGCCCAGGGGAGAGACGACCCCCAGGCCGGTGACAACAACTCGTCGTTTCATTATCTCCCTCCTACATGGACATGCCGCCATCGACGGCAATTACCTGTCCCGTGATGTATGCAGCCCCCGGTCCGGCCAGAAATACTGCCAGCCTGGCCACATCGGCAACATACCCCGGCCTGGCCAGGGGAATTGCTTTTAGCATTTCCTGGCGGATATCGCCGGGTAGAACCCTGGTCATATCGGTATCGATAAACCCAGGGGCAATGGCATTGACAGTAATATTCCTGCCGGCGGCTTCCCTGGCAAGAGCCTTGGTAAGTCCTATAACTCCCGCCTTGGCAGCAGCATAATTCACCTGCCCTGCATTGCCGCGCAGTCCCACCACCGAGGTAATATTGATAATCCTCCCCGAGCGGGCGCGGGCCATGGCCCGGAAGGCGGCCTTGCAGCAATTAAAGTACCCTTTAAGGTTCACCGCCAGCACCTCATCCCAATCCTCTTCCTGCATGCGCATCAGCAAGCCATCCCTGGTAATCCCTGCGTTATTCACCAAGATATCCAGCCGGCCCCACTTTTCCTGGACCTTCTCCACCAGGCCTGCGGCTTGCCTGAGCTGTGAAACATCGGCCTGAAGCGCTTCTGCCTCTCCGCCAGCGCCAACAATCTCATCTGCCACCGACTGGGCGGCCTCGGCACTTGCCTGATAGTTGACTGCCACCTTTGCTCCTGAAGCTGCCAGGTCCAGGGCAATGCCGCGGCCGATACCGCGGCTGGCGCCAGTGACTAAAGCAACCTGGCCCTTCAACATGCTAATTCCCCCTTTAACTGCAATAGATCTTCCGGCTTCTCGACATTTAGTACCCGCAAATCCCTGTTGATTTTGCGGGCAAGTCCAGACAGTGTCTTGCCGGGGCCAGCTTCCACCAGGGTGGAAACCCCCATTTCCGCCAGCTTCTCTACGCATTGCTGCCAGAGCACAGGGCGGACAACCTGTTCCGTCAACAGCTCCCGGACGTTGTCCTCAGTGACAGGCGCGGCATTGACATTGGACAATACCGCCATCCGGGGAGGGCGAAATTTTGCCATTGCAAGGTCGGGACGCAGCTTTTCTGCAGCCGGTTTCAGCAGGGAGCAGTGAAAGGGAGCACTGACCTCTATCGGCACTGCCCGCCTAGCGCCGGCAGCCTTTGCCGCTTCCACCACCCTTTTTACTGCCTGATTTTCCCCCGACACCACTACCTGGCCGGGGCAGTTAAAATTGGCGGCCTCAACTACCCCATCATCCTGGCGGCACAACTCCACCACCTGGGTCGCCCCCAGCCCAAAGATGGCAGCCATTCCCCCCACCCCGGCAGGGACTGCCTCCTGCATATAGCGCCCCCGCCGGGATACCAGCCGCACTGCCTCTTCAAATGGCAGCATCCCCCCTGTCACCAGGGCGCTATACTCCCCCAGGCTCAATCCCGCTGCCGCCGCAGGCACAATTCCATACTCCGCCTCCAGCAAGGCGGCAATGGCGCAGCTTAAGATTAAAATTGCGGGCTGAGCATTTTCAGTCAAGGTCAGCTCTGAGGCCGAGCCCCGAAAACACAGTTTACTTAAGTTGCACCCAAGGGCATCGTCCCCCCGCTGAAAATATTCCCGAACCAGGGGAAACTGCTCATAGAGCTCCCTGCCCATCCCCGGGTATTGGGCCCCCTGGCCTGGAAAGACAAAGGCTACTTTCATACCACCGCCTCCTTCAAGGAGAGATACTGCCTGCGGGCATCGGCAAATAACTCCTCAATTATCTCCGCTGCAGGTTGGATTTTGTCCACCATCCCTGCCGCGGCACCGGCCAGAACGGTGCCGTTTTCCACATCCCCGAGGATTGCCGCCTCATAGTATTTTCCGGCGCCAAGTTTCTCCAGCTCCTCCGGGGCTGCCCCGGCTTTTTCAAGGCTTGTGTACTCCTGCCAGAACTTGTTTTTCAGGCAGCGCACCGGGTGCCCGGTGCTCTCTCCAGAAACAACTGCATCCCTGTCCCGGGCCTTGAGTATCATTTCCTTGTAGCGGGGGTGGGCAATGCACTCTGCGGCACAAACAAAACGGGTTCCCATCTGCACCCCTTGGGCACCCAAAGACAATGCCGCCAGCACTCCCCTCCCGTCGGCTATCCCCCCTGCCGCCACAACTGGCTGGGGGACGGCATCAATTATCTGGGGGACCAGGGCCATTGTCGACAGCTGGCCAATATGGCCACCGGCTTCACAGCCCTCGGCGATAAACCCATCCACCCCTAACCGGGACAGGCGCCGGGCAAGGGCCACCGAGGCCACTACGGGAAAGACCTTACATCCAGCCTCTTTCAGCCTTTCAATCCAAGGCCCGGGACTCCCTGCCCCCGTAGTGACTACGGGGACTTTTAAGCGAATGACTTCCTCCATTACCTGGTGGGCAAAGGGGGAAATCAGCAGCACGTTTACACCAAAGGGCTTGTCAGTCCTGCGGCGCATAGCCTCAATTTCCCCCCGAACCCACTCCCCGGGGGCATTGCCTGCGCCAATGATGCCCAGCCCCCCTGCTTCGCTGACTGCGGCAGCCAGCTGGTGGGTGGCCAGCCAGGCCATCCCCCCTTGAAAAAGGGGATAGGGTATATCCAGCATTGCGGTAATCTCAGTATGCATGCTATCTCTCCTCATTCCATTTGATAATTGCTGCTCCCCAGGTTAGGCCGCCGCCAAAACCTACCAGGAGGAGGATGTCGCCGTGTTTAATCCTCCCCTGGGAGGCAGCCTCGGAAAGGGCTACGGGAATTGAGGCCCCGGACATATTGCCATAGCGGTCCAGGTTAATGCAAATCTTGTCGGAAGGTATGCCAATGCGCCTGGCAGCGGAATCAATGATGCGCAAATTGGCCTGGTGGGGGATGAGCAGGTCGACATCTCCAACTTCAAGGCCAGCTTGAGCAAGGACAGCAAGGGAAGCTTCCTCCATCTTGCGCACGGCAAACTTAAAGACTTCTCTGCCTTCCATATGAATGAAATGTTGGCGGGCCAGGACAGTTTCCATGCTGGCAGGACTGGTGGAGCCTCCGGCAGGTTGCACCAAGAGCTGGCTGCCGCGGCCATCTGCTCCAATTTCGAGGGCCAGCAGCCCCGGGCTATAGCCCGCCTGGACCACCGCAGCCCCTGCCCCATCGCCAAAAAGAATGCAGGTATTTCTGTCGGTGTAGTCGGTAATCCTGGACAACACGTCCGCCGCCACGATTAACACTGTGTGGCAGGAACCGGCACGGATATACTGGTGGGCGACGCTGAGGGCATACAAAAACCCGGAACAGGCAGCCTCTAGGTCAAAGGCGGCTGCGCCCCATGCTCCCAGTTCCCGTTGCAGCAGACATGCCGTCGAGGGAAAGGCGTGGTTCGGTGTAACTGTTGCCACAATAATGAGGTCCAAATCTCCCGGGGCTGTCCCGGAGTTAGCCAGAGCGGAACGGCAGGCAGCCAGGGCCAAATCGGAAGTGGCAGTATGTTCATCAGCGATGCGCCGCTCCTTTATCCCCGTCCGCTGTACAATCCATTGGTCATCGGTTTCCACCATCTGTTCCAGCTGGCGGTTGGTCAGGACCCGGGGAGGGACGTAGTGCCCTACTCCTCTCAGCACTGAATACATTTTTTCACCTCCTTATTTAGCACCTGGTATAATATATAGATAGTAGTACTTACTTGCAAGTATACCTCAATAAATTTAGCCAGGCAAATCTTTTGCGCCCCTGTAACAAAAAAGACACCTTCCGGTGTCTGTTCTGTTTATTGGCTTGTAACATACTTTTCTACCTCCGGTTTACCCCCAGGACGCCGCCGAAGGCCCCCAGGGTAAAGCCGGCAATAAGAGTGATAAGACTGCGAGGGGTAAGCCTCATATCCAGCAGCATTGCCAAAATCAAGAGAATGATAACATAGGCCAGGCCGGTAATGCCGCCGTTGAGCCAGCCAGATCTGCCCATGCGTTTCCCTGTCTGGCTGCTGCCGGCAACAGCTGCAATCGCCCCGCCAGCTACCATTACCCAGCGGCCTACATTTTCCCTCATGCCCGCCACTGAAACCAGGAAGCTAACCCCTATG
>Ga0208823_1000835_pt1 | contig 25131 bp, 16 predicted proteins | sample AD_UKC075_MetaG_FD_184440 | JGI IMG/M metagenome (GOLD analysis project Ga0208823, IMG submission 184440) | Active sludge microbial communities of municipal wastewater-treating anaerobic digesters from USA - AD_UKC075_MetaG (SPAdes) (version 2) | ecosystem: Engineered > Bioreactor > Anaerobic >... | reverse complement strand
CTTCTATCTCCTCAACGCTCAACGCATCCAGCGGCAATGGTATCACCCGGGAGTAGGTCCGAAGGGTCGCCGCGGGCTGCGGGACGGCCGAGCCGAACAGGGGCGCGACAGCGTCTGCGACCTGGCCGCCCCACTCCTCCAACTGGGCCACGTCCACGTTCTCGACGGCGGATTGAGATTGCCGCACGCCCCGTTGGTGATGAGGGCCACCGGCTCTCCGGGCAATTGACGCGACAGGGCCGCAGCCGCCCGGCCGGGGATATCGGCGCTGATCATGCGGTTGTTCGGCCCCAGAGCGACCGCGTGCATCGGATAATTGAGGATCACCGCGCGATACCGGCCATCCTGCCGGCGGAACCCCACCGCCCCCACGCGTGGATCGGTGTGCGGCGTGGCCTTTTTCCGTCGATCCACCGCCAGATCGAGAAGGCCTTCCACGGCGACTACCTCGCAGGGCTCGGTGGCCTCCATCGCGGCCACAGCCACCTGCTCCACCCGGGAACGCAGGAAGGCCACGTATTCGGGGTCATAAGCGCCCGCTTCCTGGAGAAACACGGTGGCCGGCCCGGCGTGCGTATGGGTCGCGGAGATCATGACCTGCCGGTCCGCAAGCCCCCACCGCCGGGCGGCCCACTGGCGAAACGCGACCACGAACTCCCGCTCAATGCCGATCAGGTCGGCATGAATCCACAGGAGTCGTTCCGCCCCCTGCTCCAGGTAGACAGCTTTCGCGAAAAGCCGGTCCAGCACGCCCACCGACGGCTGGACGCGCCGGGCGAACCCGGATAGTTCCCTCCCCGGCTCCGGCGTAATGTCCACCTGTGCCGTGCCAATGTTGATGCGAGTCACATCCAGGGGCGATTGCATTGCAGACGCTTGCATTCCACACATCCTTGCCTGCTGAGGCGGCCGCGCATGGTAGCCTGTGCCCGTAAGGCGGTAAAGTGCAGGGCCGCCACCGCCCCCGCACCGCATCCGCAAGTCACCGGGAATGCACCATGCATAAACTATGACGAGGAAATGAGTTACGCGATGATCGGCGCGAATTGCAAATCAAAGCGGGCGATGGGATTCAAACCGATGAGGTCCAGCTTGAGAAGCTGACACGCCCCGGTTCTATCGTTCGACCACATCTACACTTACGTTGATACAGATTCAGCCTGGAACAAATCCATGTGTGCCTCTGTCATCAGTGGACATTTTTCCTATTAAACGGGTTATCGCGAGCGCATTGCCGGGCTAGCGGCAGTTTTTCCAAGTTCATGCCATTAAGATGAATCTTGACGCTCCAAACGTGTACGTTTTGCCTGTCATTTCCCGGAACACGGACGTTTTTCTTGCGAAAGTCTGATATGCGGACGATAATCAAGGCATGCGCCTATTTTGCAGGAGATCACGATGACAGCGGATGCTATTCCAGCCAATGGAGCCAAGCCCGCGGGATATGCCGTGCTGGTCGATCGTCTGGGTATCCGCACAATTGATAACTGGCACGAGTCCCTGATCGGGCCTGGAGGCGTCCACAGGATTGAATTCCATGACGGCATGGTTCGCGAAGTCTACCCGTCCAAGTACTGGCCGGGCGATGGGCTGGGCGATCACCTGGAGTTCGCCCTGAAGTATGACGGGGTGAATCTGGCCATCTTGGCGAGCGTGTTCCAAGTGGCTGAGCCTTCAGAAATCGAGGCATACGTGGCCTCCAAGCCCAGCGGCAAGTACGCGCGCCGAATCTGGTATCTCTATGAGCTATTCACTGGCCGCCGGTTGGGCCTGGAGGATGTCAAGGGCTGCCGTTACATCGATCTCCTTGATCCAGACAAATACATCACGGCCAGCCCGGCCAAGCGAATTGCCCGGCAATGTGTCAACGACAACCTACTCGGCGATGCCCGTTTCTGCCCGACCATCCGTCGCACCGACACAATCGAGAGATTCATGAACGCCGACCTGCGGGAGCGCTGCCGGCAGGTCGTGGCCGAGTATCCGCCCGAACTGCTCCGGCGGGCGCTGAGCTATCTCTACACCAAGGAAACGAGGTCCTCCTTCGAGATCGAGCACATCAAGCCCAGCGCCAGCCGCACCGAGCGATTCATCGCCTTGTTGGAACTGGCCGAACAGGAGGATTTTTGCGACAAAGCCCGCCTGGTCGACCTTCAAAACCGCATCGTCGATCCCCGGTTCGCCGATACTGACTACCGTACCACCCAGAACTACGTTGGCGAAACCATCGCATGGCGGGAGCGCGTGCATTATGTCTGCCCGAAGCCCAACGACCTGCCGGACCTGATGGCCGGGCTGATCGAAGCCCACCGCCAGATGGGCGAAGGTGGCGTTCATCCCGTCCTGCATGCCGCCGCCGTGGCCTACGGGTTCGTGTTCCTGCACCCGTTCGAGGACGGCAACGGCCGAATTCACCGGTTTCTGATCCACAACATCCTCGCCCGACGCGGCTTCACGCCCAAGGGGATCATGTTCCCGGTCTCAGCCGCCATGCTCAGGAACCGCGATGAATATGACGCATCACTGGAGGCGTTCTCCAAGCCGCTCATGCAGTTGGTGGAATACGAATTGGACGACGAAGGCCGGATGACCGTGCTCAACGATACGGCCGTGTGGTATCGCTTCATCGACATGACGCCCCAGGCCGAGGCCCTGTTTGCTTTCATCGAGAAGACCATCGAGACCGAACTGGTCGAAGAGCTGAACTTCCTGGCCAACTACGACCGCACGAAGGCGGCTATCCAGCAGATCGTGGACATGCCGGATCGCCAGATCGACCTGTTCATCCGCTTCTGCCTTCAGAACCACGGCAGGTTGTCCGACCGCAAGCGATCCAGCCACTTCGCCGCCCTGACCGCCGACGAGATCGCCCGCATGGAACAGGCCGTACAGACCGCCTACGGCACGGGCGAATAGGTTTTTGGGAAAAGAGTCATGACCTGACGTGTTGGCACGCTGGCTGAAGATCGCGGCCGGGTGTACTTCCGGTCCACCACCGAGTTCCTCGCCACGGGCTTGAGCTGCTCGCCTCTCCGCCTGTCGCTGGCGCCCTTCAACCCGCACTCGTCCCTTCCCCGTTCAATCGATAATATATTGTCATTAATAGCCGGATAATGGCCGATACGGATAATATATTGGCAATAGTTTAAAATTGGGATTACAATGAACTGATGAACGCCGCCAAGCTGACACTGACAGGTCCGTCCGAAATGGCCGCCGGCCTGGCCAAACGGGTCAAGGCCCTTCGCCTGCTGCGCGGGTGGACGCAGGTCACGCTGGCCCAGCGTGCCGACGTGTCCAGACGCGAAGCCACGGTCATCATCGACGAGGTTCAGGCAGCCGTCTCCCGTTGGCACGACCACGCCGCCCGGGCAGGCGTATCGAAGGCAACCGCGCGCCAGATTGCGCAAGCACTGCGGAGAGACATTTGAACGGACATTTGCGGCACGGTGGACGTCGCCCGGCAGAGGACTTGGCGTGGCCGGGCTCATCCGCCATGGCCACCAAGACCGCCAAGCCGGTCAAACTCGTCGACGGCAAGGCCAGAATCCTTGCACGAAAGAACGCACCGGATTGGGGGCGTTTGCACGGAGAGCGGGCCGGGGGAGAGAACGGTTGGCAACGGGGGTGACTGAATACAGGGCCGGAGGCTGAGGGCGCGAACGACCAGAACCTTTGACCCTGCACAACAAGAACGCCTCTGGTCAACTTCTGTCAACCAGAGGCGTTCTCGTGTTCAGAGCCCGTCTTCGCCTGTGGCTTCGACGCGGCAAGCGGGCGATGGGATTCGAACCCACGACGTCCAGCTTGGGAAGCTGGCATTCTACCACTGAATTACGCCCGCAAGTCCTGTTCAATGGCCATTATAAGGGGTCACACCCCCGGGTCAAGTCCATTCGGCTGCCGTTGAATGCGCACAAGTGGTTATTATTACAATCATTTACGCTCCCACATGGCAGATTTCCGATCGGCGGCTTTTGCGGGGTGAGGCGCGCAGACGCTGCTTGATGCGGGCCATCGAGCCCATGGGCCGAGGGACCGACCGGCGCCTCGTCATCATGAGGGGAGGATGGTGCGATGGGACAAGTGGATCGTGCGACGGCCGGCATTGACTCCGCCTTCCCGGGAAGCCTTCACCATCCCGCTGGCGCGAACCAGCCCTTGCCGACGTCAACTGTTTGGAATAAACGAACTACCCATTCCAAATTTCTTTTCTTCCTCATTATCCGGAGCGACCTATGATCAGGCACGCGGGCGGGTCCCAACAAAGCTGATGAATGGATTCTTGGATAGGGAAACGTGATGGCACCAAGAAGTCCTTACGTCGCCCGGTTGGATCGGGCTTGCCGGATCCGTACAAGAGGAGAAAACCATGTACCGCGCGGATTCTCACCATAGGCACGGAGACGGGAATAGCACTCTTCACTGTGGACATGGCGACTGGAACAGCACCGAGCGGACCCACCTGCCGCGTCTGGAGCACGGTGTCCTCCCCTGGTGGACAAACGAATTGACGATTGGCCCCGGGCTGTCGTGGCCGTCACACTGCTGCCACGCCGCTACCGGCAAGATGGCTGGCAAGCCGGACTGGCAGACCGAACCTGCAACGGCCCAATGCTGATCCTGGTCCGTTCTGCGCCCGCCGCGCGTCATGCCGGCCGCCCCCGCCCCTGCCGTCCCTCGTCTCGTTCCCGCTCCGGCCAGCCTGGTCTCGCCCCGCCTCGGCTACCCTTTGTTTCAGGTCGTCCCTCGCGAAGCCCTCGCCCGGCGCTGGGAGCGCATAAAAAGGCCTGGTCGCGCAGGGACGAGTTAGGGGGGGATAACCCATCCGTGTGGGGTGCGACCAGGCGTATCAATGTCACCAGCCCACCATTCGGGGGCCGGCGTCAGAGCTCGCTGAGCGGCCATCGAAAAGCCACTCGTATCTCTCTGGCCACTATTATCCCCAAGACAGAACATTTGTCAATAACAATTTCTCTTCTGCAGTGCGAAGCCACATCATCCGCTGCGATCAGCCCCTCAGAATTTATAAGCTTCGTATTTCCAAGATGATGCAGCAGCGGAAGCCCGGATCCACCCCTTCGATCGGGCAACGTCCGGTAAAGTTCTTTCAAGAAAAATGAGAATCTTTTTCGTTTTCAATTTGAGGACTGCCGGCCATCCCGGGTCCGCTGCAGTCTGCTGCAGCAAACTTCACTGTCGCTATGCGGTGATATACTGACAGCACTTGACGCAGAATCCTCAGAGGCTGCAAAATATGACACAGGGATGAATATTCTCAAGATAAGAAACGAGACGGCCGTTCCATACACAATACTCTTTCTTGGAGAATGCTGCCGCCGGAGCGGCTGGGCCCACCATACTGCGGCCTCTGATTTCTCCAAGTCATGGTACTGGGCGTAGGAGGCGCCCGGCAGATTCTTTTGGGTACCCCACGGCAGATCAGCGTTGACTGTGATCATCGTGGGGAAGAAGCGTGCGTCGGTTTCAATTCATGCCGCAATGGGGAATTGGCTAGCGCACCGAGAAGGAGACTGATATGCGCTTATGCGCTGGCTTCTGCCTGCCCTTGCGGCCGTGACAGTGGTACCCCTGTGGCTCGCCGGCACTTCGGACACACCGATCCTCAAACCGGCCCAGGCCGCAAGCGCAGACACCACACCAGCCAAGACCCCCGTGGCCCACCCAGGCGCGGCCGGTGAGCCGCAACCGGCCATGGCCTCGCTGCCGGCCCATCTGGTTCGACCGACCGATTCCGCCCTGCCGAAGACCGCAGCTATTTCCCCGGCCCTGACGGCTGAACCGCAGGACACAACCACCCTCCTGTCGGAGACTTTCGAAACAGGCTTCCCCAGCGGCCTGTGGGCGGTGGGTGGCAATCCCGCCTGGGACGACGACGACTTCAAGCCCTACCAGGGCAGTATGAGCGCCTGGTGTGCCAGGGGCGGTGCCGCGGGTGTGGACCCGGCGACCTCGAATTACTCCAACAACATGAACACCTGGATGATCTACGGCCCCTTCAGTCTGGCCGACGCCCAAAGCGCAACCCTCTCCTTCTACCTGTGGCTGGAGTCCGAACTCAATTACGATTTCTTCTTCTGGATGGCTTCCATCGATGGAAACAGTTTTTATGGTCAGAAGCTTTCCAGCACCACCAACGGCTGGGTAAATCAGACCCTGGACTTCTCCAATATCTACCAATTGGGCAACGTGCTGGGGCAATCGGCCGTCTGGGTGGCCTTCGTCTTCCAGAGCGACGTCAGCATCACCTACAAAGGCGCGTTCGTTGACAATGTCGTACTCACTAAAACGATTGGGCCGTCTGCGCCCAACATCGCCGTCAATCCGACGGCTATCAACCTCACCTGCACGAGCGGCGCACCGGCCCCGGCGGCCCACGAGGTCGAAGTGGCCACCCCACCGGCACCGGTAGTACCGGCTCAGAAGCTGATCGACGAGGAAGAGATCCTTCAAAGTTTTGCCAAGGGGCAGGCGAGAGTCCCGGTCATCGTGAACATGACCCGTCCGGCCGCGGCTCCCGCGCGGCTGAACTTCGCCGACGCCGCCGCGCTCAAGCCGCTGCAGAACGCCATCAAGGTTCAGCAGGACACCGTCCTGACCCGGCTGCCGGCCAACCAGCATCGTCTCCGGCATCGCTTCCAGAATCAGCCGGGCTTCTCAATAGAGGTGACCCCGCAAGCCCTGGAGCAACTCAAGCAGGACCCCGAGGTCAGTTCGATCGAGCCCGTGCGCACCCTCTATCCGCACCTGAGCCAGGGCCTCGCGCTGATGAACGCCTTGTCGTACCGCACCACCTACACCGGCGCCGGCGTGGCGGTGGCCATCTGCGATACCGGCATCGACTACACCCACCCTGCTCTGGGGAACGGTGGTTTTCCCAATTCCAAGGTCCTGGGCGGATACGACTTCGGCAACAATGATTCCGACCCCAAGCCGGTCGGGCAGCCCCACGGAACGAGCTGCGCCGGAATCGCGGCCGGCGACCTGGCTACGGTCGGCGATTACATCGGCGGCGTGGCCCACAACGCCAAGCTCTACGCGCTCAAGATCTCGCCGGACAATACGGGCAATGCCACCTCTGACGCCATGATCGCCGCCTGGAACTGGTGCGTGACGCACAGGAACGACAACCCCGACTATCCGATCATGGTCATCAGCACGAGCTTTGGCGGGGGTCGTTACTACAACTGGTGCGACAGCTCATCGCCCAGCATGACTCTGGCGGCCAACAATGCCGTGGCCGCCGGCATCACCCTGCTGGTTTCCTCGGGAAACGACGGGTACTGCGATTCCATAGGCTGGCCGGCATGCATCTCGAGCGTCATTGCCGTCGGCGCGGTCTATGATGCCGCCTTTGGCTCCTATTTGCCCTGTGTGTCGGCGTCTTCCTGCGCTCCCAAGACCAGCACCTCTGGATGCTCAACCGGATATTACGCGACGGATACCACCGCGGCGGACAAGGTCACATCCTACTCCAATTCGGCCTCCATGGTGGGAGTGCTGGCCCCCGCGAACCGGTGCTACACCACCGACATTGTCGGCAGCGACGGCTACTCCACCGGCAATTACACGACCTCCTTCGGCGGCACCTCAGCGGCCTGCCCTTATGCGGCAGGCGCGGTCGCCGTGCTGCAGTCCGCGGCCAAGGCCCGCAACGGGGCCTTTCTCACCCCCGCCGAGGTCAGATCCATCCTCACGACAACCGGCGACAACATCACCGACCCCAAGAATGGCCTGGTCAAACCGCGGGTCAACCTGGCGGCGGCCATCGATGGGGGAACCATTCCAGCTCATTGTGTGCGCATCTCGAACACGGGCAGTGCCCTGCTGACCGTGTCTTCGGTGACCAAGCCCGTCTGGGTCACGCTGACCCCCGAGCCGCCGTACAACATCACGCCCGGTAGCACCCTGGAAGTCTGCGTGGCGGCTTGCGACGTCTGCCCGGGTTGTGACGTGGACGGCACGCTGGGCCTGCAGAGCAACGACCCCGATGAGCCCCTGGTCAACGTGGCCATCCACGTAGACTGCCAGCCGCCTGATCTCCCAACAGGCGTGCAGGCCACCCCGCCGACCATCTGTTCCGGAGAGTCCAGCACGCTCTCCGGTACCCCGGGCGGCAGCAACGCCACACTGGAGTGGTTCACCGACAGTTGCGGCGGCACGAAGATCGGTGAAGGCATCGCCATCTCCGTCAGCCCGACCGCCACGACCACTTATTACGTGCGTACGAAGGCCCTGCCCTGCAACGCGGTCAGCGCCTGCCAAGCCGTGACCGTCACCGTCAACACTACGAAGGGAGACCTCGATTGCGATGGCGATGTGGATGCTCAGGACGTGGCTCTATTCAAGGCCTGCATGTCCGGCTCTGACACTCCACACGCCGGCGGGCTCATCTGCTCAAGGGCGGACCACGAGCCGGATGGAGACATCGACCAGACGGATTTCGGCATCCTGCAACGCTGTCTTAACGGCTCCAACCAGCCGCCCGTTCCGGGCTGCATGGATTAGCCGCCGCCTGCAATCCACTTGCCACTTGCTTCGCCGAGCGCTGTAGCGGAAACGGCCGGTACGGAGCCCGGCCGCTACATGGAAACAGCACGGTACCCGGCTGCCACACGGAAACAGCACGGCGCCCAGCCGGTACATGGAAACGGTACGGTGCCCGGCTGGTGCATGGAAACGGTACGGTGCCCGGCCGGTGCATGGAAACGGTACGGTGCCCGGCCGGTACGGGACAAATGGTCGAGACCGGGAAAACGGCCGGTGCGGGAGCCGGCTGCTCGGGGTAGTGGGAAGCGCCGGCGCGAAGCTCGGCCATAGCGAGTGGGCGCGGATGCCATGTCACATCCTGCATCCGCGGATAGGCGGTCTATAATGCAATCTCGTGGAGGATGGCTTCGGGCAGCCACCTGCTTTTCATCCCGACTCGGAAAGGGAAACCGCCATGAAATTCTTCGCCGATACCGCCAATCTGGACGAGATTCGCCGTGTGAAATCCATGGGCCTGCTGGATGGCGTAACCACCAACCCCTCGCTGGTCGCCAAAGAATCGATGGATTTCCACAAGCTCATCGGTGAGATCTGCGAACTGGTCCAGGGGCCGGTGTCTGCCGAGGTGACCGCCACCGAGGCGGACAAAATGCTCCTCCAGGCTCGCGAATTGTCCAGTATCTCCGAGCACGTGGTGGTCAAGCTGCCCACCACCACGGAAGGGCTGAAGGCCCTGGTGCGCTGCGTGGATGAAGGCATCAAGACCAACATGACCCTGGTCTTCCAGCCCATCCAGGCCCTGGCCGTGGCCAAGATCGGGGCCACCTACGTCAGCCCCTTCCTGGGCCGGTTGGACGACATCGGCCAGGAGGCCATGGCCATGCTGACCAGCATCCGCACCATCTACGACAACTACGACTTCGACACGCAGATTCTGGCCGCCAGCCTGCGCCACCCGCTGCACATCGTCCAGGCCGCCGAGATCGGCGCGGACGTGGCCACCCTGCCGCCGGCCGTGTTCGAAAAGATGCTGGCTCATCCGCTCACCGACATCGGCCTGGAGCGTTTCCTGGCGGATTGGAAGAAGGCGCAAGGGTGATTGGTCGTCGGTTTTCACTTCTCCCGGTCTCCAGCAAGGGCGTCAATTCATGAGGAGTTCCCAGTTGCCAGTTTCCAGTTGCCAGTAAAGACGTTGCATCCCTCCCCAACTGGAAACTGGATACTGGATACTGGGAACTGGAAACTGGAACACTACAACGCAAGGTCGTAGCGGCCGGGCTCCGTACCGGCCGTTTTTGGGCAAAACGGCCGGTACGGAGCCCGGCCGCTACGGAAAATGGCCCACTCTGCGCTGTCGGGTGGGAACCGCTCGAACGCCGTGCTTTCGTGCTTCACAACCACCAGCGGTTCCGAGCTGCCCGTCCTTTGACATTTGCGTTCCCGTCGCCCATGCTTTCACTATGAACCGCGACGAAGTCTGCTCCAAGTTCCTCGAATCCCTGCCCTTCGAGCTCTATCCCTTCCAGGAGGAGGCCCTGCTGGCGTGGTTCGAATCCACCGGGGGGGTGATGGTCTGCGCCCCCACCGGCATGGGCAAGACGCTCATTGCCGAGGCCGCCCTGTTCGAGGCCCTGCACACCCGCCAGCGCCTCTACTACACCACGCCGCTCATCGCGTTGACCGACCAGAAGTTCCGCGAGTTTCAGGATCTCGCCGAGCGCTGGGGCTTCTCCCGTGAGGACATCGGCCTCATCACCGGCAACCGGCGGGTCAACCCCGACGCCATCATCCGCGTGGTGGTGGCCGAGATTCTGCTCAACCATCTGCTTTCCCCCGATCCGGCCGTATCCAATTTCGACGATGTGGCCAGCGTGGTCATGGATGAGTTCCACAGCTTCAACGACCCCGAGCGTGGCGTGGTGTGGGAACTCTCCCTGGTCCTGCTGCCCAGGCATACGCGGGTAATGCTGCTCTCCGCGACGGTCGGCAATCCGCACGAGTTCGCAAGCTGGCTGCGGGCCCAGCACGGCCGTGACCTTAAGGTCGTGCTGTCCAATGAGCGCCGCGTGCCCCTGGAATTCAACTGGATCGGCGACAAGCTGCTCACTGAACAGCTCCCCGAAATGGTCACCGACGACGACGCCACCAACCGCGTGCCCGCGCTGGTCTTCTGCTTCAACCGCGACGAGTGCTGGGAGGTGGCCGAGCGCCTGAAAGGCTTGCCCCTCATCGGCGGGCCGGCCCGGGCCGAGATCGAAGCTTACCTGAATGAGCGCAAGGCGGACTTCGCCGAAGGTGTCGGGCCGAAGCTCAAGCAGATGCTCATCCGCGGGGTGGGCGTCCATCACGCCGGCGTGCTGCCCAAGCACAAGGAGGTGGTCGAAGAGCTGTTCAACCGCAAGCTGGTGCCCTTTGTCATCTGTACCGAAACGCTCGCTGCCGGCATCAACCTGCCGGCCCGCTCCGTGGTCCTGAGCACGCTGCTCAAGGGTAAACGGGGCGAGAAAAAGCTGGTGCCCTCATCCATTGCCCACCAGATCTTCGGGCGGGCCGGCCGGCCCCAGTTCGACAAGCAGGGCTATGTCTTCGTCCTGGCCCACGAGGATGACGCCCGCCTGGTCAAATGGAAACGCAAGTACGAGCAACTCGGCGACTCCAAGGATCCCGGCATCCTGCGGATCAAGAAGGAGCTCGAACGCAAGAAACCCACCCGGCGCAAGACGGAGCAGTACTGGTCCGAGGGCCAGTTCAAGCAATTGATTGAGGCCGGTCCGGCCAAGCTGTTCAGCCGCTCCATGATTCCCTATAGCGTGCTGATCTATCTGCTGACCAAGATGGGCACGCTCCAGGCGGCCCGCTCGTTTCTCTCCAGGCGGTTCAACACCGCCGAACGCATCGCCAGCTTTCAGGAACAGCTCGATTTCATGATCAACAACCTCGCAGGGCTGGGATACCTGACCCGCTCCGAGGACGGCGACCAGGTCACACTCCACGACAGCATCCACAAGCTGCTCAATTTCCGCAGCATCGACCCGCTGTACGGGGCGTTCCTGACCGAACAGCTCGTCTACAGCAATTTCGAGGAGAAGGTGCTCGCCCTGGAGAGCGTGCTGGAGGTGCCGCCGACCATTGTGCGGAAGGTGCGCATCCCGGAACTGCCGCCCGGGCCCCTGCAGACCCAGGTCCTGGAGCCGATGTTGGTGCAGATGGGCGCCCTGGTCGCCCGGCCAACGGGTGCGGCCGTTGACGAAGAACTGGCCGACGAAGACGATTTCTTCGACGAAGAGGAGCAGGAGCGTCCGCCGACCTTCCCGGAAATGCTCAAGCTGGTCTTCGAGTCCCGGCTGGCCGCCCCGGAGCCGGTGTTCGTGCAGCCCAAGTGGATCGGCGGCGGCGTGGCCGAGGCCGGCGGCGACTTCTATCGTTTCGTCAAGTCGCGCGAACTGATCAAGCAGGAGGGCCTCATCCTGCGGCACCTCCTGCGCCTGACCATCCTGGCCGGCGAGATGGCCGCGCTGACCGAAGATCCCGACTACATACGGATCGGCGAGGTCGCCACTAACGCCTGCAGCAGCGTCGATCCGCGCTACACCGCCCGCTTCCTGGAGCAAGCCGAAGCGGTGAAGAAAATGGCCACGGTTTAGAACGAGAGGTGAGACGTGAGAAGTGGGAAATACTTGCGGTGGACTGGATGCTCGTTTGCCTGGATCCTCTTTTGCACCACCGGCATAGCCATGGGCCAGGAGCCACCGACGTCCGTGGAAGAATCCAAATGGACGCTGGACAGCGGCTCCGTGCGCATTGAGTTCCAGGTAGTGGACAAACGCCTCGTGATCGCATCTTTGGAGGACAAGCAGGGGCGCGAGTGGCTTGGCCAATGGCCACAGAATGCCTCATTTTGGCTACTGGCCGTGCGCGGTCCTGAATCGGCAACCGTGGAACTGCGCAGCGCGGATCTCGCGCCAACGGTTCTCCCGCAAGACAGCCAGGCATCCAGGGGCTCAAGCCTGCGATTTGCATGGGAGGCTGCATTGGGCGGGAAAGCGGGGCTTATTAGCTTGACCGTTCGGAGCGACCCGCAGACGGGCCTGGTCCTCTGGTCTCTGGATGCCCGGCTGCCGGAAGGCTGGCACGTCGTCAGGGCCGAACCGCTCATCCTGCCGAATCTCAAGATCGAAGCGGGGCTCAAGATGGCCGCCCCCGTCGGCTGGGGCCTGGAGTACGACGTCAAGCCGGGCATGGGCTACAGCGGCAACTATCCGTCCCTGGTGGCCTCCAGTTCCTTCCTGGGCTTCTACCGTGAGAGGCACGGACTTTACCTCGGCGTTCACGATCCCGACGGCCACCACAAGCACCTTGGCGTCAAGACCGACCAGACCGCCGCCCGCGTCACCATCACCCACTGGCCAACCGAAGCCGACAGCCAGGGCGGGCACTACGCCCCCGCTTTTGCCTGTGCCATCGGCGGGTTCAAAGGCGACTACCTCGGCGCGGCGGCCTTCTACCGCGCGTTCGTCGTCCGGACGCCCTGGGGGCGCGGCATGACCGCCGGCCCCTACACCCCGCCGGAGTGGCTCAAGGACATCGACCTGTGGCTCATGCCCGAGCCGGAACCGCTCAAGAACGTCGAGGCCTGCAAGCGGGCCGGGGAATTCTTCGGCGTGCCCATCGCCCTGCACTGGTACCGCTGGCACGAGATCCCCTTTGATACCCTCTACCCGGAATACTTCCCCGCTAAAGAGCACTTCAAGGAGGGCGTCCGGGCCCTGCAGGAGGCCGGCTTCCGGGTCATGCCCTACATCAACGGCCGGCTGTGCGACCCGAAATCGAAAACCTGGACCGAGGAGCATGCCGATCAGTCCGCCGCCCGGAAAGAGGACGGCAGCTTCTATACGGAAATCTACGGTTCCAAGGTGCCGCTCAACGTGATGTGCCCGGCCACCAAGCAGTGGCGGGACAAGGTCGCCGGCATCGTGGATCGGCTGTTCAACGAGTACGGCGTGGACGGCGTCTACATCGACCAGATCACTGCCGCGGCGGCCATGCGCTGCCATGCCACTGACCACGGCCACAGCCCCGGCGGCGGGACCTTCTGGGTCAATAGCTATCGCACCCTGCTCGACGACATCCGCAAAAAGATGCCCCCCGGCCGGATCCTCACCTCCGAGGAAAACGCCGAGTGCTGGAACGACCAGTTCGACGCCCTGCTGATGGTCAACACACCCGCCGACAGCAACCGCCGAATTGTCCCGCTTATGCCCGCCGTCTATGCCGATCGTGTGATCACCTTCGGCTTCCAATACATCGTGGCCGGCGACATCCAGAATTCGCTGCCCTTCCGCGCCAAGATGGCCCGGGCATTCATCTGGGGCGCCCAGCTCGGCTGGGTGCGGGTGGAGGCGATCATGGCCGATGACGCAAAACGCGAGGCGGAGTTCCTGCGCGACCTGGCCCGCTGCCGGCGGCACGGGCACGAGTTCTTCGTCGGCGGCGAGTTCCTCGGCGAATTGGAAGTAGCTGGCGACAATCCGCCGCTCAAGGTCGAGGGCGGGACCATCTCCCCCAACCGCTATGCGGTGAACCTGCCGGCCGTTCTGGCCACCGCCTGGCGAAACCAGGCCCGTGCCGGCGTCGTGGCCGTGAATATGTCCGACCAGGAGCGACTGGTCACGCTGAAGCTCCCGCCGGCGCTGCTTCCACCGGCAGGCCAATCCCTTCAGGGAGAAATCCTCGGCCCGGAAGGTCCCCTGGGACCGGTCGAGGCCAAGGGAGAACTGCCGGTCAAACTTCCGCCGCGTTCGGCCCGGCTCTTCCGGTTCACCGTGGGGATGAATTGAGACCCTTTCCGGTCCGGCAGTTTCGCGCTTCGGCCCATGAGGCGGGACGCCCAACGCACAGGATTCATTCCGAATCCGCCTGGTGAGGCGCAAAGCCGCGGTCCGAGGGGTTTGACCCTTCCGACGGGTGAGGCTATCTTCGCCGTTGGAAAATGCGGTTCGGAAAGACCGCGCAGGCCGGTTCGCCGGACCTGCCTCGATGTAACGACATCGGGTCTGCAGACCCGACCCAAGGGAGACACGACATGACGCGGGCAATCAGAATCGGCTTGACTGGTATCGCGGCCCTCTGCGTGGCCGCGGGGTGTTCAAAACAAACCCGAACCGTGACCCTGCTGGGCGACTCACGGCAGGCCGGCTGGACGGAGCTGTTCAATGGCCGGGACTTCGGCGGCTGGCGGGCCATGGACCCGGCCAATAACAAGTGGATGACGGCCGCACAGGTCTCCCTGGACCCGGAGGACGACGCCAAATTCAAGATCGTCCCCGGCTCCGGCATCCTGGTGAACGGGCAGAAAGGCAACACCAGCAACTTCTACACCATCCTCGAACACGGCGACTGCGAGCTGCACATCGAATTCATGGTGCCCAAGGGCTCCAACTCGGGCATCTACTTCCAGGGCCGCTACGAGATCCAGGTGTTTGACAGCTTCGGCAAAGAGCAGGTGGAGTTCAGCGACTGCGGCGGCATCTACGCCCGCTGGATCGACAACGCCAACGTCGAAGGCCACGCCCCCCGCACCAACGCCAGCAAGGCGCCGGGGCAGTGGCAGAGCTTTGACGTGAAGTTCACCGCGCCCCGGTTCGACGCCGACGGCAACAAGACCGCCAACGCCCGCTTCGACTGGGTGCGGCTCAACGGCACGCTCATCCACGAAAACGTGGAGTTGACCGGCCCCACCCGGTCGGCCATGGGCGAAAACAAGGAGGTCTCCGCGGGCCCGCTCATGCTCCAGGGCGACCACGGCCCGGTGGCGTACCGGAACATCCGGATCCGCCTGCTGAAGTAGCTGTCAGCGGTCAGCGATCAGCTTTCAGCTTTGCAGGTTGGTTCTCGTAGTGGAATGGTTTACCGGCGTTCAGCGGGCAGTTTCCAACAAGCTGCCCGCTGAACGCTGTTTTGCTGAACGCTGAATGCTGATCGCTGATCGCTGATCGCTCTAAATCAACGATTTCAGGTGATCAATGCTTGCTGCCGCCTGTTCGATGGTCCCGCATTCCACGCTGAAGCACAACGGGCGGTTGACCGGCTTGAGGATGTCGATGATCCGCTTCCAGTCGATCACCCCCTCGCCGCAGGCACAACCCACCGGCGTGCCGGTGACCTTGCCGCGCTCCGCGTCGCTCTGCTGAATGGTGATATCTTTGGCGTGGACATGCACCACCCGGTCGCGCACCCGCTCCAGCCACGCGTAGGGATCCTCGCCGGCCAGGTAGGAGTTGCCGGTGTCGAAATTGATGCCGATGGCCGGTGACTTCACCAGTTTGCAGATACGATCCAGACCGGCCGGCGTCTTGCTGTACTGCTGGTGCGGCTCCAGGCCGATCTGGATGCCCCGCTTCTCGGCCGCCCGGGCCGCCAGCGTCAGCACGTATTTCATGAGCAGGTGATCTTCCTCTTCGCTGGTGAAGTCGGGCTTGGGCCCCTCGTCCGTGTTGACCACTGGGGCCTGCAGCTCAGCGGCAAAGCGGATGGCCGCGCGGAGATAGTTCACGGAGACATCCGGCTTGCACAGAGCGGTATGAGCGCTCACGCTCGAACAGCGTACGCCGTACTTCTCGCAGATCGCCCGGATATCCAGCGGATCATCCCACATGGAAACGGAGTGAAAATAGCCGGCCTCACTGAGCAGTTCGCGACCCCAGTGCAACATCGGCTCGATGTACTGGTAGCCGAGCTGCGCGGCCTTCTCCACGCCGGCCGCAAAGGACATGTCGTGATGCCGAACGAACTCCATGTTGACGCCGATATGGATCTGGGCCATGACATTTCACTCCGAGAAGAACCGCAGATAGACGCGAGTGGACGCAGATTACCCCATCCGCCGGACCCCTTCAAGCGTCAGAGCACAGCACCGAATGGGTTCAGAAACAGCCCCGATGGAAAGATGGAGAGTACGAGCGATGGAGAGAGGATACTGCCGGCCTATACTCTCCATCGCTCCATCTCTCCATCTCTCATACTCTCACACTTGACCGGTTCGGCACATTAAGGTCTACTTGAAGCCATGAACGGATACGAACGCATCCTGGCCCAGTTAGACGGCCGGCCCACCGACTGCTTGCCGTTTATGCCCATTACCATGATGTTCGCCGCCGATCGGCTGGGCGTTAAATACGGCCAATATACCCAGGACCACCGTGTCCTGGTGGAAGCCCAGTGCCGGGTGGCTGAGGAGTTCGATTTCGACTACGTCTCGGCCATCTCCGACCCGGCCCGCGAGGCCGGCGACTGCGGGGCGGCCGTCGAATTCTTCGAAGACCAGCCCCCGGCCATCATCGAGCACCAGGCCCTGCTGGCCGACTCTGCGAAGCTGGCCTCGCTGAAGGTGCCCGACCCCTGCGCCGGCGGGCGGATGCTTGACCGGGTCAAGGCCATTGAGCTGTTCAAGCAGCGCGTCGGCGGGCAGAAGCTCATCGAAGGCTGGATCGAGGGCCCCTGCGCCGAGGGGGCCGACCTGCGCGGCATCAATGCCCTGATGCTCGACGTGCTCGACGAGCCGGCCTTCGTGCGCGACCTGTTCGATTTCTGCGTGGAGTTGGGCTTGGCCTTCGGCAAGGCCCAGATCGCGGCCGGCGCCGACCTGATCTCCATCGGCGACGCCGCTGCCTCGCTGGTCGGCCCGCAGGTCTACGAGGAACTGGTCTGGCCGTACGAGAAGAAGCTGATCGACGGCCTGCGCGCCCAGGGTACGCGCGTCCGCCTGCATATCTGCGGCAACATCCGCGACCTTTGCCAGAAAGTCGGCGAACTCGGCTGCGACATCGTGGATATCGACTATCCCGTGCCCATCTCGCATGCCCGCGCCGAGATGGGTCTACGGCAGGTTCTGCTGGGCAACATCGAGCCGGCAGGCGTGCTGAGGAACGGAACACCCGACGAGGTCTTCAAGGCCATCGAGGAATGCCACCGCCAGGCCGGCGACCGCTACATCGTCGGCGCCGGCTGCGAAGTCTGCCGCGACACGCCGCTGGAAAACGTCCGCGCGATGCGCGACTACGCCCGGTCGCACAGCTAAGCGCGGCACGCGCGGCAATGGAACCCGAAGCGCAAGCGAGGGAATGAACAGGAGGCAACAGAGAGAACAGAGACTGTCACGCGGACCAGACTGCGCGAAGAAAGCCGATTGAGACGGCCATCCTCACCGCTTAACGCGCGGCACGAGTTTGTCGAGAGACTCCGCCGCTGCCTCATACTCCCCTTCCGTGCGGAAAGGATGCAATGAGAAGCGCTTCACCAGTTCCAGATAGTCATCCTGGCGGGAGGGGCTATTCCTGTTTCCGCCAGCCGGTGATTGACGGCTCATGGTGCATCCTTTCATGGATTCCTCTTGTATGCGGAAAAAAGCCATATTTAACCGGCATTCTTCGCCCGATATCTCAACCCACTGGACTTTCCCGCCGATATCACCTATACTGACCAAAAATCGAGGTGTCTTGATCCCATTGGACGTATGAGCCATTGGAGACTGCCAGGTACCGATGGCTCATTAGCGACGCGGCTTTGCGTCCGGCACATCCCGTCCTGGGGACCCCCGGAAGAGGACATCAATGAAGTTTTCCGATCTGCGGCTCATTGAGCCGATCCTCCGCGCCGTGGCCGCGGAAGGGTACACCACACCCACCCCCATTCAACAGAAGTCGATTCCCCACGTGCTTGAAGGCCGCGACCTGCTTGGCTGCGCCCAGACCGGCACCGGCAAGACCGCCGCGTTCGCCCTGCCCATCCTGCAGCGATTGATGCAGGCCAACCACCCCGAGGGGACAAATCATGAACCCACCTTCGGAGAAGGCGGGCCACCCCGCGGGTCCAACGGCCACGCTCACAGGGGCCGCAACGCTCATGCCCGCAACCCGCGCAACGGCCAGTCCCGGCGGATCCGCGTGCTCGTGCTGGCCCCCACCCGCGAACTGGCCGCCCAGATCAACGACAGCTTCCGCGCCTATGGCCGGAACACGCCCCTGCGCTCCACCGTCATTTACGGCGGCGTCAGCCAGCATCCCCAGACGCGGGCTCTGCAGGAGGGCGTTGACATCCTTGTGGCTACCCCCGGCCGGCTGCTCGACCTCATGGGCCAGGGCTACGTGGACCTGTCGAACATCGAGGTCTTCGTGCTCGACGAGGCCGACAACATGCTCGACATGGGCTTCATCCATGACATCCGCAAAATCATTCCCAAGCTCCCGCGCCAGCGCCAGACGCTGCTCTTCTCGGCCACCATGCCCGAGGAGATCCGTCAGCTTGCCGACACCATCCTGCGCAACCCGGTGAGCGTGGCCGTCACACCCGTGGCGTCCACTGTCGAAACCGTCGAACAGTCGGTGTACATGGTGGACAAGCCCTTCAAGCCGGCCATGCTGACCCACTACCTCAATAACAACGGCGTGGCCCGCATGCTCGTCTTCGCCCGCACCAAGCACGGCGCCGACCGCCTGGCCCGGCATCTGACCCGCCAGGGCATCCGCGCCGAGGCCATCCACGGCAACAAGAGCCAGAACGCCCGCAACCGCGTGATGGAACAGTTCAAGTCCAGCTCCCCGCCGGTGCTGGTCGCCACGGACATCGCCGCCCGCGGCCTGGACATCGACAACGTCTCGCACGTGGTCAACTACGACCTGCCCAACGTGCCGGAAACTTACGTCCACCGCATCGGCCGGACCGCCCGGGCAGGCGCTTCCGGCGTGGCCGTCTCCTTCTGCGACCACGAAGAACGCGGCCTGTTGCGCGATATCGAGCGGTTGATCCGCAAGCCTCTCCCTGTGTGCAGCGATCAGCCCAAGTTCACGGCCAAGGACCTCCCAGCCCGGCCATCCCGGCCGGAGCGAGCCAACAACGGGCAGAGCCCGGACAGGCGTAACGGCGAACGCAACCAACGCAACGGCGGCCGGAACGGCGGGAATCACCAGCCCCGGTCAACCAACGAGTCGCGCGCCGCCCAGGTGGTGGCGGCCGTCTGCGGAACCGGCTCGACCAGCTCTCAGGGGAGCCAGTCTTCATCCTGGGCTCCGACCGCTGCAACGCCTCCCAGGCCCACAGGCGTCGGCCACCGCGGTCGTGGCCGACTCACCGGCCGCAGGCGACGTTTGGCCGGAAGGTAGTTCCGCCGTAATAATGAAGCGATCCAACGGGTGGCCAACCTTCTCCTGAAGGTGGGCTCTCGATTTATTGGAATTGGTGCCGGGTGCCATCAGACGAAATCACCTGGCACCATGCCGGGTGCCATGCCCACCCACCTGTACTCAGGTGGGTGGGCATGCGGACGGGCATCAAATCGTGTTCATAGGAGAGGCGGGCCGCCTCGCGTATCTCTTGGAATGTGGTCCACTTGAATAGGCAACGGACCATCCCTCTTGCCGGCATAGAACCCTGCGCTCGACCAGAACCATTCCGCCGGTGTCTCGCACAAGCCGCGCCGGACAGGATTTAAATGGATGTAATCGATCTTCTCCCAAATGTGCGCGGGGGACCACAGGTTTCGGTCATGGCCTCCGCCTCGCTGCCAGAAGCGGAGCACGCACCGGCCGTTGGGCTGCCGGTCGCGCATTCGTTCGAGAAAATGGGGCGCGGTGGCCTTCAGAAACGCGATGGCTCGGTTGCTCACCGGTTTCTTGATGGACGTGAGGATGGCGCTCACGCTGTAACCGATCTTCAATGGGAATAACAGCAGGTGGGCATGCTCGGGCATGAAGACATAGGCCCAGATGTGGAACTCATGAATCTGACGAGCGCGATCAATCGCCTCGACAAGCCACTGCCGCGAGCGGTCCTTTGAGAGAAACGGCTGGCGTTGGAAACAGGAAAAGGTAAACGAGTGGGCGTGGCCAGGATCATTGTATCGTCGGCAGGTCTTGCGATAGCGATGGTCGTTGTCCGGGTCGGGCGGGGACATGATCTCTTAATCTACAGTAATTTCTCGGGCTCGTACCACCGGTAGATGGAGCACCTCGAGCGCATTCCGATTTCGGGGTTTCCACATGCCCACCCGCCCGAGTACGGGCGTGTGGGCATGGCACCCGAGCTGCTGGCGAAGCTCAGTCCATCCGAATCCGTAGAAATCACTCCGACTCCCGCACCGCGTACCGCGCCGCCTGCTTGATCCAGTCGAGCCGTCTGGTCGGCAGCAGGCCGTAGTTCTCCACCACCGCCGTCCGCACGCCCAGCCGGGCGGCGGTGGAGAGCGCCCGCACCAGCGTCGTCGAGTCCGGGCATGCCGGAGCGCACGCGCTGACGCCAACCTCCACTTTGCCCAGCTCGCCCGCGTCGGCCACGGCCGCCTGCACGACCGGCTCCACTTCGTCCGCCGGTTCAGGGGGCGAAGTCAACAGCGCGTCGCAGTGCGCGCTGATGGCCGCAAAATCGCTCCCGGTCGTCAGCCGGTCACCCGCACGGCGCACAACCAGCCGGCACCGGCACGCCCCCCGCAGCAGTTCGATCAGTCCGGTCACCTGCCGTACGCCCCACGCCGCGTAATCACCCAGGATCTGATCAGAGGCAACCAGAGCCTCAACGCTCTTGGGCACCGGCTCGCCGGTGGCCAGCGCCCGTTCGAGCAGGACCGTCGCCGACCGCGCCGCGGCCGCCGCATCAATCCCCTCGCCCGTTGCCGCCTGCCGGCAGGACTCGCAGAAGCACAAGCCCAGCAGCCACTCGCCCGTCGGCCCCAGGTCCGCGCACGTCTCCCGGCCCCAGTTCCGCCCTCCCGCCGGCGGAAATGAGGCCGCCTCGATCTCAAGCGCCGCGAACGGGTACGACGTTGAAAGGTCGCTTACCAGCGCCCGCAGGTACTCGCGAACGTCCGGGTTGCTCGGGCACAGCCAGGCCGGGTGCAGATCGCCGAAGACGTCCTTCACGGCCACGAATTCATGCCGCGACGCCAACGCCTCGCTGTGACAGCCAACGATCCGCCCGCGCAGGCTCAGCCCCAGACGCTCGCACCCCTCGGCCACCGCCGCCAGCGGGTTGGTCTTGCGCAGCCACTCAGCCACCACGGGCCGGAGGCGCGTGGCCGCGTAGGCGTCCTTGTTCGGCTGGAACTGTAACCCGCCTTCGGAACGGAACGTCCGCGGCGACACCCCCCGGTGCGGCCGGAGCAACCCCACCCGCGGACAAGCCACGGTCACGCTGACGCCATCCGCCCCGGCCTCGCCCTTCAACCGCCCCAGTACCTCGTCGATGCCCTCGTCGACGAGATCCCAGAGGTGACAGGACACGTAAGTTTGGAACATGGCGCACCTGCCATCCATAGTGTCTAATGACTATTGACCAATGTCTAAACAATGTCGAATGTCCTAATGACTAATGCCTGAAGGATGGCCGCCGCTCCTCAGTCATTAGACATTAGAACATTCTTTAGACATTAGGATTTAGACATTAGTCATTCTGCTGCCTCATTGCGTTATCGGCTCCAGCAGGATCTTCGCCCCCACGACCCTCAGCGGGAACTCGCTCGAAGCTGGATCGCCGGTGTCCTGGACGGTCACCTCCGCCCCCCAGGCGCCAAGCTGCTCGTATTTGAGCTCGCAGATGATCGGGGCCCGCAACGACGCAAGGTTCACCTTGCCGGCCAGGCCCTCAGCCTGAGCCTCCGGCGAGTTGAGCGCGGCCCGCAGCAGCGCACTGGCGTTGATCGGAATCGATCCGGGCGAAGCGGACGACGATCCCCCCTGCCGCGTATCCGGCGGACCAATCGGGGTGCCATCCGCGATCACCCGCACCTGTCCGTCCCTGGCCCCCCGCTGGAAGGCCACCACCGTCGAGGTCAGCGGCACGTTCTGGCGTTCCTCTTCGACCGGCGCCCGCCTGCCCGGTTGCCGCGCGACCGCGGCGGGATTGGTCCGAACATCCACGTAAACCATGCACGCAAATGAGCCCACCGCCTTGCTGGAGCGGTTCTGCTCCAGCGAATTGAGCATGCCCTGGCGCGCGTTCTCATCGGGAAGCCCCTCAAACTCCGCCGCCTCGGCCGTGGTCATCCCGCTCAGGTCGCGCAGCAAGGCCAGTGCCGGCCGGGCGACCGTCTCCTGCTCATGGACCGTCAGCGTGACCAGTTGCTTGGCCTCCAGCCCCTGCTTGATGGCCAGGTTGACCTTCCAGCGCTGCTTGGCATCGCTCATCTTCTGGATCGCGCTCAACGCGGTCACCGCCAGTTGCAGCGTCTTGGGGTCCGTGCTCACGAGCTGGTTGGCCACGAACACCGGCAACGCTTCACGGGCGGCCAGATTCTTGTCCCGGCCAAGATTCTGGATCCAGTCCTGCACCCGGGCTTCGCCGCCCTGGGCGCCCTTCAACTTCTCGCTGAGCTCCCGCACCAGCCCCAGACCCAGGAGCGTAGCCGCCGCCTGCCGGGACGTCCGCGAATCCGTGTCCGGCGCTACCGCCACCGTCGCCAGCAGCGTTTCGAAACTCACCTGCGAACGGTCCCGCCCTCCAGACCGGCTCGACCGCTTGATCGGCGCCTCGTAACCGCTCTTCAACTGGTTCGTGGCCAGCTTGAGCATGGCCGCCCGCACCTTCGCGTCGCGCTTCGTCTCGCTCGAACCCAAGAGTTCAATGAGCTTCCTGATGCGGTCGGATCCTGCCACCGCGGACAGATCCGCCCGGGCCAGCGTCTCCAGAATCAGCCGCTGCACCTCCGCCGGCTGCCCCTCGCGCATGGCCAGGGTCAGAATCGGATCCTCTTCCCTGTTGACCACCACCGGCGTATCGCTGAAGGCGTTCAGAATCTCGGCAAGCTGCCGGCCCGACGCCCGCTTCAGCAGCACACTCAGAATGGCCTGCTTGACCTTGACGTCCTCCACCTTGGGCACGCGGGCCAGGAGTTGCCCCACCGCCTCTTCGCTGGCGAACTCCAGCGCGCTCACCGTCTGCTCGAACGGGTTCGACAGCACTGCCGCGAGGGCCGCCTCGAGAACCGGAGCATGCTTGCACTTCAAACACCCTACCAGGAGCTGACCAATATTCTGCTGGCCCGGCACCAGCGGCAGCCCCGTCAGCGTTTCCACCGGAGCCTGCTGCGGTGGCGAGGTCGAACCCGTGGCTTCATTGGCCGCCTCGATCGCCGCCCGGGCCTCGCGCAGATCGGCGAAGTAGGCTTCCACCTCCGCCACCAGGTTGCGCACCACGTTCGCATCCGCCGGGGCGACCACCGACTCCGCAAACTCTTCCGAAATGTCCCTGTTCAGCAGATTGAACGCATCCCGTCGGACCTGCGAACTCTCATGTCCCAGGGCGGCCAGCAGCACCTGTTCAATCTTCGTCACTGCCGGGCTCGCCTTTATTGCCGTACCTCCGGTAGCCTGCCCTTTCCCCACTTGCAGCCGAATCGCGTTCAGCTTGCGCAGCGCCGCCGACGCGACCGGCGCCGATTTCGCCGTCGCCTGACCGGCCATGATGGAGATGAGCTGGTCGCGCTCGGCCGTCTGGAGGTTCTCCACCTGCTTGCTCAAAGCCCTGACAAACTCGATGTCCAGCGAGATCTGCAACTCGCCCTTCTTGTACGTGCACTCCAGCGTCTTGAGCGTCTGCGGGATCTCCACGACGTACGCCGCGTAGCCCGAGTTCGGCTTCGATTCCTGCATCGGCCGGTTCGATGAGCGATCGATCCGGCCCGAGGGCCGCCCCTGACCGGGCGCCGGGCGAACGATCGGATGCATAATGTTCTTCACGATGACTTCGTTTTCGAGCGGCTGCCCATCGGTCGGTTGCCCCTGCTGGACCGGCCGGACCAAGACCTGCTCCCACAACGGCTCGCTGCCCGCCTGCATTTTGAGTTCGGGGATCCGCCCGCGATTGGCCAGCGGGTCATCGCCCGAGGCAGGCCCGCCGGTCCCGTCGCTCCGCTCCAGCAGCGCCAGCCCGGTAACCGAATAGGGCCGGCCATCGTCACCAACCACTCTGACGTCGCCTTTGCTGAGGACCAGCGGCATCGCGCCCGCCTGGAACGCAACCGGCAGAATCAGGAACACCCGATCTTTGCCCCGCGGCGACACGACCTGACCCTCGTCCTGGATGGCGTCCACAATCAGCGGCTCCTTGAGTCCGCAGGTGAAGTCGAACTGCACCGGACCGCCGCCTTGAACATTCCACTTCTGCGCCAACTCCTTCACCGCCGGATCGTCCTTGTTGATCGCCAGCGCCGTGGTCAGCACGGCCCGCGCGGGCGCTGGCAACCCGGCCTCGTACAGCCACAGGGCGATCTTGGCCCGCCCCGCCGCATCCTTGGGCGAGAGTTTCTTCTCCCGCAGCTTCGCCCGGTGGGTAAACCAGAATTCATTCCACAACCGCGGCGTCTGCTTCTGGCTGTCTTCCAGCAGCTCCGGCTGACGGGCGATAATCTTCTCGACCGCGATGGCCGCCAGATCCCGCTTCTGGCTCAAGACCAGGGTCTTGCCGATCTCGATCAGTTCCTCGACCGTCTTGGCCCCGACGATCTTCTTCATGTCGTCTTCAGGCCCGGTGGCTTCCGGCTGGTCCGCCTGTTCCGGCCCGGCAGGCTGCTGGGGGCTTTCCTGTTGCTGCCCGAGCCGCCGCTCCACGTTCGAATAAGCTCCGTCTTGCCCGAAA
>Ga0208823_1000832_pt1 | contig 25204 bp, 31 predicted proteins | sample AD_UKC075_MetaG_FD_184440 | JGI IMG/M metagenome (GOLD analysis project Ga0208823, IMG submission 184440) | Active sludge microbial communities of municipal wastewater-treating anaerobic digesters from USA - AD_UKC075_MetaG (SPAdes) (version 2) | ecosystem: Engineered > Bioreactor > Anaerobic >... | reverse complement strand
GAATCGCTTGTAAATATTTCGAAAAAGAAAGATTTAGAATCGCTTGTAAATATTTTGAAAAAGAAAGATTTAGATTCGTTTGCAAATATTTCGAAAAAGAAAGATTTAGAATCGCTTGTAAATATTTCGAAAAAGAAAGATTTAGAATCGCTTGTAAATATTTTGAAAAAGAAAGATTTAGATTCGTTTGCAAATATTTCGAAAAAGAAAGATTTAGAATCGCTTGTAAATATTTTGAAAAAGAAAGATTTAGATTCGTTTGCAAATATTTTGAAAAAGAAAGATTTAGAATCGTTAATAGATATACTTTCTATTAAAAATATTTTATCCAGTGCATTAATTAGACAGAGTGGATCTGCAGAGTTAATTACAGAAGCTTTATTTAGAAGATTTGATATTACTGAAATTGATTCCGAATCTTTTATAATAATGGGCAACTTTGTCAAGCAACTATCCGCTGAGGCTATAATAAGAGTTATTGAAAGAGACGAATCGTTAATAGGAACTGCAAATATTGTTACAAGTGCCAGACAATGGATTCCAGGGATACATGGAAAAGATGTATTTAAGGCAAGAGGAAAACTTCCTAGGGTTTGGAAGCGTGAAAATTTCATATTGTAGATATATTGTTTTATGTTGGTAATTGCAGTTTATACATTGTAAAAGGAGTTGATCGTATTTGTGGTTTAAAAGGAAGGTGTTTCGTTTGAGAGAAGAACTTTATCGTTTGTTTGTCGAGTCCGGAAATTATTTTTGGGAAGCATTACAGAAAGTAAAACCAGCTTACGTGGCTTTGCTAAGTATAATTAATTACGTATTATTTCCAGATAATTCATATGTCCCAGCCGCAATAGGTTTATGTGGAGCATTGATACTGGATGTTGTTACAAAGTATTACGCCTTGCAGAAGCCACATGGAGGTTTTTTTAAGGCTATAAAGGCTGGAACAATAAGGTCCGAAAGGTTCTGGGCCGGAACAAAAAAGAAAATAATTGATCTTTTAGTAGTAATGATACTTTGTGGATTATCCGTTAGAGTAGCTCCTGTAGGATCAATAGCAGTTTTGCTTTCTAATGTAGCGTATTCAGTAATGTTTTTAAGAGAAGCACAGTCGTGTATTGAGAACTTGATTAGTGCAGGGCATACTGATTTAGAATGGCTTCTGATTGCAGTAAAACGAAAGAAGACGGAAATATTAAATGAAAAAGGAGAGAAGGCCAATGAAAAAGATTAAAGTATTTTTAGATCCAGGACATGGAGGCGAAGACCGGAGTAATAGAGGTCCGACAGGATATGTCGAGGCTGACGGCATGTTGGACGTGTGTTTAAAACTTAGAGATGAATTACTTTCAACTGGAGCATTTGAAGTAAAATTATCGAGAGATAAAGATATGACAGTCGGAGTACGGGAAAGAGGGAAAATGGCCGCTAAATGGGGAGCGGATATGTTTATTAGTGAACATAGTAATGCAACTGGATGGTCGATTAATAATTCAGCAAGAGGTGTAGAGGTCTTCTATTCAGTTAAAATTCCATCAGATAAATCGTTAGCCGAAAAGTTTAGTAAGGCTATTGCTGAAGCAATGGGAACTCAAAATAGAGGAGCTAAAACGTGGGAAAGCGAAAAATATCCAGGCCAAGATTATTTGGGTGTCATTAATGCCTCACAAGCCGGCGGCGTAAAACATGTTTTCTTAATTGAAAATGGTTTTCACGATCATAAATTAGACGAAGCTATACTAAAGGATTCAAATAAACGGTTGGCAATTGCTAAGGCCACTGCAAAAGTAATATGCGATTTTTATGGGGTTTTGTATCCTAAGGATGTTGAACTTGAAAATGCATTAAAAATACTTTCTGAAAAAAAAGTTCCTGGCATAAACGATGTTATAATAAATACTCCAGAATACTGGAAGGGAGTATTCGAGAAAAAAGAAGTTAATTTTGAATGGTTAAGAGCATTAATAATAAAGACATCTAAATATTTGGAAAAAATTTAGATTTGAGCAAGTAATACGTAATTATTAGTTGATAGTGATAAGCTAGTTTCGGCTAGTTTTATTTTTTTTTAAATTGTATCAAGTATCGCTTTGGATTTCAACTTTAGTCTTTGTATATATGCACGTAAAAAATAAAATGTAAAAAAGAAAGGGGTAGTTCACACATGACGTATGAGCAAGTATTAGCTATATTTGCACCAGTTCTTCTAGCTTTGTTATCAGCCTTAGGCACATTAGCAGTTTATTACGTAAAACTGTTAACAACTCGAATTAAAAATAATATTGAAGCAATGGAGGACGAACAGGCTGAAAAAATAGCGAGAAGGGTAATTAATGATGCTGAATCATTAATACTTACAGCTATTGAAGAAGTACATCAAACGTATACTATGGACATTAAAGCCGCTAGCGAGGATGGAAAACTAACAAAAGAGGAGGCTATTGAGGCTCTTAATAGAGCAGTTAATCGAGTCAAGGATCTTATGCCTAATGAAATGTATGAAAGCCTTCAGTCGTTATTTCCGGATGTTGAAGAGTGGATTATTGCCAAGATACAGAGTTTTCTGTATAAAAGCAAAAATAATTCTTAACTCGCTATAGTTTCGTAACGAAATCTTGTATAATATAAAAAAACAACTTAAAAAAAATGAAAGGGGTAATAAAATGCCAAAATTAACGTATCAGGGTAGAGATCTTACGGCAGAAGCCATAGTTGAGAACAACCAACTAGCTAGGATTATAATTAACGACGGAGGTTTAGAGTTTCCATTTATAAGTGTTGAGAGGGCCGCTGATTTTTTAGTAGGGGAATATGGCGGTACTATTGAAGGGGCTATTGAGGCTATTACAAGTACGTGCGATCTTACAAGTGTAGATACTAGTTCAGTTCCTGTAACAATGAAGCCGGAAACTAAGAAATCTAGGAGTACAAAGGCTCCAAAAGTGAAGAAAGAAAAGGCTCCAAAAGTGAAGAAAGAAAAGGCTCCAAAGCCAGCTCCTGTAAAAATGACGTTTACTATTGGCGGTAAAGAGGTTGAAAAAACTGTACAGGTTAAAACAATATTACCTGGACAAGTTCCAGAAAAAACTGAAGATATTGATTTGGACGACAGGTATCATCTTCATATCGATGTTTATTCTAAAAAGAATAGAACCTCGAAGCTTACTGATAAGCTTACAAATGAAACCATTATCGAGAATGTATCTTTGATGGATGTAATATACAAGTATGCCGAACTAGCAGGAATGACTTTTCCGCAGGCTGATAAGTATATTAAGATTAAGCGAGGACTTATTTCGAAGCCTGTTCCAAAGTCTGCAAAGAAAGAAAAAACTGCAGAAGAAGAAAATAAGGCTAACGAAACTAAGTCCGAAGATGTTGTTGAAGTTACAGTAGAGTAATTAAGCTCTGACGGATATCCTTCCGTCTTTTAAAGGGTGGCCTAAAATACGGGCTACCCTTTATTACAAAAAGGAGGCATTACATGATTTCACTAGCAAAATACCCATCCATAAAAACTAAAGGTGAATATGCGTGTTTTATTAAATTTCAGAAATTTAGCCAAGAATACGTAAACAAGGTAAAGAGGTTACCTTGCAGGTATTATGAGCCGCATAATAAAGTATGGGAAGTGCCAATAAACGACATTGATAGAGTTGTAGCTACATTTGGGGCACATAATATAACTATATTTAATGATTTTCCAGAAGCTGTTGAATATTTGGAAAATTTAAAGGATACTACTTGTTTAAAGAAAAAAACTGCCGAAGAATTACTCGAATATTATAAAAATATAAAATGTGAAGTTGACTACGAATTTAAGACTAAACCAGACGGGCATCAAATAGAAGCTTTTAATATTGGGTTACATCGAAATAACTTAATTATTACAGACGTGCCTGGGCTTGGAAAAACAAAGTCTGCTATAGATATTATGGATTACAAAGTAAAAACTGGACAAGTAAAACATATCTTAGTTATCTGTGGCGTAAATGGACTTAAATATAATTGGGAACAGGAAATTAAAAAACACTCGTGGTATAATTGTCAAGTTGTTGATGGGTCCAAAGAAACTCGTTTAAAGAAGCTTTCATCGTATTGGATGTTTACTTATACCATTATTAACATTGAATCTATTAGAAACAATGAAAAGACTAAAAGAGGGACAGGGAAGGTCATAAAAGAAAATGACAATGAAATCCTTACGACAATTGCTAAAATGTGCGAATTGGGTAAGTTTGACGCTATTATAGTAGACGAGTTTCATAAGGCGAATAATCATAAGTCACAACAGGGTAAGGGGCTACGAAGTTTAAATGCCAAGTATAAAATAGCATTATCAGGAACTCCTATAACTAAAAAGCTTGAGAGGTCTTGGAGTATATTAAACTGGATGGGATTTGAAGATGCCAGTTACTGGCAATTTGTAAAGAGATACTGCACGTTAGGAGGGTTTAGTGGATGGGATGTTGTTGGATATAAAAATTTAGATGAATTTCATGAAAGATTCGATAGAGCTCAACTTAGAAGAACAAAAGATATATTGCAGTTGCCCCCTAAGACACATCAAGTATACTATGTTGAAATGAGCAAGGAACAACGTAAGGAGTACGAACAAATTAAAAGAGGTATCATCCAAGAAGCAGAAGAGACAAAGGTTGTAGACCCAGCTGTAGCAACACTGCGATTACGACAGTTTACAGATAAAGTTAAAACAAAAGCAGTTAAGGAAATTGTTGACCAGTTAGCTGATAATAATGAGCCGTGTATTATATTTAGTTGCTTTAAAGACGGATTATATGAACTTCAAAATACGCTAACGGAATATAATCCGTTACTTCTTACTGGGGACATAACAAATACCGAGGATAAACAAAAAGTTGTAGATGATTTTCAGGTAAATAAAAAAAGCAATGTTATTATGGGAACTATACAAGCTATGGGCACTGGGTATACTCTTACAAGATCCCAGTATGTTGTATTTCTAAATAAAGCATGGTCTCCAACAGATAATGAACAAGCTGAAGACAGAGCTCATAGACGTGGAACCACTGGAAATGTTACAATTATTTCAGTTGTAGTAAAAAATAGTATTGATGAAAAAGTTGAGGAAATACTTAAAAATGATAAGTCGTATATAGATAAGGTAGTAGATGGTATTCCATTATGGAGAAATAATGAAGATTTATTTAAATTTCTAATGGAGGATTAAGTCATGGTGGATACATTTTGTTTACCGTTAGTAAATTTTTACGAATGTGGTAAGACTCCTGAACGTATATTATTAAATAAGTTTGTGATATATAAGGTTATCGATGAGTTCGACGATTATTATGTGGTAGAATTGCCCGACTTTGATTTTGACGCTAACGTTTCTAAGAAGGACGAGGGACGTATGTTTGTCATATTGAAAGGAGATGGCTAATATGCATATCAGAAAATACGTAATTAAAGTATGTGATCGGGATAAGGATAAGGATAAGTTTTTAGGAAAAAGGTGCGATGGAGGTTATTTAATAACCTCTAATATTCAGAAGGCAATTTGGTTTAATAACACTCGTGAAGCTGAAGAGACTATTTTAGACGCTAATCAAACTATATTTAACAATCAAGTAAACTTTGTTGTAGTTTGGATGTCAGTAATTTATTGAGGTGGCATTAATGTCGGTTGGTATTATTTCAGAAAATTGTTACACTTGCCGAAATTGTTTAATTACTAAGCAATTTTGCCGTCTCAAAAATAAACTCATACAACATATTTATCGTGATAAATGCGATAAATACGTACAACGGGAGCTTGAAAAATGCGAGTTATGTGGAGCTTATGTAGTCGAGCTTCCACAGCATGTTTCAAGTTTTCATAGGAAAACTTGGAGCGAGTATAAGATTCTGTGTAAACACAAAAAATCGGATAAAACTAGTATAAGGAGCAATGCACTATGGGATTAATGCGTGCCTTGTTTAAGCCATTTACTGTAATTGACGGAGTTGAGTATTACTCGGTTAGTACAGTATCAAAGATAGTAGGAAGATCTGTGCAAACAATTAGGCTTTGGGATAATTATTCAGAAGAACTTGAGAAAAGAAAAGAGCCTAGGCTTATCCCAAAACCTATTAGAGTAGGAAAAAAGAATAGTCGCTGTTGGACTGAAGATCAGATAGCAGAAATTGTAGAGTTTGCTAATAATCTCGAGTATGGAGATATTGCGGAATTCTCTAGACAACGATGGGGAAAACGGGCGGAAAGTTTAACTAAAGATCTTAGTACAAACGCCCGGCAAGCAAGAAAAGAATACAGAAAAAAAGTTAATAAGAAAGGTAAGATTTCTCAGGAGCGAAAGAAAGTTGCTGAGATAAAAAAACTTAAAAAGGATATGTTAAAAGCTGTACGGTACAGGGCTAAAAAGATGTATGAAGGGATGGATTTAGATGAGAAGCCCTAAAACAATAGTTCTAGACCTGGACGACACTTTAAATTGTTTATTAGAGACATGGGTTAATTTTTACAATCATTTTTATAATGATGATCTTACGAAAGAAGATATATTATCTTGGGATATTTGGAAGTACGTAAAGTGCGGAAAAGAGATTTATGACATACTAAAATTGCCTGGGTTCTTTTATCATCTACCTGTTAAAGAAGGAGCTCAGGAAGCTGTAAGTCAATTGTCGAAGTGCTTCGACGTATTTATAGTATCAGCTTCACATCCTGAGAGTATGTATGACAAATATAAATGGATTAGAAAGTATTTTCCATGTATTTCAGAAGATAATATTTGCTTTGTTAAAAATAAGTCAATTATACACGCAGACTATATGATCGACGATAATCCGCACAACTTAGAAGTATTTAGAGGTCGCAAGATATTGATGGACGCCCCTCATAATAAAAACGAAAACAGGTTTTTTAGAGTTCGTAATTGGAATGAAATTAAAGATTACTTTTTGTCTGCTTTAGAAATAGGAACTGAATTATAATTATAATCCACTTTCACTATAAAGTCAGCGGATTTTCTTTGTATATATATACACAACAAACATAGTAAAGGAGGAAAGTAATAATGACGTTTGAAATTGGGGATAAAGTTGTTACTCCACGTGGGGAAGGTCTTATTATTGACAAAAGCTATACATTTCTCGACGGAGATATATTTTTAGTTCGTTTGAACAATGGACAACAGATCTGGAGAACTGCGAAGGGACTAACCCTTATTGAGGAGGCTAAAAATGCGTAAAGTTTTTGAAATTTTAAGACAAATTGAAGCTACTAGCTCTCGTAATGAGAAAAAGAAAATATTAAATCGCAACAAAGATAATGAGCTATTAAAAAAGTTTTTGTACTATGCTTTGAATAATAGGATGGTTTTTGGAATTGGAAGTAGGAGTATACAAAAGTATGGACGTAAAAAAGACCCACCGCCCGGCATAAAACAAAATTCTTTATTTGGAAGCACTTCTAATAAAAAGGATATATTTGAACTTCTTGATGACTTAGTAAAACATCCTTTCGGTTCGAATGAAGATGTAAAAGCAGTTAATGATTTTTTACAAAATTGTGATTCAGAAGAATATTATTGGTACACTCGACTTATTCTTAAGGACTTAAAAATTGGATGCACTGTAAAGACTGTTAACGAAAGTATGGGTAATTTTATACCGCATTTTGAAGTAATGCTGGCTCACCCTTATAATAAACATGCGGACAAAATTAAAGGCCCATTTCAGCTACAGAGAAAGATCGATGGTTTTAGATTTATTACAATCTTATATCCGGACATGACTACAAGATTTTTTACAAGGAATGGTTTGGAGCTATTTGAGTTTCCAGAAATCGAACGGGAGTTTCATGCATTTACAGTGCCCCCATATCCAGTAGTTTACGATGGAGAGCTAATTTGTAAAGATACGTTTAATGATACACAAAAACTCATAATGAAGCAGGGTCCAAAAACTAATTTAGTATATCATATATTTGATAAACTTTCTTTGGACGAGTTTAACTCAGGTCAATCAAAGTTAAGCTTGTTTGATAGATATGATAGTTTTTTTGTTCCAGTAGATCTTCCGCATATAGTTAAAGAGGAAGAATTGTATAGGGGAGACGATATAAGTCAGGTGACAAAATGGTTTAACTATGCTAAGGAGCAAGGCTGGGAAGGGATTATGTTAAAACTTGACGCTCCCTACGTTAGGAAACGTACCACAAACATGTTAAAGATTAAAGAATTTGATACGTTGGATTTAAAAGTGTTACGTGTTAATGAAGGAACTGGTAAGTTTACAGGCACATTGGGAAGTGTTACAGTTGATTTTGAAGGAAACGAAGTTGATGTAGGATCAGGGTTTGACGATTCTTTAAGAGCTGAGATTTGGAAAGATCCAAATATTATCCTTGATAAAGTAATTGAGGTACAATATTTTGAGATTACTCGAAATAAGGACGGGAAACCATCATTAAGATTTCCAGTATTCAAGAGAATTAGGTACGACAAATAGGAGGTGGAGATTATAGCCAAGTTAAAAAATGTAAAAGTAGAATTTGGAGTTAGTGTTGCAACTGGCCCTAATAGCTGGATTAAAGCATCTGCCGGAGCTGAAATAGAGCTTGATAATCCAAATGATAAAACAGAAGAAATATATGAAATGGCATGGAACAGAGTAGTTCATGAAGTAAACAAACAGATTCAAAGTTTCGATGCTCAAGTAATAGAAAAGAAACAATAATAACCTTAATAAAGTGGTTTGTATGTTTTATTCGCAAATCACTTTATTCTACATAGTATTCTTAGTATATAATATAGTGTTATTGCGGAGGATTGATCATAAATGTTTAAAAGTAATATTGATCTTAATGATTACGAACAACTAATTAGTTGTTGCGTGTTTCCAAATTCTTTTATACGCAATGGAACTTTAAAGCCTCAAGAAAAAGTATTATTTGAGATACTTTGTTCGTACGACTTTTTAAATTCAGACGGGGAAAGAAAAGGTTGGTGCGATGTAGGATTAGATAGAGTTGCAGAAGAAATGGGGCTGTCAAAAAGACAAGTACAAGTGTATTTAAAGAGATTAGTTGAAAAAGGTTTTGTAACTATTATTTATAGAAATAACACACTGGAAACAGACCGCAGGAGTTCGATATACGTATTAAATATTTTGCCAGGTTTAAGCGAAGCTGATAGGAAAAGAATTGCATCGACTAGAACTATTGGAATAAAAAATAAAATATCGGGTTTGAACATAATAAAGGTTCAAACTTCGAAAGGAATGGTTTATACATCACCAGAAGAATTTGATTTAGAATACTTAGTAACTGGAAAAAGATCTAGTTGTGTTATTGAAGGAGAAATTGGTGACGTTGAAATTGATAAAGAAGATACAGTTGAAGAATTTAATGATTTAAAGATTACTACTGGAAGGAAAGTAGTAGATCCGGAATCATTAAAACAGAATAATTCAAAGGATCCCGGATACTATAGCGACGATCCCGTAGTACGAATACTAGCAGGGAATTATAAAGATTTAAAACCTATGGACATATGCAAATATTTTGGGTTTATATATAAACAAGTGTATCCAAACGATCCTCCGTATGTTGTATCAAAAAAGATTGAAATACCTCATATAAAAAGAAGACTATCTCAAGTAGATACAGATACTTTAATAGAAATGATTAAGTTTTTTATTGAGAATTATGACAGATTATTTAAAAGTGAAAATTATTTACGCCCTAGAATTTGGGCTATAGGGACAGATTGGATATGGCAAAAACTTAGCGAACACTATGCAAGGGCTACAGAGATTCTCGAAGAAGAAAAACAAAGAGAATCCATTCAGGTCCAAATGAAGGATGCTATTACTTGGGACGATTTATAGGAGGTTGTTAATATGAGTTTTAGATTAGATATTTGGGCAGATGGAGCATCTTCCCCTCACAATAAAAAAGCTCCAGGAGGGTGGGCTTATGCTTATGTTATTAACAACATGCTTATTTCTACTAATAGCGGTGCAGCCGCCCCCACAACAAACCAAAGAATGGAATTAAATGCAGTTATACAGGCATTAAAAAATATAGATATTACAAATAAGCTGGATAAGTTTAGGCCATTCAAAGAAATAAATATTTACTCTGATAGTGCTTATGTTATAAACGGAATGATAAAACAATGGTATTTGTTTTGGAGGTACAATGGTTGGAAAACTGCAGATCAGAATGAAGTAAAAAATAAAGATTTGTGGGAAGAGCTTTCAACACTTGTAGAACATTACACAATTTATCGAAACGAACCAATTAAGATAAATTGGATTCATGTAAAAGGGCATAATGGAATTTTGTTTAACGAGGTGGTGGACAAACTAGCAGTAAAAGCAAAGAAATCCATTAGTTAGGAGTAGCTTATAATGGTCAAAGATTGTATTTTAGAGAGAGGGAGGTTATATGATTGAAATGTTGGGCAGAAAAATATTGCAAAGGGTATCCACAGAAGTGTGGTGATTTTTGCCAGGGCCGAGTAATTCTCGAAATATATTACTTGCAAAGTAATATACCCATAAGATATCAATACGAACCCGAAACATTAAAAATAGACCCTATGGATATAGAAACTATGAAGTGGATTAAAAAGTTAATAGATGGAAATGTAAGTAATTGGGTTGAAAATGGACATAACTTATTACTATGGGGCGAAAATAAAGGCAATGGGAAAACAACTGCCGCCTGCATGATAGCAGGGAAATATATACGAGAACAAGCTAAAGCTCTTAAGAGTTTAGATCCAGTAGTTTACTTCATAAAAACTGCAAAATTTTTAGAAGAGATACGACAACAGTTTAATAACCCGACTCCAGATTTTGCGTACAAGATGAAGCTAGTAGAAGAAGTTCCGCTTCTTATTATGGACGATATAGGAGCGGAAAAACCTTCTGAATGGGTAAGGGAGCGACTATTAAATATAATAGACGAGCGATATAGTAATAGACGAGCTACAATATATACTAGTAATTGTAGTATGCGAACTCTTAGCGAGAATTTACATGATAGGATTACAGATAGAATTCGAGACTCGTATATTTTACAATTTCGAGGGATTTCGAAAAGGGGGCTTGAATTCTAATGTCGAAAGAAATAGCAAGTAATACTGTGGCAGTTCAGTTTTTAAATTATATGCTTCATTACGAGGATGTCTCGTTAGTATTCGAATACAATATTGACGAAACATATTTTCCTGGTTACGAGCAAGAGTTTAATTATATAATTAATCATTATCAGCAAACGAAACTATTAGACGGTAAGGGGTGCGTTCCAGATAAAGTTTCGTTTTTAGCACAGTTTCCTGAGTTTCCTTTATTCCAACCACCCCAAACACCAAATACTTTGTATCGTACACTTTTAGAGCAAAAGTGTTATTCGATGTTTATTGAGGAATTACAGAAAGGTGCTGAAAAATCAAAAGTAGATAGTTTCGAAGCTATTGAGTATACTAGACAGTCAATGCTAGAACTTTCTAGATTTGCAAATAAAACTATTGGGAGCGGTAAAGATTTAATTCGTCAGGCTGGAGAAAGATTAGAAGATTATATTAAACGTATAGAGGTTAATGGGCTTATAGGAATTAGCACTGGGGATAAAAGAATGGACGAGACGTTGCATGGATGGCTTCCAGAAGATTTAGTAGTTGTCTTAGCTCGTACTAACGAAGGAAAATCGTGGTTGTTAATGTACTATTTAATTCAAGCAGTTTTACAAGGTAAAAAAGTTGGTTGTTACTCTGGAGAAATGAGTCATTTATTACTAGGGTTTAGGTTTGATACAATGTATAAACATTTTGGTAATTCTCAGCTTATTGGTGGTAATCCCGATTTAGGATCTCTTGAAATACCCGAAGTTGGACCAAAAACTATGAAAGAGTATCGAGAATATATAAATGCCCTAATAAAAGGGGATCTTCCAGAGTTTAGAGTTTTTACTCAAAAAGACTTAGGTGGTAAGTGTTCTGTTAATACAATGAGAGTTTTACAAGATCGGCATGCTTTTGATATATGGGGTTTAGACCAATTGTCGCTTATGAGCGACGATCGTAACGGGCGAGAAGAAAGAATACGTTATGCTAATATAAGTGAGGATTTAGCTAGATTTACGGAAGAGTATCAAATACCGATTTTAACAGTTCATCAAGCTAATAGAAAATCAGCGGATGCAAAAAAGAAAGATCCAAATGCCAGCCCACAAATAGAAGACTCTTTTGGATCTGATGCAATTATGCAAAATGCGACACGTGTTATTTCATTTATGCAGATTGCAAATGGAGCAAAGGCAGTTATTAAGAAAAATAGGTATGGAACTAAAGGTAAGGAATTCTTTTATACTTGGAACATAAACTTTGGTATATTTAAGCCAATGGATACGCAAGAACTTAACGACGGGCTATTTTAGGCTGTTGTAAATATATTGTAAATTCAAGAATTGTATACATTGTATAGTAGTGTATATTTTGGGGGTTATTAATATGTCTTGGAAAGAACGAGCAATTGAATTATCAAAAACACGAAATGGACTAAAGTATACCGACATGGCTAAAATTTTAAACCAGGAATTTGGTTTAAATTTGGAAGCTGATGAAGTACGTAGGTATGTTCAAGCTACTCGTGGTATTAGAAACAGGTATGGTAAATGCTCTGGCGAAAAATTTGGTTTTGAGGAAGATATACCGCCAATTGAAGAACACGATGATTACTATATAATACATCGTAAAGGTGGAAGTTCTATAAAAATTACAAAAGAGAAATTAACTCAGTTTAAACGATTATACTGCGGGCCTGGTTATTTAACCCTTAATCAATGTGCAAGGAAATTAAATATCCCTAGAGCTGATCTTGTAGTTATAAAAACTGCTTTTAGAATTACGCATGACGATGTTCCGTTTACTGACGAAGAGATGAATACTTATACTCCAGAACAACTTGCTGAATTTACTCTGGAGCAAAAGAAAGAAAAATATTTTTTAACGTTACAACAAAAAGAAATAGATTCTATGAAACGAGAGTTAGATATGTATCGTAAAAAGGATTATGCAATGCAAAAACTCGCCGCCCGCATAGAAGATTATTTCGAGAATTTCGCAAAAACGTACAAACGCCCTCATGTTAAGAAACTAGTAGATACAAAAAGCGATCGTATGTTAGAAGTTCCAATAGTAGATTTACATCTTAGTAAACTGGCTTGGGCTCCGGAAACAGGTGAAAATTACGACAGGAAAATTGCAGAGCGACGCTTCATGCAAGTTATTTACGATGTAATTCAAAGAACTCGCGATAGGAAATGGGAGAAAATAATATTTCCTATCGGTAACGATTTTTTTAATTTCGATAACATGCTAGGAGCTACAACAAAAGGTACTATTCAAGATAACGATGGTCGTTTGCATAAAATGTATTATGTAGGAACAGAGCTTATAGTAAAAGCTATAGATTTGTTGCACCACGAGTTAAAAAGTCCAGTGTTTGCATTTCTAGTTCCAGGAAATCACGATAGTCTTACATCATTCTTTTTAACACATTTTGTTTGGGGGTGGTTTAGAAATAACCCAAACATAACAGTAGATTCAAATCCGATGACACGTAAGTATGTTGAGTTTGGGAAGAATCTAATTGGGTTTACTCATTTAGACAAAGAAAAGAAAAGAATTGAAGGTAACATGCAAGTAGAACAACCTCAGGCTTGGGGAAGAACTAAATATAGAGAATGGCATGGAGCTCACCTTCATAGCGAGCAAGTGAGAGAAGTTAATGGTATTAAAATAAGAAATTTGTCATCTATTACAGCTACCGATGCTTGGCATTTCGAATCTGGATACACAGGTGCTATAGCTTGTTCACAGACTTTTGTATGGCATAAAGAAAAAGGATTAGAAGAAATTTTGTATACAACGGTAGAAAGGAATTAATCAATGGTTACAATTGATGGTCTAGTTATTTTAGCTAATATAGATACTATGGTTCTCGATCTTCGAGCGGAGTTACACAATCAGGGGATAAATTTATTAAAAGATGTTAAAATTAAGGATCATACTAAAGATATTTTAATTACTTGCCCTATTCACAAAAATGGACAGGAGAGAGATCCTAGTTGTGGGATAAGTAAAACTACTGTAATAAGAAATGGAAAACAGTATCAGGCAGGAACAGTTCATTGTTTTACTTGTGGGTATACTGCCGATTTCTTTGAGTTTGTATCTTATTGCCTTGGTAGTACTGACAGGAATTATGGAAGAAGGTATATACTACAAAAATATAATACTATGGCAATTGAAGAGAGGCCTACTATACATCTAAACTTTGATAGGGAGTGTAAAGACTCTTTACCTTATTCTTATATGGATGAAAGTATTTTGGACAACTACAGATATACCTGTGATTATTTATTTCAAAGAAAATTTGAATTAAGCACTATACTTTTTTATGAATATGGGTATAATCCCACACGCGATACAATAACAATACCAGTTAGAGATCATAAGGGAGGATTAGTTTTTGTAAAGCAAAGATTTATCGACCCGCCGCCCGGCACAAATAAATATCTTAATCAAAGTGGAATTCCAAAACAACATATCTTATATGGATTCTATCAAGTGTTACAATTAATACGGTCGATAGAAAATGGAACTTGTCAGAATAAAAAACTTGAGGAGAATTATAAAAAATACGGAGTTATACTTACTGAAGGAGAGTTTAACGCCGCTTACTTATTTCAAAACGGGTATCCAGCTGTTAGTTTACTTGGTAGGATATTATTTGAGGATAGATCTCGAAAACGTATATTACAAAAAGAATTATTATTAAGATACGGAATTAGAGATTTAGTTATATGGATGGATTTCGATACTCCTGGGCTGGAAGCTAGAGAGAAGATTATAAAACAGACGTATAAAGATTTTAGAGTTCGTATTCCAAATCAGGAAGATTTTTCTATGTATAATGACGCAAATGATTTTACGCCAGAGGATTTAGATCGAGTAAAATTCATAGATCCACTATAGAAATTCTTTGTGTAATCGTTTATAATTAATATAGCGTAAATAACTAAACACTAAACACTAAAACAAAGAAAACGAAAGGGGCAATGTGAAGTGAGTAATCCAACGTACTTCGAAACTAATAAGAGGTTTGACAAAACCGATCTTCAAGCTTGCGTAGAGCAGTATCAGATCTCAGAAAACGAAAATCTTTTAAGCATTATCTTGTACAAATTATCCCGGACAATGAATTATATTGCGTACCAAAAAACTAAGTATCCGGACAAAGCTGAAATTTTTGCTTTGTGTGAAGACATACTATTAAAGTGTCTTAAAAACTACGACTCTAGTTATGGGGTAAAATTTATTACCTTTTACACTACCAGTGTATTTAATGCATTAAAAACACTTCATAAAAAAGTATATTCTCAAACAACTCTTAGCTTAGATTACGAGTACGCTAATCAAGAAACAGAAAATAATACGTTAACTTATTTTGTAGGGCATGAGGAAACTGGGTACGATGAAGTTGAGACTAAAGTTTTATTGGATCAGCTTAAAAAAACTTTAATTAAGTCAAAGCAACGAGTGGAGGGTCAATGGGAGAGAGAATATAAAGTTTGTGAGATGATCCTAAAGGAGCCACATAAGTTAACTTACGCAGAAATAGCTAAAGAACTACATGTTACAGCATCAGCAGTGCCGCTTATTTTAGAAAGAATAAAGAAAAAGTGTTTCGCCGGAGACGGTACAAATATTAGTTTCAAGTAGAATTTGTATGGAATTAGTCGACAATCGCTATATAAATTCTTTATTTTTAGTGTATATACTAATATACTAAACACTAAATAAATAAATATGAAAAGGAGAGAAAACTATGAATTTAAATGAATTCAGAATTACAGGTGTACAAGACATTAAAAATGCGATGGACAAGTATAGTTCATCAAATGCAGATTTTTTCAGTTTAAAAGATGACGGTGAAAGTGCAAAAGTGAGATTCTGTCATACAGACGATCAGGATCTTGATACTTTTGTTGTTCACAAAGTTTTGTTGGAGGGTAAGGAAAAGTATATTCTCTGCCTAGGGCCTAAAAATATACCCTGCCCATTGTGTGAAAATGGATTTAGGCCTCAGATGAGATTATTCCTTACGTTGGAAGATTTGCGTGACGGTAAGAGAAAAATTTGGGATAGAGGGAAAGGAGAAATTCCAAATATTCTCGGGTTTATTGCAAGGTATGGAAACCTTAATAGTGTTTACTACGAGATAGTTAGACACGGAAAGAGGGGAGACACTAACACCACATATCAATTCTTTCCAATACCGGAACCTAACATGCCAGAACAAGCTAAAAGAGAATCTCTTACTGATATAGGATTTCTTTTATTAAAAACTGCAGACGAATTAAAAGAACTTATAACTGCTGGAAAAATATCTCCTCCGGTAAATAGATTTGGGCCGGGCGGCGGTAATAAGAGTCCAAATAGAAACTATACTCCTCAACAGGGTGGAAATCCGCCAAGAATGTTTTAAGATTAAGAATGAGCATCGCTCATTCTTAATCAATATAATAAGGAGGGAAGATTATTGCGACAAAATGATTTATTCTCAATGCTTCCAAAGAGAACAACCCAGAATAAAAATGAAGTGCAAACCAACTTAGTAAGTGCTTTAAATAAAGTTAATACTGCACCAAAGTATACTCCATCAGTAGCTATTCAATCAACAGCACTCCTAAGGCAACAAATTCTATTAGTTGAGTCCTTAGTAAAGCAGGGCAAATTTAAACCCCACCCAAACGATCGGATGCTTCGTACAAAAGACGAGCTCTGGAAAGAGATTAAAAAAATAAAAGAGCTTGGTATTTTTTCTTGGGATACAGAGTTTGATAACTTAAAGTACGAAGACGCAAATCTTGTGGGGCTTTCTTTCTTTAACTATGACGAAGATTCTAGTTTTTATGTTCCTTTTTTACACTGCGACAGTAATAGGAATATACACGAAAATCAGTTAACTTATAAAGAGTTTATTGAAGTGGCAGGCGAGGTGTTTGAGTCTCCAAAAATAAAGAAGATAACTCATCAATATAACTCGTGTGATAATCAAGTATTAGCTTTTAATACTGGAATATTCGTAAGAGGTCAGTATTGGGATACTTTATTGTTTATGAATGCAATTGACGAAAACAGAGTAAGTGGAAATAGTTTAAAGAAGCTATATTCTGAGTTTGTACTTCAGGAGGAAGGTAGCCAAGACACTTATGAAGATTTGTTTGGAAAAAACCTATCTTTTGCATTTGTACCACTTGATTTAGCATATGTGTATGGATGCAAGGATGCTAGAATGACATATGAAGTGTATGAAGCACAAAAGAAAATATTGTCTGCCCCCGAGTACAAAAAAATGTTACAGCACTACATTGAGGTAGAAGCTCCTCAATTAGAAGTAGTTAATAAAATGCAGTACCGGGGCGTGTTACTTAGTGACGAAATAACCTCATCGTTGCGTGACGAGTATACAGAACTTATCGACTCGTTAAAATCAGAATTAGACAATTATTTCTTTGTAAACTTTGGCTTGAAGGGAATTAATTATAATTCGCCCGAACAACTAAAAACTATTATCTACGACAAAATGGGGTGTCAATCAGTTGACAGAAAAAAACCAAGAGGTACTGGAGAAGATATTATTAAAAAACTTGTCCAAAAGTATCCTCATTATAGTATTTTAAAGAAACTGTTGACTTACCGAAGCGTTGGAAAACTCTTGAACACTTATATTAATGCATTACCGCCCCAAAGAAGTAAGAAAGATAATGCATTAAGAGGAAGATTCTTTAGTCACGGAGCAAGAACAGGACGCTATAGCAGTGCAGAGCCGAATTTACAAAATATTCCATCGGGGTTTAACAAAGACACAGGAAAAGATGATTCCCGTATAAGAAATATGTTTGTTCCCAGACCCGGATATGTTTGGATAAGTGCAGACTACAGTCAGATAGAACCACGTATACTAGCATATAGAAGTGATGACCCTGTTATGTTGGATGCTTATAATACTGGAAAAGATTTATATAGTTTAATGGCTTCATCAGTTTATAATGTGCCGTACGAAGATTGTTTGGAGAAAAACGGAGAAGAGGCAAAACGTAGAAGAAGTAGTGTTAAGAGTCTTTTGCTTGGTTTAATGTATGGACGCCAGGCTAAATCAATTGGAGAACAAATTGGTCTAAACACACAACAGGCAGAACAATTTATAGACAACTTCTTCCAGCAGTATCCAAACATTAAGAAGTATATCGATGAAACTATTAGAATGGGAACATTGCTTGGGTATGTCACAACTATTTACGGCAGACGCAGACGATTAGTAAACTTAAATAGTCCGGACGAATTTAAAAGAGCTGAGGCACAACGTCAGGCAGTAAATGCTTCGATCAACATGGGTCGATACGAACTGAACCCTATTACTCAGGGGTGTGCGGCATAATTGCCGTGCTAACGGTAAGAGCTGAATAAGACTGGATATTGAAGCCTTACAAGGAGATAATATCCCATAGTCCATAGACGAAGTAGCTCTCTAAGAGAACCTAAGGTCCAGAAATGGATAGCTGGTAATACCGTGCCAAGACTTATACTTGAATACACTATATTACGGTCAAAATTGGAAACACGTTCAAGTATAAGTAAGGTGTAGAGACTAGTCCGTAAGGACGTAGGGTAGAGGATGAGTTACTACCCGAAGCGGTTCGTTTCACTACTTAGTGAAAAGATATAGTCCAAACATCGCACATAATTATGTGTAGGAGAAATCCTAATGATGTTAGTCAAGGGAGCTCAGCAGATATTACAAAGATAGCTATGCGAGATATTTGTAGGGACGATTGGTTAAACAAAAACGATTGTCATCTTGTATTAACTATACACGATGAAGTTGTTGTTGAAGTTCCAAATGACAGAATATATGAGGCTGGTAAAAGAATAAGAGACTTAATGATCAATGCGGCTAGCTTGATTGGAACTAAAATGCCAATTAAATGTGACTGCGAAGTTTTTCCTACTTGCTGGAACGGAGATGACTCGTGGAAGTTAAAATTTGAATAGGATCCATTCAGGTCCAAATATAAAAAAAACAGTGGATGTATTTCGACAATCACTTTATAAATCCACTGTTTTTTAGTATATATACACAAAACAATTAATAAGTTTTAGGAGGATTAGTATGATAAATAAAGTGCCAGTTACAGTAACAAAAAGATTTACATTTGAAGCCTGTCATAGATTAGTAGACTATATAGGCGAGTGTGAAAGAATGCACGGACATAGTTATAAAATGGAAGTTACTGTTAAAGGAATTCCAAACGATAAGAATTTGTTAATAGACTTTAAAATTTTAAAAGCTCTTGTTAAGGAGGCAGTTATTGATAAAGTAGATCATCAGAACTTAAATGAAATTATGCCTAACGTTTATGCAACTGAAGGAAACACTACATGTGAAAGTATGATAGTAGCTTTTTGGTATGCTATTGAAGATAGACTTGCATTTTATCATTACGATAATGTTGAACTATATCGTATCAGACTTTGGGAAACAGAAAGTAGTTATGCAGAGCTTACAGCTGACATGGTAAGGGAGGCAGGTACTAATGAGTAATATTTACAAAGAAATCGATAATGCTTTAGAAAAACATGATGGAAAGCTTCCAGTAGTAGAAATTTTTTATAGTATTGAAGGTGAAGGTAAAAGGGCTGGATTTCCAACAGTATTTATAAGACTTGCTGGATGTAATCTTAGATGTAAATACTGTGACACAAAATATGCATTTGATCTTAATTCTCCTGAAATATTTTGGATGGATATTGATGAAATAGTTTCAGAGGTAATGAAATATAAGTGCGAAAACGTAACAATTACAGGCGGAGAACCTTTATTATATCGAATCTATATAACTCGCATGATAAAATATATGACACATCTTAAACCGGACATCGAAGTAAACATAGAGACTAATGGAACTATAACTCCATTAGACGTATTAATGCACATGGAAAATGTATTTATTACAGCGGATCAAAAATGTCCATGTAGTGGATACGACGAAGTTGTACCATATTTATCAGATCTTAGGGAAAAGGATGTTTTGAAATTTGTAGTTGCGGACGAAGTGGATTTAGCTTTTGTGAAAAAGGTTTTAATTGAACACCAAGTTAAAGCACAGATTTTTATGCACCCAGTTTTTGGAGCAGATTTACAAAAGCTTGCAGAATTTATAAAACAAAATGACTACTTAAATATTCGCTTAGGAATTCAATTGCACAAGGTAATATGGAAACCAAATGAACGTTGGGTGTAAATTCACCCCACAACAAAAGGAGGAAGAACAAGTGAATAGGGAAAACATAGAAAAAGCAATGTATACGGTATTAAAGTCATTGGGGGAAGACCCAGAGAGGGAAGGATTAAAAGAAACTCCTAAAAGAGTAGCAAAAATGTATGAAGAGATGTTTGCTAGTGTAGGAAAGACAAACGACGAAATCATAAGTGAGCTAAGTAAAACATTTACTGAAAAAGATAAAGAAGGTAATCAAAAGTTTGGAGACATGGTTATTGTTCGTGATATTCCGTTTTACAGCACTTGCGAGCATCATCTAGTGCCGTTTTTTGGAAAGGCTCATGTTGGGTACATTCCTAATAAAAAAGTAATAGGTCTTTCAAAAATCGCTAGGCTTGTTGAAGCTATTGCAAAGCGTCCTCAGATTCAAGAAAGGATTACTAAAGAGGTAGCAGATTGTTTAGTTAGTATGCTAGAACCTGTTGGAGTGATTGTAGTTATACAAGCTGAACATTTATGTATGTCGATGCGAGGTGTAAAGAAGCCAGGTTCAAATACTGTAACAAGTGCGGCTAGAGGAGCATTTAAAGACGACCAATCTACAAGAATGGAATTTTTATCTTTAATCAAGGAGTGATATTATGAACAAGACATTTATTATTGTTAAAACTCAATTTGAAGGAATGCATTGTTATCCAAATGCTCCAGAGGAAGTAGCTTTTTTAAAAAATTCTCACAGGCATATGTTTCATGTTGAAGCAGAAATTGAAGTTTTTCATGATGACAGAGAGTTAGAGTTTATAATAGTTAAAAGAAAACTTGATGAGTTCTTAGCATCATTTAAAGACATTAATTCAGGCTCATGTGAGATGATTGCTTGTAAAATTCAATCATTTATAAAGAAAACGTATCCTTATTACAACAACATGGGCAAAACAGAAAGATATGTTAATGTAAAGGTATTTGAGGACGGGGAAAACGGAGCATATATAAAAGAAATATAAGGGGAGGGCAGTGAAAATGGATTATCCAAGAATTTATGCATTAGAAACAACTAACTATTGCAACAGTGCATGCCCATGGTGCCCACACAGTAAAATGACTAGAGAGAAAAAATATGTTGATGTGGACACAGTAGTTAAAGTAATTAGATATATGAGAGCTATTGGGCAAGAGTATATAGCATTACACCATATGGGAGAACCGTTAATGCACCCATCAATAGATTCTATAATCGGTCTCTTCAAAATAAGAGACATCAGAACTGAACTTAGTACTAACGGACTCTTGCTTCCAAAGGTTGGAAAACGTGTATTAGACGCCGGTCTCACAAGATTAAGAATAGCTGTTGATTTTTTTTATAAAAAGGAAGGTTATATAGACGGCATAAAAGAGTTTATAGAACTAGCCGACTATTATGCTACAGAAATTCGTATTCATACAGTACAGGGCAATGATCTCAGTATGTTTAAAGACTACAATGTAGTCTTGGAAAACAAGACATTTGATAATTGGGCAGGAGCAGTAGAGGGAGAAAGTTTGTTAGATAAATCTAACGAGTGCTATTTTTTACGTGACAATTATGTTGTGGTTACTTGCGATGGAAGAGTTATTCCTTGCTGTATGGATTACAATGGGAAGTATGCTTTAGGAACAGTTGACAATATTGCCGCCATACAAAATAAACCATGTAGCTTGTGCAAAGGGTGTGCTAAGATGCAATTTGCTGATGGCGGAGAATGGTTAACTGACGAAGAAGAGAAGGGACGTGAATTACATTGAGAGTTTGGATAGGGCCGGAGATGGAGGGCAAGCAGAAAGGAGTTAAGACACTATTTGTTTGTGGAAGAAAGATTAATACAGCAGTTATAACAAGGCTTATGAAAAAACACTGTCCCGAAAGGCTGTATTTAGGGGCCGGCCGGACAAATACAAAATTAACTGATACTCAGCTTGCAAGAATAAGACAAGTATGTGACCAGTATAACATTGCAATCATTATGGAAGTTTCAGTTAATGAGATGAATGATCTTTTAAAGGGCTTAAATCTTAATTACATTGATCAGATTATTGTTCGGGTGGAAAACAGGGCGTTTAAATGCTTGCGAGACTGGGATGTTATTAAAATGGATGATATGACTTCAGCGGTATACACAGCAGAGAGAGAAGATATGGAATGGACCTCTTTAATAACATTAAATGATGGTCTATTCGAAGGCGATAAATTACTTTATGATGAAAAACTGGGGGTGGATTAAATGAAAATATTTCATATTCCAATTGAGCGTTACTCAAACCGCTACACAGCAGATTGGGTAGAGCAGTTTGAGACAGAGTTTAAACAAGAGAAAATTGATTTTGTAACTATAGGAGACACTACGTTACGTAAAATCGAAGACGGAGATGTGCTGGATGCAACAGGCACACACGTCTACAAGTTTAATCAGCTTACTGAATTAATGAAGCTTATCAAAGCCGGCGAAGTAAAAGACGACGATGTAATATTTTTTGCAGATCTTTGGTGCCCTGGGATAGAGAGCCTTTTTTACGTGCGTAACGTAATGGGCCTGAAATTTAAAATAGCTGGCATACTACATGCTGGAACATGGGATCCGTTTGATTTTACTTGCAGGTACGGTATGCGTCAGTGGGGGCAATATATTGAACTAGGTTGGTTGCAGGATATTGATATAATCTTTGTAGCTACTAAATTTCACAAAGATTTAATAGTGTTTAACTCCGGTAACTTTGACTCTAGTAAAATTGTCGTGACGGGAATTCCATTCTATTCCGATTTGTTACGTGAAAAGTACCCAGTTACTGAAAAAGAAAATATTATAGTATTTCCACATAGAATTGCCCCAGAGAAGAACCCAAAGAGATTTGACCGCCTGGCTAAAAAATTGAAAAAAGATTTTCCAGATTGGAAATTTATAAAAACTATAGAAGTAACGAAAAGTAGGGATGAGTATTTTAAACTGTTATCAAGATCGAAGGTTATGATAAGCTATGCGGATCAGGAGACTTTTGGATTCTCAACATTGGAAGCTATGGCATTAGGAAATTATGTCATAGTCCCAAATAGGTTAAGTTATAGAGAAACTGTGCCTAAGCAATACAGGTACGACGATGATAAAAAAGTAGAAGAAATGCTTAGGGACTTTATGCAAAGAACAGAGATTCCAGAATATCCTGATTTACAACAATGGAGCCGGGCCGTAAATAAAATGATATTAGTAATGAAATACATCTAAGGGAGGATTTTAGATGGGGTTTAAAATGTTTTTTGCTAGTGCAGAAATTAATGCACGAGCTTTAAAAGATACTCAAACTGAAAATTGGCTCTGTTCTTTTTATTATTTACGCAAAATGGGTGATAAGCTTGTTCCATTCTTAGAGGATGCAAAGTATGGATTGCAAAGAAGGTTTGGTATTGATAAGGAACGCACACTGTTCTTAGATTCAGGAGCATTTAGTTTTCAAAATGCCCATGGATGCATTCCGGGGCGTACAAACAAAGACAAAAGCGAATTAAACACTACAGCCCTATTAAAATATTGTTTGGATTACTTGGAGTTTATACAGGAGTTTGGACATTATTTTGATATAATAGTCGAAGTGGATGTTGATTACATTATAGGGACGAGAAAGACACGTTATATGTTTGAACGTATGCGAGATGAAGGTGTTGATATACGTCCAGTATGGCATATTCCGAGAGGTATAGACTGGTGGGAAGAAGATTGTCAAAAGTTTGATTATGTAGGAATAGAGGGTCAGACAAGGCACCGAGACGACCCAGTAAGTTTTTATAATCAAATGATTGAAATAGCACACAAACACAAATCTAAAGTACATGGATTTGCTATGTCTGCAGAAAAGCTTCTATACAAAATACCTTTTGATAGTGTCGATAGTGCAAGCTGGATGATTTCTGCGGCTAATGGCAGTGTTAAAACACCTTTTGGATCAGTTGTTATAAGCGATAGGGCTAAAGAAGTAGCTGAAGTTGGGGACAACACAAATTACTTTTCAATGGATCCGGTCCATAAAAAAGAATTTGAAGAATACGTAAGGTCGAAAGGTTTTACTATAGAAGGGCTTATAAACGAATGGAAGGACCGGGCGAGATTAAATACCCATTATTACACATGGCTTGAAGACGAAGTAAATAAATATTGGGAGAAGGAGTCTAAGAAAGTGTATCAAGGAAATTTGTTTTAGATATGAAGCGTAATACGGCATGTTTGTAGCGTCGTAGTTATTACTAGTTTAAGTTTATTACACCAGTAATAAATAAAAATGCTGTAAACAAGCGTATGTGAGAAGTTTTTTTAATTCACTTTATTATTATTTATAATTCTTAGTATATAGTATATATATCAAAAATAAAGGAGGAAACAAGATAATGAAATTCGAAATTAATACTGTCTTACTTCAAGCAGTATGCAATAAGGCTGTAAAGGCAGTGTCCACAAAGGACATCATTCCATCATTGAAAAACTTTTTAATCGAGGCTACAGAGGACAACGTAAAGATCTTAGCAGGGGACTCAGTTACTTATTTGGAAAAGAATATACCCTGTAACGATGTTTTAGAAACAGGAGTTACTTCGGTTGACGGTAAAGATTTTACAAAGCTTATTTCCAAGATTGACTCGGAAACTGTAGTTATTGAAACTACTGACGACAATAAGCTAAGAGTTAAGGCCGGCAAGTCAAAGTTTCATTTAAAAACAATCGATCCGTCAGAATATGTGTATCCTGAAAATATTACACTAGTAGCTGATGGGCTACAAGCAAATTTAATCGAACTTCAAAAAGCTTTAAAACTTGGGTCGATTACAGTTAGTAAGAA